>Ga0214473_10000609_pt1 | contig 50039 bp, 42 predicted proteins | sample RVTome_7_FD_203509 | JGI IMG/M metagenome (GOLD analysis project Ga0214473, IMG submission 203509) | Soil microbial communities from uranium-contaminated site in the Upper Colorado River Basin, Wyoming, United States - RVT98D197 | ecosystem: Environmental > Terrestrial > Soil > Contaminated >...
CAGGCCGTGCCGCGTGGACGCTGCTCGGCATCGCGCTCGTGACCCTGCTCGCCAACTACCTGCTCTACCTGATCGCGCTGGACCACACGACGCCCTCGGTTGCCCAGGTCGTGATCCAGCTCGCGCCGATCATGCTGCTGCTCGGCGGCGTGTTCGTGCTGCGCGAGCGGTTCGCGGCGCGCCAGTGGCTCGGCCTCGTCGTGCTGGTGGTCGGCCTGTTGCTGTTCTTCAACCGCCGGTTGCCGGAACTTGGGCGGCCAACCGCAGGCCTCGGGCTCGGCGTCGCGCTGATCGTCGTCGCCTCGATCGCCTGGGCGATCTACGGGCTCGCCCAGAAACGGTTGCTCGCAGTCTTCACGTCGCGCCAGGTGTTATGGATGCTCTACGTCGGGGCGACGATCGCGCTGTTGCCGGGCGCGACGCCAATGGCCGTGCTGGAGCTCGATGCGCTGCAACTGTGGATGCTGGCATTCTGCTGCGCCAACACGCTGGTCGCCTATGGCGCGTTCGGCGAGGCCCTGCATTACCTGGACGTGTCCCGGGTCAGCGCGGTGCTGTCGACGGCGCCGCTGGTCACGATCGCGTCGATGTGGCTGATCGACCGCCTCGGGCTTGGCCTGCTGGAGCCGGAGGGCCTCAACGGGTTGAGCATCGTCGGCGCCTTGCTGGTGGTCGCCGGTTCGATGGGTTGTGCGCTCGCGGGACGTGCCGAGGTGCCGGGCCGCGACTCGGGCTGAGCCGGGTTTCAGGGGCCGGGGCTGGCGCTCGCGTGGCTGCCATCGCCGGCGGTCGCCGGCTTGCTGAATTCCGGCTCGTCCGCATACTGGTCTTCGATCCCGTCCCAGCTCGCGCCCTGCGGCAATGCATTGCGCACCCGCGGTGCCTGCACCAGCGCAGTCTCGAGGCCTTGGCTCGCGCCGGGTCCCACGGCGAGCGCGATGCCACGCGGTTTCGCCGCCGCCTGCGCAATCGCTTCCCAGTCGATCGTTTGCGCCTGCACCGCGACCTTTTTCCACAATGACCCGCGCGACTTGACCGCCTTCTGCCGCAGGCTCTTTGGCACGTTGGACCAGTCGCGCGTGTCGTCCTCCTGCGGCTCGTGAGCCTGGATCAGGAGTTGCTCGCCGCGCCAGCCGAGCACGTAGGGCTGATTGACGACGGTCACGCGCGTGCCGACCGGCACCGTCTCGTACAGACCCTCGATGTCTTCCGGATACAAGCGGATGCAGCCATGACTCGAACGCATGCCGACGCCGGGCGGCTTGTTGGTGCCATGGATCAGATAGCTCGGCCAGCCGAGGCGCATCATGTGGCGACCCAGCGGATTGTCGGGTCCGGGCGGCACCTTGGCGGGCAGTATGTCGCCATCCTTGGCGTGTTCCTGCCGCACGGACAGCGGCGGTGTCCAGACCGGATCCTTGATGTGCGCGACGACCTTGGTGCTGCCCTCGGGCGTGACCCAGCCGACCTTGCCGATGCCGATCGGGTGCGTGATGACCTCGACGGGTGCGCCCTTCTCGTGTTTCGGGAAATAGTAGAGCCGCATGGCCGCGAGATTCAGCACCACGCCCTCGCGCGGCGCGTCCGGCAGCACGAACTCGGTCGGGAGCACGACCGGCGTGCCCGCGCCCGGCAGCCAGGGATCCACGCCCGGGTTGGCGCGGATGATCTCTTCGTAGCCGACATTGAAGCGGCGCGCGATGTCCGTCAGCGTGTCCTCGTGACGCGCGATCGTCACCTGCAGGCGACCGACGACATCCTGATCCGGCGTGATGATGAACCGATGGGTCGCGGTTGCCAGCGGCAGTTCGGGTGCCGGCGCGGCCGCGGCCGGTTGTTCGGCCGGCTTTGGCTGCTTGCGCCAGAGCGACTCGAACGGCGCGCAGGCTGCGAGCGCGAACAGCATCGCAGGCAGGGCAAGCAGCAGCAGGCGCGGGGACTGGTGACGCATGGCCGCGCATTATCAACGCAAAGCGCCGTCCGCGGCCACCTTCACCAGGCAAGCGCGGGCCGAGGGCCGCTACCAGATCCTCACGCGCTCGGCCGCCGGACGCCACAGCCGGTCGCCTTCGCGCACGCCAAAGGCGCCGTAAAACTCGTCCAGGTTGGTGACCACGCCATTGGCGCGGAATTCACTGGGCGAATGCGGGTTGGTCAACACGATCTCGCGCATCAGCCCTTCGCGCCACTTGGTGCGCCATGCCTGCGCATAGCCCAGGAAAAAGCGCTGCGAACCCGTGTAGCCGTCGATGACGGGCGCCTCCGCCCCGGCCAGGGAACTGCGGTACGCGCGGTAGGAAACCGCCGCGCCCGACAGGTCGCCGATGTTTTCGCCGAGCGTCAGCTCGCCACTGACGTTGAGTCCCGGCAGCGCCGTGAAGGAGGAGTACTGGCGCACGAGTCCGCCGGCGCGCTGCTTGAACTTCTCGTTGTCCTCCGGCGTCCACCAGTCCCTGAGATTGCCGTCGCCGTCGTACTGGCGTCCCCGGTCGTCGAAGCCGTGGCTGATTTCGTGGCCGATGACCGAGCCGATCGCGCCGTAGTTGACGGCATCGTCGGCCTGCATGTTGAACAGCGGGGGCTGCAGGTACGCAGCGGGGAAAACGATCTCGTTGTTGGTCGGCAGGTAATACGCGTTGACCGTCTGCGGTGTCATGAACCATTCTTCCGGGTCCTTCGGCTGACCGGCACGCGCCGCCTGCCAGTTCCACTCGAACTGGTTGGCGCGCATCAGATTGCCAAGCAGGTCATCCCGGCGGATGTCGAGTCCCGTATAGTCGCGCCACTTGTCCGGATAGGCGATTTTCACCCGGATCTTCGAAAGCTTGGCATGTGCCTCGGCCCTGGTCGGCGCGCTCATCCAGTCGAGCGCATCGATGCCGCGGTCGAACGCGGCCAGCAGCTTGCGCACCAGCTGGTCCATTCGCTGCTTCGCCTCCGGCGGGAAATGCCGCGCAACATAGGCGGCACCGATCGCCTCGCCCATCGCACCGTCCACTTCCTGGACGGCGCGCTTCCAGCGCGGCCGCAGGACCTCGGTGCCGCGCAGCGTTCGCGAATTGAAGTCGAATGAGGCTTCGACGAAAGCCGCGGGCAGCACGCGCGCATAGGCGCCGATCGCGCGGACCTTCAGGTAGTCCTTCCAGACCGGCAGCTCGGCGGATCCCAGGTGCCCGCCGAGCGCGGTCGCATAGCTCGGCTGGCGGACGATGAATTCGCCCGCCGGCAGGCCGGACGCGGCATGGAATGCGCGCCAGTCAAAGCCCGGTGCGAGCTGCGCCGCCGATTCGAGGCCGTGGCGGTTGTAGGTCGCGACGGGATCGCGATTCTGGACCGGCGTCCACTGGTCACGCGCGATGCTGGTCTCGAGTTCGAGTATCTTCGCGGCGCGTTCCGCACCGTTCTGCTCGCCGGCAAGGGACAGCAGCTTCGCGAGATACTCGACGTACTTGCGCCGGAACTCGACGTAGGTGTCCTCTTCCTTCAGAAAGTAATCGCGATTCGGCATCCCCAGGCCCGCCTGGTTGAGGTAGGCGACGTTGTGGGTCGAATTACGCGCATCGGGATAGACATAAGTGCCGAGCGGCACGTCGATGCCGAGGCCCTGCGCGCGACCGAAAAAGCGCGCCAGTGTCTGCGGGCCGTCAATCGCGGCGATTTCGGCGAACAGCGGCGCGAGCGGCGCGATGCCGCGCTCGTCGACCAGCTTCTCGTCCATGAAGCTCGAATACATGTCGCCGAGCCGACGTGTCTCCGGCGGCGCCGCTTCGCCTGCGGCCGCTGCCTCGAGCAGGATGGCATGCACGTCTTCCTGCGCCTTCTCGAACAGCATGATGCCGATGCCGGCGCTCGAATACTCCGCTGGAAACGGCGTGTTCGCGAGCCAGGTGCCGTTGACGTAGCGAAACAGGTCGTCCTGCGGACGCACGCTTTTGTCCATGGCGGACGGGTCGATACCGGAAACCAGCGGCCCGGTCGCGCCTTCGCCGGCTGCAACGGCTGTCATCAAGACCAGAGCGAAGGCCAGCAAGGCGCTGCGAATTGACATCCCGGTTCTCCAGGGCCGGTGGGGATGAAAAGTATATGGCAGCCGCCGAATGTGCAGGTTCCGCGACGCGACGGAGCGTTCCACGCGCGGGACGAACTTTGCCCGGGGCTGGTGCCAGACAGAAAAAAGCCCCGGGTTTTTGGCCCGGGGCTGAAAAGCGGACATTCGGTGAAGGGAAGGAAGTCCGCTAGGGGATGGAATGCAGATTAGCCCCGATGCTTGGTTTCGAATGTGACCCAGGACACAGTCCCGCCCACCAATAGAAAATGCTTTATTATTCAGTTAGTTGAATGACAGGAATCCTGGGTATGGCCTCGCCCCGCTCCACCACCGGCTCCAAGTACGCGACACCCGAGGGCGCCCGCCGTCTGCGCGCCGAGCTGCAGCAGCTCTGGAGCGTCGAGCGGCCCGTCGTCACGCAGGCGGTCGCCGAAGCCGCGGCCATGGGCGATCGCTCCGAAAACGCCGAGTACATCTACGGCAAGCGCCGCTTGCGGGAAATCGACCGGCGGGTGCGCTTCCTGCGAGGCCGGCTCGACGGAATGATCGTCGTCGCGCAGCCGCCCACGGACCGCTCACGCGTCTTTTTTGGTGCCTGGGTTACCGTCGCCGATGACGAAGGCACGCGGCGCCGGCACCGGATCGTCGGTCCCGACGAGTTCGACCAGGACGAGGGCTACATCAGCATGGATTCGCCGCTCGGGCGTGCGCTGCTCGGCAAGCGCATCGGCGACGAACTCGAAATCGAGTTGCCGGGCGGTGCGTTGAAGGTAAGGGTCGAAGCGATCGAGTACCCGCCACTCACACCCGGATATTCTTGAACTGCCAGGGATCGCCCTCGTCGAGGTCTTCCGGAAACAGCCGGCCGCGATCGAACAGCGGATTCCAATCGGTGTACCTGCCGACCACCGGCCCGAGGTAGGGCATGCAAATTTCGAGGTTGCGGCGAAAATCGATCTCGTCCGGTTCGACGACGCCTTGCGCCGGATTCTCGATCGCCCAGACCATGCCCGACAGCACCGCCACGGTGACCTGCAGCGAAGTGGCGCTGTTGTGGGATATGAGGGCCCGGGCTTCATCAATGGAAAGCTGCGAGCCGTACCAGTAGGCGTTCTTCGCGTGACCCGCAAGCAGCACGCCCAGCTCGTCGATGCCGGCCGTGATCTCGTCCATCATGATCCGCTTGTTCTCCTGCACGTGAAAGTTGCGTCCACAGAACTCGTGGACCGACATGACGGCGTTGTCGGAAGGGTGGTAGGCATAGTGCACCGTCGGCCGGTAAACCACGCGGTCGCCCTGTCGCACCGTCAGGAAATCCGAGATCGAGATCGACTCGCCATGCGTGATCAGGAAACCGTGGAAATGCCCGGCCCTCGGCGTCCAGGTGCGCACCCGGGTGGCGCAACCCGGCTGCACCAGGAAGACCGCGTTCTTGCGCCCGAAGTCGTGCTGGCGCGCATCGCGCGGGAAGTGCCTCTCGTGCGTGCCCCAACCGAGTTCAGCGGGCTGGCTGCCCTCGCTGACGAATCCGTCGACCGACCAGGTGTTGACGAACTCGCCCGGCATCTTGGGGCGGTTCGAGACCTGAGTGTCGCGCTCAGCGACGTGTATGACCTTGATCCCGAGGTCCATCGCGAGCTTGGCCCACCCCTCCCGGGTCTTCGGCTCGACGGCATCGTGCCCGGTGTCGGTCGCAACATCGAGCAACGCCTGCTTGACGAAATGCGATACGAGGCCCGGATTGGCGCCGTGCGTGACGACGGCGGTCGGCCCGTTGGCATAGGTCCTGCGCATCTCGAGGACTTCCTCGCGCAGTGCATAATTCGTGCGCCGGCTCGCGGGGATGTTGGGGTCGGTGTAGCCGCCGGGCCAGGGTTCGATGCAGGTGTCCAGGTACAGGGCACCCTTCTCATGGCACAACTTCATCAGCGCGATGCTTGACACGTCGACCGAAAGGTTCAGCAGGAAATCGCCGCGACCGACCAGCGGGTCGAGGACGTGGCGGAAATTCTCGCGGGTCAACGGGTGATTGACGAAGCGGATCCCGTACTCCTCGGCCTCCTGGCGGCCCGCGTCATCGGCGGTGACGATCGTGATGCGGTCGGCGGTCAGGCCCCCGACATGGCGCATGATCAGCGGCAGGACGCCCTGGCCAATGCTGCCGAAGCCGATGAAAATAAGGCGGCCGGGAAAATGCGTATGAATGGTGTGCTTGCTCATCAGGTCGCAGAATGTACCGTAAAATAATGTCGATGTGGCGTTATCCGCAGTGGTTACTTGCGCTGTACGGTGTGCTGTGGCTCGCGCTGGCGATCGCGCCTGTATACCGGCAGGACTGGCTGCTGGAAAACGCGATCGTATTTGTTGCCATTCCGATTCTCGTGTGGACGAGCCGCAGCCTGCGCTTCAGCAACTTCGCCTATACCTGCCTGTTCGTATTCTTTTCACTCCACGCAATCGGGGCGCATTACACCTACTCGCTGGTGCCCTACGACGAATTGGCCCGGACCTTGACCGGCGGTTCGGTAAATGAAGTGCTGGGTTTCGAGCGTAATCACTATGACCGGCTGATACATTTTCTCTACGGCCTGCTGGTGACGCCGGCCGCAGTCGAAATATTCGCCCATTACGGCCGCTACCCGCGCGTCTGGGCCGCGCTGTTTCCGGCGCTGTTCATGGCATCGCATGCCGTCATCTACGAACTGATCGAATGGGCGGCCGCGATCGTCTTTGGCGGCGACCTCGGCCAGGCCTATCTCGGCACCCAGGGCGACATCTGGGACGGCCAAAAGGACATGGCCCTCGCGCTCTGCGGCACGACGATCATGATCACCGCGCTCGCCGCAGCCGGCCGGCTGCCGATCAGGCGCGCATAGGAAGGAGCAGGCGCCGGATGCCGGAATCGTTGTCATACCAGACGCTCATTTCCGCCGTCGAGCTTGCCGGCAAGCTGGCCGATCCGGAGTGGCTGATCGCGGACTGTCGCTTCGAGCTGGCCGAACGCGACGCGGGCGCACGCGCCTGGCGGATCGGGCACATCCCCGGCGCGATCCACGCCGATCTCGAGCGCGACCTGTCCGGACCGGTCACCCCGACAACCGGCCGGCACCCGCTGCCGCCGGTTGACGATTTCATCGCGACGCTTTCGCGCTGGGGCGTGAATCCACGCACGCAGGTCGTCGCCTATGACGCCGGGAACGGCATGTTCGCCGCGCGCCTGTGGTGGATGTTGCGCTATCTGGGACATGACGCGGTCGCGGTGCTCGACGGCGGCCTGGCGACATGGCATGCGGCGGGACACGCCGTCTCCAACGCCGTGGCGACGCGACGCCCTTGCCGCTTCATCGCGCAGCCGCGCCCCGGGATGGTCTGCGACGCGACGGGCGTGACCGCGGCACTCGCCCGGGACGAAGTTCTCGTCGATCTGCGCGCTGCGGAACGCTTTGCCGGCACCGTGGAACCGCTCGATGCGGTCGCGGGCCACGTGCCAGGCGCGGTCAACCTTCCATTCCAGTTGAATCTCGACGAGCACGGACGGTTTCGCCCAGGGGCGGAGCTCGCGCAGTTGTGGCGCACGCGCACCGGTGCAGCCAGCGGCGCCGGCCTCGTCTGCATGTGCGGCTCGGGGGTGACCGCCTGCCTGGGCCTGCTCGCGCTCGAGATCGCGGGCCTCCCCGGCGGGCGGCTGTACGCCGGCTCCTGGAGCGAGTGGATCCGTGATCCGGCGCGGCCTGTCGCGCGCGGGGGCTGATCGCCCGTTTACAGGCGGCCACGATCTGATATCGTCCGCGCGCGGGAATCGCACGGGGACGAGTCTTTGGACAGCACGACGCGCGGCGCGGTTGCGCCCCGGCCCTGGAGCATCGAGGACTCCGACGATCTCTACGCGGTGCGCTCCTGGGGTGGCGGCTACTTCGGCATCAACGCCGCCGGCCACGTCGTGTGCCGCCCCGCGCGGGACGAAACCCGCGAGATCGATCTCTACGAGGTCGTCCAGCAGTTAGGCGCGCGCGACCTGACCGCGCCAATGGTGGTGCGCTTCTCGGACATCCTGCGTGACCGCCTGCGCGCCCTGCACCATGCATTCGCCGCGGCGATCGCCGAGAACGACTACAAGAACCGCTATGCCGCGGTTTTTCCGATCAAGGTCAACCAACAGCGCCTGGTCGTCGAAGAAGTCTATCGCGGCAGCGCGGAACTCGGCTTCGGCCTCGAGTGCGGCTCGAAACCCGAGCTGCTCGCGGTCATGGCGATGACCGAGGACGCACCGGACCGGTTGATCATCTGCAACGGCTTCAAGGACGACAGCTACATCGAGGCGGTGATCCTCGCGACCAAGCTCGGTCGCTCGATCATCCCGGTCATCGAGAACTTCTCCGAGCTCGGCTACATCCTGCGTCACGCGGAGAAGTACCAGGTCCGGCCGAAGATCGGCGTGCGCATCAAGCTGGCCGCCGAGGGGGCGGGCAGGTGGCGCGAATCAGCGGGAGACCGTTCCAAGTTCGGGCTGTTCACGACCGAGATCCTCGAACTCGTCGAAGTGCTGCGCGCGCACGGCATGCTGGACTGCCTGAAGCTCGTTCACTGCCACCCGGGCTCGCAATTGCACGACATCCGCCGCGTCAAGGATGCAGTCAACGAACTGGCCCAGGTGTACGCGGAGCTGGCCAGGCTCGGCGCCGGTCTCGAGTACATTGACGTCGGCGGCGGGCTCGGCATCGATTACGACGGCTCGCGGACCAATTTCGAGTCATCGACCAACTACTCGCTGCGCGAGTACGCGAGCGACGTCGTCTATCGTGTCGCGAGCGTCTGCAATGCGCGCGGCATTGCCCACCCGGTCATCATCAGCGAGTCCGGCCGCGCGATCGCGGCCCACCACAGCGTGCTGGTCTTCAACGTGCTGGGCGCCGCGCGCCTGGACCTGTTCAGCGTTCCGGACCGCGCGTCCACCGATGACGGCCACCTGCCGCAACCCGTCGCGGACCTGTTCGATGCCCACGCAACCGTCAGCGAGCGCCGCCTCGTCGAGTGCTGGCACGACGCGCAGCAGGCGCGCGAGCAGGCGCAGCAGATGTTCAGCCTCGGCTACCTCAACATCGAGATGCGCAGCCTTGCCGAGCGCCTGTACTGGGCCACCTGCGCACGGGTACGCGACGTCACGCGCCGCCTGGGCCGCATACCCGAGGAACTCGATGGGCTCGAGGCGGTGCTGTCCGACACGTATTTCTGCAACATGTCCGTGTTCCAGTCGCTGCCGGACAGCTGGGCGATCGACCAGCTGTTCCCGATCATGCCATTGCACCGCCTCGACGAGCGGCCCGCCCGCAGCGCGGTGCTCGCCGACATCACCTGCGATTCGGACGGCAAGATCGATCGCTTCGTGTCGCTGCGCGACGTCAAGCGCTCGCTCGAAGTCCACGAATTGCGGCCCGGCGAGGATTATTTCCTGGCCGCCTTCCTGGTCGGCGCCTACCAGGAAACACTCGGCGACCTGCACAACCTGTTCGGCGACACGCATGTCGTCCATATCCGGCTCGACGACGAGCACGGCTGGTGGATCGAGGAGATCGTCAAGGGCGACACGGCAAGCACGGTGCTCGGCTACATGCAGTACGACACTGATGAGTTGTACCCGCGCTTCGCGCGCGATTGCGAACGCGCGATGCGCGACGGCCGCCTGTCGGTCGCGGAGGGCCAGGCGCTCAAGCGTTTCTACGAGTCGGAACTCGCGGGCTACACCTACCTGGAACCGGACGGCACGAGCTGAGCGCATGGCGCGCTGGGACCAGGTGATCCGGATCAGCCGCGCGATCGAGGAGCGCTACAACATCAGCGCCGCGGTCCGCTCGAACGGCACCCTCTACCTGTCCGGGCTGACCTCGATCAACGATGCGATGGAGGTCGTCGGGCCGGGCGACATGGAAGCGCAGATCCAGCGCATCTACGAGCGGCTGCAGGCCGCGCTCGCGGCCGCCGATTGCACGCTCGCCAACGTCGTCTGCGAAGTCGCCTATACGACGGATATCGGCGAATTGGGGCGCGCCGCTCATGTGAGGGATCGCTGCTACCGGGTCGCAAACGCAGCCCCGCCGGCCGTGACTGCGGTCGAGGTCCAGCGCCTGTTCTTTCCGGAGGCACTGGTCGAACTCGTCGCGACCGCGGAGTTGCCGCGTTGAGCGCGCCGCCCCGCTGCGGTATGGTGAATGGGTTTCGCCTGCCGACCGGAGTCAACGCCATGCACTTGCCGCGCACGCTGCTCACCGCCTCCTTCATTTCCACGCTCCTGCTTGCGCCAGGCTGCGCCAGTCAGCGGGACGTGGTCATGTCCGGCCCGCCAGTCAGCGATGCCGCAACGCTGGCCGCGATCGACCGCGCGCTCAGCGGTGATCACCGCTCCGCCACGAATCGCGCGCGGGACGGCTACCGCCACGCGAAGGAGACACTGGCATTCTTCGGCCTGCGTCAGGACATGACGGTCATGGAGGTCTGGCCGGGCGGCGGCGGCTGGTACACCGAGATCCTGGCCCCGGTGCTGCGCGATCGCGGCCATTACATCGCGGCCAGCTGGGATCCGAAGACGGACAGCAAGTACACCCTGGACAACATGAAGGCCTTTGCCGCCAAGCTGGCATCGCGACCCGACATGTACGACAAGGCGACCGTCACGGCATTGCAGTATCCGAACGAATTGAAGCCCGTTCCCGACGATAGCGTCGACATGGTGCTGACCTTCCGCAACCTGCACAACTGGATGGCCCGCGAGGCCGCCGGACCGATGCTGTCCGCGATGTTCGTCGCGCTGAAGCCCGGCGGCATCCTCGGCGTCGTCGAGCACCGTGCCGCGAACGACTTGCCGCAGGACCCGCGCGCGAAGTCAGGCTACGTGCGTGAGGACTATGTGATCGAACTCGCGAAAGCCGCCGGTTTCGAGCTGATTGGACGCAGCGACGTCAACGCGAACCTGAAAGACACCAAGGACCATCCGCAGGGCGTGTGGTCGCTGCCGCCGACCTTCCGCGAGGGTGACACGAATCGCGAGCGCTACGCGGCCATCGGCGAAAGCGACCGCCTCACGCTACGTTTCCGCAAGCCGCTCTGACTCTCACCAGAGGGCCTTCAGCCGCCCGGCTACGTCGACGCGCGCGCCGGCGGCCGGCGCCGCCCGCTCGATCACGGCTTCCGTCTCCGCAGGCCAGCCCGCGCAATCCAGCGTTGCCAGCATCTCCGCGTCGAGGAAGCGGCTGCGCGCGCCGTAGACGTGACGGTCCCCGACCCGCGACTGCGGCGTCACGTAATAGCGCAGCGGCTCCATCAGCTGCAACTCGTCGCGCGCGCGAGTCATCGCCACATACAGCAGCCGGCGTTCCTCGTCGATGGCATCCGCGCTGCCTGCGGCAAACTCGGACGGGAAGTTGCCGTCGGTGACGTTCAGCACGTACACCGAGTCCCATTCCTGGCCCTTCGCGGAATGCACGGTTGACAGCACGAGGTAGTCTTCGTCGAGCAGCGGCGGGCCCGCGAGATCGCCGCTCGCACTCGGCGGATCCAGCGTCAACTCGGTCAGGAACCGCTCGCGGCTCTGGTACTGCGGCGCCAGCTGTTCGAGCATCGCGAGGTCGGCTGCGCGCACAGCGGCCGACTCGTACAGGCGCTCGAGCTGCGGCTCGTACCAGCCGCGGATCCTCTCGACCTGGCCCTGCCAGGGCGTGCGCGGGTCCGAGAGCTCCGACATCATCGCTGCGAACGAAGGCCAGACTTCCGCGGCGGCAGCCGGCGGCCGGAAATCCGCCAGTTGCGCGAGCCGGAATCCGGAGTCCGCGATCCGTTGCCAGCAGCGCGAGGCATTGGCCGGACCCATGCCGGCCGGCAACTGCAGCACCCGGAATGCGGCGAGGCCGTTCCGGGGGTTGTCGGCCCAGCGCAGCAGCGCGAGCAGGTCCTTGACGTGCGCAGCCTCGAGAAAGCGCAGGCCGCCATACTTGACGTAGGGAATGTTGGCGCGCATCAGCTCGATTTCGAGCCAGTCGCTGTGATCGGAACTCCGGAACAGCACCGCCTGGCGGCGCAGCATCGTGCCCGCCTCGCGCCTCTGCAACACGGCCTGTACGACGTAGTCGGCCTGCTGGCGGTCGTCCTGCACGGTCACGAGCCGCGGCCGCGCGCCGGCGCCGCGCGCCGCCACGAGTGTCTTCCGGTACTGGCGGCTCGCGCCCGCGATCAGGGCGTTCGCCGCGTCCAGCACCGGCTGGCCCGAGCGGTAATTGTGTTCGAGCGCGATCACCGTCGCGCGTGGCTCGCAGCGCTGCGGAAACTCCAGGATGTTCCCGACCGATGCCGCGCGGAAGGAATAGATGGCCTGCGCGTCGTCGCCGACCACGGTGATGCCTGCGCCTCCCGGCTTGAGCGCCAGCACGATGTCGGCCTGCAGGCGATTGACGTCCTGGTATTCATCGACGAGCACGTGGTCGAAACGTCCGCCGAGCTGCGCCGCGAGCGCGGGCTCCTGCATCAGCGCATGCCAGTACAGCAGCAGGTCGTCGTAGTCGAGTACGGCGTTCGCCTGCTTGCGGTCCACGTAGGCTCGAAACAGGCCGCGCAATTCCCCGGCCCATTCCTCGCACCACGGGTAGTTTTCGCGCAGCACTTCCTCGAGCTCGCGTCCGCCGTTGACGCGATGCGAATAGATCGCGAGGCAGGTCTCCTTGCGCGGGAAGCGGCGTCTCTGCGCCGACAGTCCGCACTCATGGCGCAGCAGGTCCAGCAGGTCGGCGGAATCCCCACGATCCAGGATGCTGAAATCCGGCGCAACATCGAGCGACGCCGCGTATTCCCGCAACAGGCGGTTGGCAATGGAATGAAAGGTGCCCGACCAGGGCAGGCGCATGGCCACCGGCCGCCCGCCACGTCCTCCATGCAATGCCTCACCGACGATGTGCTCGGCGCGGCGCGTCATCTCCTGCGCGGCGCGGCGCGTGAAGGTCAGCAGCAAGATCCGCGCCGGATCCACGCCCTCGATCACGAGCTGGGCGACGCGACTGGCGAGCGTACTGGTCTTGCCGGTCCCCGCGCCGGCGATGACGAGCAGCGCGCCTGCGGTGAACAGCGCGCCGGGCCTGCGTTCGCCGAAGCACGCGGCCTGGCGTTGCGACTCGTTGAGCCGCAGTAAATGGGGCGCTGGCGTCACGCCGGCATGGTATCGGGAGACTGTATATACATCCAGTCCTGGCAGGCCGCCACCAGTACCCGACCGCTTCGCGGCATCGGATTATGTGAAGCCGCTCTCGGATTGTCCGCCTGCGGTTCGCTAGCGTTTCTGTTGGGAAAGTGTATCCACGGGAAACCTGCGCGTCATGGGCGACGCCGACCAGTCCAAGAAGCTCTCGGGCAATGTCCGCGAACTCTCGCAGTACGCGGAGCAGCAACGCCTTGGTCACGGCAAGATCGAGTTCGACGAACTCGGCAATGCCGTGTGGGTGCCGAATACCACCGTGTCCGGCGCTGAAGTGATGCTGCGCCTGCTGGACGACCCGACCCTGGCAATCACCCAGGACTACACACACAGCACCAATCAGCCGGTCAAGCAGAATCCCCAGGGCCTGAAGAAGGGCTACGACCCTTACGACAGCGGGCTGCTGGCCAAGAAGCAATTCAAGAAGGCGAAGGACCTGCGCAAGCTGTCAGCCTGGATCCAGAGCCGCAAGCCCAAAGAGGATTGACCGGCACCAGCGCTACGCGCACCCTCGCCCGCATGGACGCACTCGTGCTGGTGATCGGGACGCGCAACTACAGTTCCTGGTCGCTGCGCCCCTGGTTGCTGCTGAGACAGTTCGGCCTCGAATTCACGGAAAAGCAGTACCACTTCGGCACCCCCGAATTCGTGGGCGAGGTGCCGAAGCTCTCGCCGACGCGCCGCGTGCCGGTGCTGCTGCACGGCGAGTTGCGCGTGTGGGAATCACTGGCGATCTGCGAGTACGCCTCCGAGCTCTGTGGAGGCCGCTGCTGGCCGTCTGATCCTGCGTTGCGCGCGCAAGCACGCTCGATCTCGAACGAAATGCATGCAGGGTTCAAGGCCTTGCGCGATAGCTGCCCGATGAATGCCCGCGCCACCGGCCGGCAGGTCCCGATGACGTCGCCGCTCGAGGAGGACCTGCGCCGCATCGACGCGATCTGGTCCGGCTGCCGGCGTGACCATGGCGATCGGGGTTCGTGGCTGTTCGGCGACTACAGCGTCGCCGACGCCATGTATGCGCCGGTCGCCTTGCGGGTGCGAACCTACGGTCTGCCGCTCAGCCAGCTCGCGGGCCACTACCTCGAGACCGTGCTCGCCAATGATCATCTGCGGGAATGGGTGCACGCCTCGGAGCAGGAATCCATTTTCATACCGCACGAAGAAGTCGGCGGCGGCGCCTGATCGCCCGGCCATTGCCAGCCGGCAGCACTTGCTACAATCCGCTGCATCACATCGTGGCGGAGTCCCGAATCATGCGCCGCTTGCTGCTGGTCGCCGCACTGGCAACTTTATCCCTGCCCGCCGCTGCCGCACCCCACGGCCTGAATGCCACCGACCTGGCGACGTTCGCACGATTGAGCGAAGCGCAACTGTCGCCCGACGGCCGGCGCGTCGTCTATACGCTGCGCGAGACGGATCTGGCAGCCGATCGCGGCCGCAGCGATCTCTGGCTGCTCGACATCGAGGCGGGATCTGCTCCACGCAGGCTGACGAGCAGCCCGGAAAACGACACAGTCGCCGATTGGGCGCCCGATGGCAGCGGCCTGTACTTTCTGTCCTCGCGTTCCGGTTCCGCGCAAATCTGGTACTTGCCGGTGGCGGGCGGCGAGGCCATGCAAGTCACGCGCCTGCCGCTCGAGGTCGCCGGATTCCGGGTTTCTCCGCGCGGCGACCGGCTGACCGTCGCGATCGAGGTATTCCCGGACTGCACCGACCTCGATTGCACCGGCAAGCGGCTCGACGAGCAGAAATCCGCCCAACGCCACGGCCAGCGCTATGACCAGCTGTTCGTGCGCCACTGGGACAAGTGGATGGATGGACGCCGGTCGCAGCTTTACGCGTTCGCAATCGACGGCGAGCACAGGGCATCGGGGCCTCCGGTTGCGCTGACCGGGTCGCTCGATGCCGACGTACCCTCAAAACCTTTCGGCAGCCGCGCAGACTACGACTTCAGCCCGGACGGCAGTCAGGTCGTGTTCGCGGCAAGGATCAAGGGCCGCACCGAGCCCTGGTCCACCAATTTCGACATCTATCGTGTGCCATCCGATGGCAGCGCCGCGCCGGTCAACCTGACCGCGGACAATCCTGCGTGGGACGCCCAGCCGGCGTTTGCCCCCGATGGGAAGCTGCTCGCACACCTTGCGATGGAGCGGCCCGGATTCGAGGCCGACCGCTTTCATCTGGTCGTGCGCGATGCGGCGACCGGGCAAGTGCGTTTCACAACCCGCGACTGGGATCGCTCAATCGGCGCCTTCCGGTTCTCTGCCGATGGACGACGCATCTATGCACTGACCGATCATCTTGGGCAGCACCCGATCTGGTCGATCGATCTCGGGGACGGCGCGCGCCGGATGCTGACCGGGCCCGGCAACGTCACCGAGTTCGATGTTGCGGGCGACCGGATCGTCTTCGCGATGCAGAGCCTGACCTCGCCAGCCGACCTGTACCTGATCGCGGGCCGGGCTGCGCCCAGGCGGCTGACCGAGGTCAATGCCGCAGGCCTGGCCGAAGTCCGCTTCGGCGAGCCTGAGCAGTTCAGTTTCACGGGCGCCAGCGGCGAGCAGGTCTACGGCTACGTGGTCAAGCCCTGGAATTGGGAGCTCGGCAAGTCCTATCCGGTCGCCTTCATCGTGCACGGCGGGCCCCAGTCGAGTTACGCGAATACCTGGAGCTATCGCTGGAACCCGCAGATTTATGCGGGTGCAGGCTATGCGGCTGTGTTCATCGATTTCCATGGTTCCCAGGGCTACGGGCAGGCCTTCACTGATTCCATCAGCGGCGACTGGGGTGGCAAGCCGCTCGAGGACCTGCAAAAGGGACTCGCCGCCGCACGCGAGCGTTACGCGTGGCTGGATCGAGATCGCGCCTGCGCGCTCGGCGGATCCTACGGCGGCTACATGATGAACTGGATCGCCGGCAACTGGCCCGAAGGGTTCCGCTGCCTCGTCAATCATGCCGGCATTTTCGATAACCGGATGATGTACTACTCGACCGAGGAACTGTGGTTCCCGGAGTGGGACCACAGCGGCCCCTACCACGACAATCCCGCGATGCACGAGAAGACCAATCCGGCCGGTCATGTGCTGACCTGGAAGACGCCGATGCTCGTGATCCACGGCGAATTCGATTATCGCGTGCCCTACTCACAGGGCCTCGCGACATTCGCGGCGCTGCAGCGGCGCGGGATCGAAAGCCGGTTCCTGTATTTCCCGGACGAGAATCACTGGATCTCGAAGCCGGCCAACAGCCAACAATGGTACGAGGAAGTGTTGCGCTGGCTGGATGAACACCTGCGCAAATAGGCGCCGCTAGTCCTGCCGCCATTCGGCGCGGTACGCGCGGCCGAGCGAGATGATGCGCTCGAGCAGTGCGGGGTATTCGATGCCGCCGTGCTTCGCCGCCCAGGCGAAATCCTCATCGAGTTCGAGGTTCGGATTGGCGTTGGCCTCGAGCACGAAGGGCGTGCCATCGGCGCGCACGCGGAAATCCATGCGCGCGTAGCCCGACAGGTGCAGCGCGCGGTAAACGCGGCGCGCCAGGCGGTCAAGCCTCTCGGCGAGCCCTGCGGGCAGGTCCTGCGCCGCTGCGCTCGTGATCTTGTGCCGTTCCTGGTAGGCGCGGTCCCACTTGGCCTTGCGCGTCGCGATCGCGGCCCTGCCGTCCTTCAGCTCCCCGAAAATGAACTCCCAGGGAGGCAGCGTGCGAAGCCGCTCGTTACCGAGTACGCCGACGTACAGTTCGCGGCCCTCGATGTACTGCTCGACCAGTGCATCGGAGGCCGTGTGCTCGTGGATGAAGCCGATGCGCTCGCGCAGCTTCGCAGCGTCCTCGACGATGGAGGCCTGTGCGATGCCGAGTGAGGCATCCTCGGTCGCTGACTTGACGAACAACGGGTAGCGCAGCCGAGCCGGGATGCGGATCGCAGAGCCGCGCTTGAACACGGCGAACTGCGGCGTCGGGATTCGGTGGTAGGCGAGGATCTGCTTGGTCAGTACCTTGTTCCGCGACAGCATCATGCCGCCCGGATTGCAGCCGGTGTATGGCTGGCGCAGCAGTTCGAGATAGGCGACCACGTGCTGGTCGTAAGTCACGATGCCGTCGAATTCCTCCAGCAGGTTGAAGCACACCTGCGGCTGCCATTCCTGGATCAGCTTGCGCAGTTCGCCGAGGCTGTCGCCGATGCCCAGCGGCCGCACGTCGTGCCCGGACTGGCGCAGCTGCATAATCACGTCGAATTCCGTGCGGAACTCGGCGACTTCCTGTGCGGTGCAGCCTTCGAGGGTCTCGGGCGGCACGAGGGTCTCGTGGACCAGCACGGCGATGCGCAACTTCTTCATGCGCGCTGCCTCCCGATCTCCAGCAGCGCATCCGCCAGCGCCTCGATCTCTTCGCCGCGGGCGATCACCGGGCGCCAGCCTGGCGGCAGCGCCGCGGCACCGTAGTGGGCACCGGCCAGTTGCCCGACGATCGCCGCAGTCGAATCTGCCTCGCCGCCCAGGCTCGCCGCGATGACCAGGCACTCCTGCAGGTTGCCGCCGCGTTCGAATGCCCACAGCGCAGTCTCGAGCGCACCGGCAGCCGCATGCGCGCCGATGACGAGCACGCGCGGCTTGCTGCGGCGCCATGATCCTGCGGCGACGTCGCGGACGCGTGGCTTGAGAGGCGCCGAATCCCAGATGCCCGGCACCGGGCTGAAGAGCGGTGCCAACAATTCGGCCTTGCTCCTTCCCGAGAGCGCGCCGGCCAGCAGTCCGGCGAAATAGCGCACGGCATCGAGCGTCACGGGGGCCTGATGCGTGATGCGCGCGCAGCTGACGGCCGCCTCGATCGCCGCAGGCGGATTCGCGAGGCTCCCGGCGACCGCCGGCCCGATCCTCGCCAGCGGTTCGGCGTCCGCCCGCGCCGGATCGTGGGAGCCCGCGTACGGATTGCCCGTCCACTGTGCCGTCGCGAGCGCCCGCGTCGTGGCGGCGCTGATCCCGACGCAACGGCCCGTGCTCGACCAGCGCCCCTCCTGCTGCCATTGCCGGTAGCGCCGTATTTGATCGGCGGCATCTGGCCCGCTGCAGGCAACCAGACTCTCGGCCAGGCACATCGCCATCGCTGCCTTGTCGGCCCATGCACCCGCGGGCAGGCCGAGCGGACCTCCGCCCGGGAGTTCATCGCCGATCGCGAATGTGCCCGGCCGCTGACCGCGCGTGGCCTGGCCAAGCGCATCGCCGGCGGCGAGACCGAGCAGCAGGCCCCGATAGCGATCACGCAGGTCCCCCGCGGCCGGGGCTTCGCGATTCGCGATCACGCTGCGGGTGCGTCGTGAACGCCAGTCGCGCACGAAATCGCGTTGCGCTTCGGTCTCGGGAACATCCGGCCAGGACCGCGCGCGCGCGCTTTCGCGCCAGAGTTCGTTCAGGCGCGCAAGCGCCTCTTCCCCGGCGAGCCCGCCGCGCGCCAGCCAGCAGCCGGCCACGAGATTGGTGCGGCCGATGCCGGCGCGGCAATGCAGGTAGATGCGCCGCCCCTCGTCAAGGGCCGAGTCCAGCTCGTCCAGGATGTCTTCCATCTGCGCGGCAGATTCCGGCAGGCCATGATCGCGGATCGGCTTGCGCAGGTAGATGACGGCATCACTGGCGTAGGGCCCTGGCAACAGGTGCTCATAGGCGTCCAGCTCGTCCGGTTCCGTCAGGTCGATGAAACAGTCGATCCCCGCATCCAGCAGGCACTGAAGCCGCGTGAGCGTCGCGTCCTCGCCGGGACCGCAGGGATATTCGCCCGCGAGGACCCGGCCTGGCACGACCCAGTAACTGTTGTTCAGCGGCGGCGATAGCAGCGCCACTTCAGGGGCCGGGCCCGGTCGTCGCCCGCTCCAGCCCGGCAAAGTCGAACGCGCGCGGATCCGCGAGGTGCGAGGGCTCCACATTGCAGAGCGCCGTGAAGATCGCGTCCACGCGACCGGGATGATCACGCTCCCAGTCCGCGAGCATGCGGCCGATCGCCTGGCGCTGCAGGTTCGGCTGCGAGCCGCACAGCGTGCAGGGAATGATCGGAAAGTCGCGCGCGCGCGCATAGCGCGCGATGTCGCGCCCGGTCGCGTAGCACAAGGGCCGGATCACGACGTTGGAGCCGTCGTCCGACAGCAGTTTCGGCGGCATCGCCTTCAGGCGCCCGCCGTGGAAGAGGTTCAGGAACAGGGTCTCGACGATGTCGTCGCGGTGGTGCCCCAGCGCGATCCGCGTGTAGCCGTTTTCGCGCGCGAACCGGTAGATCGCGCCGCGCCGCAGGCGGCTGCAGAGTCCGCACTGCGTGCGTCCTTCCGGCACGACGCGGCGCACGACGCTGTAGGTGTCCTGCTCGATCACGTGGTACGGGACGCCGAGGCTTTCCAGGTAATCGGGCAGCACGCGGGCCGGGAAGCCGGGTTGCTTCTGGTCCAGGTTGACGGCGCAGAGCTCGAAGTTCACCGGCGCTGCACGCTGCAGGGACATCAGCATGTCGAGCAGCGTGTACGAATCCTTGCCGCCCGAAAGGCAGACCATCACGCGGTCGCCCTCGCCGATCATCCGGAAGTCCGCGATCGCCTTGCCGACCAGCCCGCGCAGCCGGGCTGCCAGGCGCCGGAAATTGGCGGAAGTGTCCTCGGGCAACGGGATCATGGGCTCATTCTAGAATTCGGAGACGTACTTGCGCTCGAGGTACCGCAGGAAGGACGCAGCTGACAACGGGCGGCCGGTCGCGTGCTGGACGAGCTGCGGCACTCCCAGTTTGGCGCCCATCGAGTGCACCCGCTCGCGCAGCCAGGCAAGCAGGTTGCCGAACTGGCCGGCCGCGATCTCGGCCTCGATGCCCGGATGATCTTCCCTGATCGCCTCCCAGAGCTGTCCCGCGATGACGGCGCCAACGCCATAGGAAGGAAAGTGACCAAAGGAGCCGAGCGCCCAGTGGATGTCCTGCAGGCAACCCTCAATATCCGATGCGGGTACCAGGCCAAGGCGATCGGCTGACAACCCGTTCCACGCTTCCGGCAGTTCGTGCACCGGGAGTTCGCCCGACAACAGGCGGCGCTCGAGTTCATAGCGCAGGCCGATGTGAGTCTGGTAGGTCAGTTCGTCGGCCTCCATGCGGTTGGGTCCGCGCGCCACGCGATTCAGGTAGCGATAGAGATTTTCCTCGGACCATTCGGGGCCGGCGGCGCCATAGTGTTTTTCGAGCAGCGGCCGCAGCCAGGTCACAAAGGCCCGGCTGCGGCCAACAATCATCTCGAGCAGCAGCGACTGGCTTTCATCGAGCGCCATGCCGCGATCCTGACCCACCGGCTGGTCCACCCACTCCGTCGGCAGGCCAAGGTCATACAGGGCCTGGCCGATTTCGTGCAGCGCGCCCAGCAGGCCCTGGAAAGGATCCCTGGCGTTGAATTTCACGGTCACCCGGATGTCGCCCGGAACGCCCTCGGTGAACGGGTGGTCGCTTTCGTCGAAGCGTCCGCGATCGAACGGAAAGCCAAGCGCCTTCATCACGTCGACGCACAGGCCCCGCTGGCGGCTGGCCGAGAAGCGACCCTCGATCCTGGCCACCCGATGGCCGGCCTGGACGTCCATCGCTTCGGTCACGAGATCCGGAAGCCGCTGCAGCAGCGGCGTGAAGATTGCGTCGATGTCCCTGGACAGCAATCCCGGCGTGAATTCATCGGCCAGCGCATCCCAGGGATCGAGCCCGAATCGCTGGGCCAGCAACTCCGCCTTGCTGCGCGTGAGCTTGACGACCTCATCGAGTTCGGGCACCAGCACGCCGAAGTCGTTCTGCTCGCGCGCCTCGCGCCAGCGCGCCTCCGCGCGCGCGACGGCTTTCGCGATGCGCGCGACGAGCGATGGCGGAGTCGCGATCGCATGGTCGTGCAGGCGGCGCATTTCGCGCAGGTTGGCGCCCTGCCAGTCAGCCAGTGCGCGCGCATTGGCGTCCGCGCGATCGAGCAGGCGCGAAATGCGCGGCGACACCAGCAGCGTGTGACATTCGATCTGCAGCGCGGCCAGCTGGTCGCCGCGCACGTCGGCGCTGCCGCGCGGCATCGTGACGGCGGCATCCCAGCGCAAGAGCGCCAGCACGCCGCGAAACGCGTGCAGGCGGCGGAACTCCTGTTCGAGCTGCTGGTAGGGCGTGGCCGTCGCCATTTCCGGACTCCTCCGCCCACGGGCCAGCACCGGGAAATACCGGCCAGGCCACCGGCGCGCGCCGGGTTCGGGCATCCTCGACCTTGGCGTCTCGAGATGCGCCCGCAGGAACTGCGGGGCGGTCGTTCAGGATGCAATTCTACCAGCCGGGGTAGCCGAAGCCCCGCCGGGAAGCCATCATTTCTTTATTTTTCAGTTAGTTATGATGGATCCGCGCGGCTTGACACCGACGGCGGTACCGCAGCCCGCAGCCGCTCGATGAGCCCCGCCAGATAGTGCGGCGAGCGATGCTTCCCGGCCATCAGTGCGTAGACTGCCGGCACGGCGAAGAGCGTGAGCAGGACGGCAATCGTCGTGCCGAAGAACACGACGACCCCGATCGGTTCGCGTTGCTCCGAACCCGCACCCGTCGCGAGCAGGAAGGGCAGCGACCCGAACGCGGTGCACAGGCTCGTCATCAGCACCGGGCGCAGCCGGATCGACGCGGCCCGGACGACGGCCTCGACCCGCTCGAGGCCCTGGTCGCGCAACTGGTTGGCGAACTCGACGATCAGCACGCCGTTCTTCGCGGCAATCCCGACCAGCATGATCATCGCGATCTGGCTGAAGATGTTGAGCGACATCTGGCTGCCTGCCAGTCGGTAGATCGCGAGGCCCGCGATGGCGCCGATCAGGGCGAGCGGCACGGTCGTCATGATGACGGCCGGTTGCTTGAAGCTCTCGAACAGCGCGGCGAGCACCAGGAATACGATCGCGATCGCAAATACGAAGGTGGACCAGAACTGGCCCTGGGTGCGCAGGTACTCCCGCGCCTCGCCGTCGAAGGACAGGCGTGCCGCAGGCGGGAGTTCCGCTCGTACCAACTCCTGGAAGTAAGCCACGGCCTCGCCCAGCGTGTAGCCCGGCGCGAGTCCGGCGCTGATCGTGATGGCGCGCATCCGGTCGAAGCGGTTCAGCTGCATCGCGCCGGAAGTCTCCGTCAGCTCCACCAGGTTCGACAGCGGCACGAGCTCGTGGCTCCGATCCGAACGGACGTAGAGATTCTGCAGGTCGGAGGGCACGGCGCGATCCTGGGCCTGGCCCTGCAGGATCACGCGGTATTCCCGGCCGCGATCCACGTAGGTCGTGACCACACGCGAGCCAAGCACCGTTTCCAGTGTGCGGCCGACCGACTCCAGCGAGACGCCGAGCTCCGCGGCGCGGTCGCGGTCTACGGCCACGTCAATCTGCGGCTTGCGCTCCCGGAAGTTCGTTTCCACGCCCGTCAGCCCTGGATTCTGCCGGGCGAGATCCAGGATGCGGTCGCTCCAGCCGGCGAGCGTCTGGTAGTCGGGACCGCCGATGACGACCTGCACCGGCCTGCCGAAACCGCGCGAACCGAGGCCCTGCATCGCATAGATGCGGGCACGCACGCCGGGCAGCGCCTCGAACTGCGTGGTAAGCGATGTTGCGACGTCCATGGCGCTGCGCTCGCGCTCATTCCAGTCCTCGAGGAGGATGAAACCACGGACCTCGTTGACCTCGGTGGTGCCGCCACCGCCGCCAGTGCCGATGCGCATGATGAAGCGGCGGATGTCGCCGTACCGATCCGACTCGTTGAACAGGATGCGCTCCGCCTTCAGCATCTGCCGTTCGGTGTACTCGAGGCTCGCGCCCTCGGGAGCGTCAAGTTCGACACGTACGAAGCCCAGGTCCCCGGGAGGCGCGAATTCACGGGGCAGCGCATTGAGGGCGAGGACGGCAACGCCCACCAGCGCCACGGTGCCGCCGATGATCAGCCACGGCCGGCCGAGCAGGATCCGCAGGCGGCGCTCATAGGCCTGCGAGAGCAAGTGAAAGAAGCGGTCCAGCCGGCGCGCAAACCTGCCACGCTGCTGTCCCTGCCGGAACAGGCGCGACGTCATCACGGGCGTCAGCGTCAGCGCCACGAGCGCCGAGAACAACACCGCCGCCGCCAGCGTGAAGCCGAATTCGCGGAACAGCCGGCCGATGGCGCCGGGCAGGAACGAGATCGGCACGAATACCGAGATCAGCACCAGAGTCGTCGCTATGACGGCAAAGCCGATCTCGCGACTGCCGTCGACCGCGGCCAGCAGCGGCGGCTGCCCTTGCTCGACGCGGCGGAAGATGTTCTCGAGCACGACGATTGCGTCATCCACGACGAGGCCGATCGCGAGCACCAGGCCGAGCAGCGTCAGCACGTTGATCGAGTAGCCCATGACGTCCATGAACACGAATGTCGCAATGATCGAGATCGGGATGGTCACGGCCGGCACCAGCGTCGCCCGCAGGTTGCCGAGGAACAGGAAGATGACGAGCAGGACCAGCGACATCGAAATGCCGAGCGCAATCACGACCTCGCGCAGCGATGCGTTGATGGAGTCCGCACGGTCGACATTGATGGTCAGCGACATGCCTGCGGGCAGCCCGGGCTGGATGCGTTCCAGCGTCGCATAGATCTGCTTCGCGACTTCGAGCGTGTTCGCCTTCGACATCTGTTCGATGCCGAGGCTGATCCCGGGCAGGCCCATCGAACGGGAGACGCTGCGCTCGTTTTCCGCGCCGAGCTCGACCCGCGCGACGTCGCCGAGCCGAACCAGGTAGCCGTCGGGACCGCGCCCGATCGACAGCTTGCGGAAGTCCTCGACCCGTGAAAGCCCGGTGTCGGTGCGCAACGAAAATTCGCGCTCGCTGGACTCGAGGCGGCCCGCCGGCAGCTCCACGTTTTCACGCCGCAGCGAGCCCTCGATGTCGGCGACCGTCAGCGCCCGCGCGGCCAGCGCCTGGCGATCGATCCAGATCCGCACGGCCTGCCGGCGCTCGCCGCCGATATTGACGCGCGCGACACCCGGCGTCGCGGACAGCTGGTCGACCAGCACCCGCTCCGCATAGTCGGTCAGTTCCAGCACCGACATGCGGTCGCTGGACAGGTTGAGGTACATGACGGCCTCGCCGAAGGACTCGGCCTTCTGGATCTCGGGCGGATCCGCCTCCTGCGGCAGGTCGTCGACGACGCGGCCGACACGATCGCGGATGTCGTTCGCGGCCGCGTCCACATCGCGATCGGAACTGAACTCGACATTGATCGCCGAGCGACCGTCGCGCGAACTGGAACGCAGCGTTTCAATTCCCTCGAGGCCCGCAATGCGGTCCTCGATCACCTGCGTGATCTTGTTCTCGACGATCGCGGCGCCCGCCCCGAGGTAATTGGTCGTGATCGACACGAACACCGGGTCTACTTCCGGGTATTCGCGAACCGCGAGTCGGGTCAGGGAAATCAGACCCAGGATCACCAGCAACAGGCTGACGACCGTCGCGAACACCGGCCGCCTGATCGAGAATTCCGAGAGCTTCATCGGTCGGGCCGGTCAGTCCGCGACGATGGCGGCGGGCTCGAGTTCGTGCACGGCGCTGCCGTCGCGGATCTTCTGCGTGCCTTCGATGACAACACGCTCGCCAGCCGCGATGCCAGCCAATATTTCGACTTCGCCGGGGCTGCGCCGGCCGATCGTGACGACGCGGCGCGATGCGCGCGCGTCGGCCACGATGAATACATAGACCTCGCCGCGCTCCGGCACCAGTGCCTGTTCCGGCACGACCAGGCCCGGCAGCGGTTCGCGGCTGACGACGATGGTCAGGAACATACCCGGCCGCAGGAATCCCTGTGGGTTCGGCAGGCGGGCACGCACCTTGATGGAGCGCGTGACCGGGTCGACGCGGGAATCCACCGATTCGACCGCGCCGTCGAAGGACTCGTCCGGGTAGGCGACGCTCTTCGCGGCGACGGCGAGGCCCGGTTTCAGGATCGCGAGGAACGCCTCGGGCACGTCGAAGTCGAGCTTCATCGTGCGCGTGTCGTCGAGCGTCGTGATGACCGTGCCCGGACTCACGAGGGCGCCGACGCTGACACGCCGCAGCCCTACCCGGCCGTCGAATGGCGCGCGGATCACCGTATCGGCGACGCGCGCTTCCGCGGACGCCACTCGTGCCGCGTTACCCTTCAGCGTCGCCTCGATCTGCTCGAGCTGCGATTGCGACACGGCTTGCTGCGTGAACAGGCCGCGGCTGCGCTCGTAGGCGCTCCTGCTTTCGGCCAGCGCAGCCTCGGCCGCGGCCAGGTCGGCGCGGTCCTGCGCGCCGTCGAGTTCAACGAGCACATGGCCACGGCGCACCCACTGGCCCTCGTCGAAGTGCACGGCGATCACCTTGTTTCCGGCCTTCGACGTGACCTCGACCGCCTCGTTGGCATGCGCCGTGCCGAGCGCTTCCACCTGCACCGCAATCGGCTTCTGCTGCACCGGCACCGTGACGACCGCGACGGATTCCGGCCCGCCGCCACCCCCGGCCATGCCTGTCGGTGCGTCCGACCCGCAACCCGCGATCAGGCAGGCCGCGGCGAATATCGACAATGACCGGGAATGGAGTCGCAGCATTGCTCCGTGAATGCTAACCGATACATGGCCCTGCCCGCGCATCAGCGCCTCATCAGCCATTCGGCGATCGTGCGCGGCAGCAGCTCCTGCGCGCGGCGGCTCACATAGATGCCGATGTGGCCGCCGTCGAATTCAAAGTCCGTGCAGTCGCGGCTCCCGATCAGGCCGCGCAATGGCAGCGATGCCGACGGGGGCACGAGGTGGTCCCGGCGCGCGTAGATGTTGAGCACCGGACAGTCGACATTCCCGGGATCCACCCGGCCCCCGCCAATCACGAGTCTGCCCAGCACGAGGCGATTCTCCTGGAAGAACCACTTGATGAACTGGGCGAACGCGGCGCCGGCCTGGTCCGGGCTGTCGGAGATCCACTTTTCCATGCGCAGGAAGTTGGCCAGCGCATCGGGGTCGCCGGCGATGTCGGCAATGTCGGCGTACTTCTGGATGGTCAGCCTGAGCGGCATCAGCGCCAGGAATGCCGCATTCAGCAGTTCGCCCGGGATGTTGCCGAGGGCCGCCACCATGCGGTCGACATCGACGTCGCGGATCCATTTCGACAGCAGGTTTTCCGGCGTGTGAAAGTCGAACGGCGTGACCATCGTGACCAGGTTGCGGACGCGTTCGGGATGCAGCGCCGTATGGCACAAGGACAGCGTGCCTCCCTGGCAGACTCCCAGCAGGTTCACGGCGGGTACGCCGTGCACGCGGCGGACGTGGTCGATGCAGGCGCCGAGGTAGCGATTGATGTAGTCGTCGAGCTCGAGATCACGGTCGGCGGCTTCGGGATATCCCCAGTCTACGAGGTAAACCTCGAGTCCACGCGCGAGCATTCCGCGGATCAGCGAACGGTCCGGCTGCAGGTCCATCATGTAGGGCCGGTTGACCAGCGCGTAACAGATCACGACCGGCGCCAGTTGCGCGCTCGCGGCCATCGGCCGGTAGCGATACAGCACCACCCGATCCTCGCGATGCACGGCATCGCAAGGCGAGCAACCCTCGCCGCGCACCCTGGGTGCCGTCATGCGCTGATCCGGGCGCAGTTCGACGATCGCGGCGAGCAGTTCCGCCATCGCGGCGGCGAATTTCTCGCTGTGCGCGGCGCTCGCGTAGGCACCTTCACCGCACTCGATCCACAGGTTCAGCAGTTCGCGCGGCGTCCTGGCCCGCATCTTGTCCGGACTCGCAAGCGCCGTAGTCATGCGCTCGACTGCATCCTTCGCAATCGCGGCGACCTGCTGGTTCATGCGCGCGGTTACAAGCACCGGGCTGGCCGCCGGCTGCAGCAGGCGTTCGAAGCCCTGCGTGAAAGCGGCGCGATATCCATCGAGCCAGTCGGCCGGATTCAGGGGATCGGGCATCTGCTCAGCGCCTCATCCGTGTACGAGTGCACCGCAAAATACACGCAGTCGGATTGGTATCCTCAATCAATCTTGGGTAGATCATAACTGATTGATTTTGTTATATTTAATCACGATTAATCGATGGGACTCAGGAATGCCGATATTTATATTGCACTGCAATACACACTGCTCTAATATGGCGCCAATCCAGTTCAGTACCCCGCCACCCAAGGATGCCAGAAATGACCAACACGACTTTCGATTTCAGCGCTTTCGTCGATGCCAGCAAGAAGGCCTTTGCGCCAGCCGCCAAGTTCAACGAACTTGCGCTGCAGGGCTTCGAGCGCGTCGCGCGCCAGCAGTTTGCGTTTGCCGGTGACCTGCTGGAGTTCTCGCTGCGCCAGCTGCAGCTCACCACTTCGGCCAAGGATTTCAATGACCTGACGGCCAGGCAGTTCGAGCTGACGACACAGTTCGCAGAGAAGGCGACCCAGCGTTCGCAGGACCTGGTGAAGCTCTCGACCGAGCACCAGGCCGAGCTCAGCAAGTGGTTCGATCAAACGGTCACGGAGACCAGCAAGACGGCCAAGAAAGCCGCCTGAACAGATTCTGACTTCCCCCCCTCGGGACGGCGCACCTTCGGGTCGCCGTCCTTTTTTTCGCAGTGCAGCATGATCCGGTACACTCCCCGGCCATGACCACGGAACGGCTGATCAAGAAGTACGCCAACCGGCGCCTCTACGACGCCTCGATCAGCAAGCACGTCACCCTCGAGGACATCCGGGACCTGATCGTCCGCGGCGAAAAGATCCGCGTGGTCGAGGACAAGACCGGAGAAGACATCACGCGGCTGATCCTGCTGCAGGTGATCGCCGAGCAGGAGCAGTTCGGCAAGCCGATCCTGACCACCCAGTTGCTGGAATCGATCATTCGCTACTACGGCGGCCCGATGCAGGATTTCATGGGGCGCTACCTCGAACAGAGCGTCGCGGCCTTCATGCGCCAGCAGGAAAGTGTCCAGCAGCAGATTTCCCAGATGCTGAACAGCGCGCCGCCGCCGATGAACGCGATGGCCGAGCTGACCCGCCAGAACATGGAAATGTGGAATCGCATGCAGGAAGGGATGCTCGCGATGCTGGTTTCACCGCGCAAGGCGAACCCTGCAGAGGCCGCGGATAGCAGCCGGGAACCGGACGACGTCGCGCCCGGCGCCGCGCCCCCCCCGCAGCGCTAGCTCAAACGGCGGCTCGCGCGCCCGCGCTTGCCGCGTATTCCCAGGCGAGCATCGTCCGTTTGCGTTCGACTCCCCAGCGATAGCCACCGAGGCCGCCGTCACGCCGCAACACACGGTGGCAGGGAATGAGCCACGCCACCGGATTCGCACCGACCGCCTGGCCGACCGCGCGGCTTGCCCCCGGCTGGCCAATCGCACGGGCGAGCTCCGAATAACTGGTCGGGCCTGCCGAGCCCAGCTCCAGCAGCGCCTGCCAGACCTTGACCTGGAAATTGGTTCCGCCCGGCGCAAGGACGAACCGCCCACGCCGCTCATTGAATACTTGCGCAGCGAGTACCGCGATCGCTGCGTCGTCGCGTTCCAGTGCGGCGTACGGCCAGCGGATTTTCAATTGCGCCAGCGCGGCGGCGTCCGATCCATCGACAAACACCAGATGAACGACCCCGCGCTGCGACAGGGCTGCGTGAATCCGGCCAAACGGCGAAGCCGCATAGCCATGCCTGAGCCGGATGCCCAGACCGCCGGCCTTGTACTCGCCCGGAGTCACCGCATCGAAACTGACGAACAGGTCATGCAGCCGGCCGCCTCCCGACAAGCCCGCTGCCCAGGCCGCGGTCAGCACCGATCCCCGGTCATCCAGTTCCTTCTTCGCAACGGAGAGCGCGACCGTGCGCAGGTAACGGGTCGGTGACAGTCCGGCCCAGCGACGGAATTCCCGCGAAAAATGAAACACGCTCAGACCGGCGACGCGTGCCAGCTCGTCCAGGCGCGGCTGGCGCTCGTGACGCCGATCGATATGGGCGATGACGCGTTCCATGCGGCGGTAGCTTGCGGATTCATTCGGCGTTGCCAGTTTCATGTCCGCTACCTTGCAGCGTCGTACCCAAGGCCCGCAACCCGGATCTTGCTGTCGCCTCAGTCGGCCTTACGCCGCCCGCCGGTGATGCTGCCGATCGGCAAGGTGCCAGTCTCGTCAAACGGGATCGAACGCAAGAGCCCGAGGCGCGTCGACAGCTTACCCTTCAGGCGGTACTCGATGTTTTCCCGGCTCTTGCGGTCGCCGCCCGCCAGCTTGATCAGGGCCGACGCCGCATTGGCCGTGACGATCATGTCGAACTCCGCCTCGCCGCGGGCGGGCACCGTGAATTCGCGTGCTGATACGCCGTGCGCGAAGGGCTCGCCCGCAAGCTCTACATCCACGTCCAGACCGCGGACCGGCAGGCTCAAGTTGTTCGGGTTTTGCACCCTTAGCCGGACCTCGAGCCGCTGTTCAAACAAACCGGCCTCGAGCGCCTTGATACCGACAAAGGATACGTGGGGCGTCTCGAGCTTCGTGCCGAGCCCCGCGCAGGCGACCAGCAGGATCGCGAACGCGATCGTCAGAGTTTTCGTTTTCATGGGTGGATCTGACCTTCCCTGCTATGGATGACCCTCGAACAACCGTTCATCCCAGCGCACCGGCTCGATACTCACAACGTCGATTCGCCTGAAGTCTGGATGCGCCGGATTGATGAGTACATTTCGTTCCACGCCAAACACGACGCTCGGCACCAGCAGGATCGCTGATTCCATGGCCCGCAGCCAGGCATCCCCGGCTGCGCGGCTCGCAATCATGTCCGGAAGATCCCAGCCGGGCGCATCGTCAGGGGCAATCGTGGAGATCGGCAATAGGTCTGGAGATTCGAAGGTCACGCACACCTGATGCTTGGGGATTCGCCCGCTGGTGTGCACCAGCTTCTCGAGCATGGCGCCTGATAGCGTTTCACAGGCGTAGATGACTGCCTGTCCCCGCGAATTCCAGCGCGCCCCACGGAGTCTGGCTCCATCGCCGCTTTGGGGCTCGAATCTGGAATCCGCGATGCGATAGAACCGCATCGCCACAAATCAGGCCGGCAGTCCGTGCAGCGCGCGCATGACGATATCTTCGACCTGTCGCGCGCCCAGTTCGGTCAGCCCCGCCTCGATCGGCCGTTTGTGGCCCAACTCTGCGTGCGGCGTGGTCAGAAAGCGCTGCGTCTCCTCAGTGTCATCCCACAGCAGTTCGGCAAGCGCGATCACCCGCGCCAAACGCTCGGTTTTCTCGCTTTCCACCAGCTTCAGGCGCTTGCGCCGCTTGTAGGTTGCGGCGGGCACGACCCGGTGCATCAACATCACCCGTTCAGGGCCCTGAAAACCGGCCCGCTCCATCACACGCATCAGGCTGCGCTTCGGCAGGCCCTGTTCCACGGCATTGGCGACGGCTGCCATCGATTTGACCGTCGCCTTCAAACCAAGAATCCGAGCCACCCGCTCCGTCGGGACTGCCATACGAATTACCTCCTGCCAATCAGGGTAGGCTCAATTGAGCCATAATTCCAGCTCATTTGACGAGCACCGCACCTCGATCGCCAAGTGCCCAGCAGGTTGACTATTACTAACTTAATAGTATTATGTGGTTAGTATTGGTATGAAACTGGTAGCGGTTTGTGGAACAAGAATCCGTCCTGATCATTGCCGACGAAGGCCAGGCCGAGCAGGAACGGCTCTCGCTGAAGTTCCAGCGCGAGCTGAATGCCGGCCTGGTTGGCCTCGTCTTGCTCGCGGTGCTCGATCGGGCTGATGAAGACCTGTACGGCTACCAGATTGCGAAGCGCCTGCAGCATCTGGCCGACGGCAGTTCGCCGGTCAAGCAGGGAGCACTGTATCCGGTGCTGCGCCAGTTGTCGGCCAACGGCCTGCTGGCCAGTCGCATCGTGCCGTCTTATTCTGGCCCGCCCCGCCGCTACTACCGGATCACCGACGCCGGACGCAAGACACTGGCTGAGTGGCGCGGAATCTGGCACGCCATGCGTGATTTCGTCGATGAATTTACGGATTCCAAGGGAGCATCGCCATGAACGAACGGTCCGCCCCACGCTCGCTGGAACAGTACCTCACGGCACTGCGTGAGGCCCTGGCGGGAGAAGATCCGGCGCTCATACAGGACGCGCTTTACGACGCGGAGGAATACCTGCGCGCTGAGCTTGCCGCGAACCCGGATCGCAGCGAGGCCGATACGCTCGAGCTCATCGCCAGCACCTATGGTGCACCTGACGAAGTCGCCAGCGCCTATCGGACGACCGAGAAACAGGTTCGCACGGCACTCGCGCCTCCGCCGCGCAAGCCGTCGCGCACCGCATTTGGACGCTTCTTCGGCGTTTACAGCGATTCCCGCACCTGGACTGCGCTGTTCTTCATGCTGCTTGCGCTGGTGACGGGCATCTTCTATTTCACTGCGACCGTCACCGGTCTCGCGATGTCGGCGGGATTCCTCGTGCTGATCATCGGCATCCCGTTCTTCCTACTGTTCGTCGGATTCACGCGCGTGCTGGCGCTCGCCGAAGGCCGGCTGATCGAAGGGCTGCTGGGCCAGCGCATGCCGCGCCGCCCCGTTTACCCCAGCAAGGGCACGCCGATCATGGAACGCATCAAGGAGATGCTCGTCGACCGGCGCACCTGGACGACGATGTTCTATTTCCTGCTGATGCTGCCGCTCGGGATCCTGTATTTCACGATCGCGATCACCGGCGTATCGGTCAGCCTGGGATTGATCGTCGGCTCCATCGCGAGCCTCTTCATGGAGGCCGGCATCGGAACGGGTGGCATCAGCCTCGACGACGGCATTTACTTCGGGCCATCGCCGTTGATGGCTCCGCTGACCATCCTGCTCGGCGTGCTGCTGCTGACCGGCTGGATGCACCTGGTGCGTGGCATCGGCCGAGCCCATGGCAACCTGGCCAAGCACCTGCTGGTTGCCCGTGCGGGCACGGCCTGAGGCAGACTAGCCGCGGATGTTGCCGGGACTGCTCCTGTATCTGATGCTGGCCGGGCCCGACGCGCAGGCGAATCGTTGCCTGCCCGACGGCGCAGGGTTTCTTTCGATGCGCCTGCGCGGCAGCATCGAGGCCGACCTGGACTGGCGCGAGCCCGAACTCGAGTGCACCGGCATGCCGCGTCCCGATGGACGTGGACTCCGGCTGCGCTTCTCCGGTCCGCTGCCCGCCAGCGGCGCGCTCGCGATCGTTTTCGCGGCGCCCGAACTCGGCATGGGCGTCTCCGCGCACGGCGTGCCGGTCAACGTCACGCTGCTCGATGAGGCCGGTCAGCGCATCTACGGGACCCTTGGCGACAGCCGCTGCCTGTTCGATACGGTCGAACAGCAGCTTTTGCCGGATGCGGCCCTGCCGCCGCACACCTTCCGGGTCAGCGCTCGCGGATTCTGCACGGTGCCAGCGCGCGCGGTGGATGGCGACGGCTCCGTGTTGCTGACCCGCTTCGACTTCGCGGGGCTGGTGACTTTCCAGGAAGACGATGGCGCGGCCCCCGAATTGTTGGCCGGCCTGCCTCGATCCGAAGTGCAGGTCCTCAGCGCCGGCGCCCGGCATGACTTTCAGGTCTGGATCGCCGACAACGACCAAAGCCGGCAACAGGGGCTCATGTACATCAAGGACTTGCCAGCGAACCACGGCATGCTGTTCCTGTTCGACCGGCCGCAGTTCACGTCCTTCTGGATGAAAAACACCTATCTGTCGCTCGATATCATTTTCATTGCCCCGGATGGTGCCGTCGTCAATATCGCCCACGACGCCACTCCTCTGTCGCTCAGGCCCATCGAGTCGGTCGCACCAGTCAGGGGCGTCCTGGAACTGGTGGCAGGCACGGCGGCTCGCATCGGGCTCGTCACCGGCGATCGGATCGTGCATCCCGCTTTCGCCGCGTCGGCACCCGATTTGCAGTAATCGATAGGCGTTGGCCAAGACGCAACAATCGCGCAGGCTCGCCAATAGTGTTGCTTGCCTACAACATCAGGGCTCATGGAGCCGGTTCAACATCGCTCCGGCCCTGCGGTCACAAACCCGGCAAGCGTCGGAACAAAGCCTTCTCTTAGGTCCATTGCGTGGCCACGGGATCGGCCTCCCACTTCTTGGCAATGGTTTACCACGAATTATTTTTGTGCTATGAAGGCGGGGTAAACGTTGCTGGACGGCAACGGGTATCCGAAACAATGCAGCCGGGAGTACTCATGATTACCAATTGCAGACTGCAACGAGCAGTTCACATTGCCTTGGGCGTGGCTTCAGGCGCGCTACTCGCTTCATCTGTGCCAATCGCATTGGCTGCGGATGTGGGCGAAGAGGTCATCGTGACGGGATCGCGCATCTCTCGGCCCGACCTCGACAGCGCAAGCCCGGTGACGATCATCAGCTACGAGACGATTGCGACAACCGGCGTCACCGACATCGGCGACATGATCCAGCGCATACCGTCGATGTCCGGTTCGCCGATTGGTACGACCACGAACAACGGCGGCAACGGCTCCGTTCAGATCGACCTTCGTGGCATGGGCGTGGACCGCACGCTGACCCTGGTCAATGGCAAGCGCACCGTCGACGGCGGCGATTACCAGACCATCCCGGCCAATATGATCGAGCGCGTTGAAATCCTGAAGGATGGTGGCGCATCCGTCTACGGCGCGGACGCCGTCGCCGGTGTCGTGAATATCATCACCCGCACCGAATTCGACGGCCTGGAACTCAGTGCTCAGACGGCTGACTGGTTTGATATGGACAGTGGCGCGCAGACCACTTATGGCTTGATCGGCGGCAAGACCTTTGACGGCGGTCATTTCACGTTTGGCGCCGAGTACGTCGATCAGCAGGAAGCCTACCAGAGCGATGCGCCCTGGGATTTCTTCCAGAATAGTTACTACATCTATCCGGAGGGTTGCGAACGGCAGGTCGCTGCACCTTACACAGGCGCGCCCGACGGCGGTTGCTATCCGATTGGCTCTTCGCGTATTCCCGAAGGGCGCTTGCAGAGCAACGCCGTGAACGTACAACGGTTCTACTCAGCCGGCAATCCGCGGTTGTTCGATTATTTCAACGGCGTGTTTAACAGGATAGGCGGCGTGGCAAGCGGCGCACCTGACCCGGCTTTTGATCCGGCTTTTGGTGTTCCAACGTTTAGCACACCTGCCTCCGTCTTCATGAACCCGGATGGCTCGGGCGTCGTTCCTTACGACGGCCGCACCTACAATTACGCCCCGGTGAACTACATCCAGACTCCGTACGAGCGGACGAATGTGTTTATGGATGGCAAGTTCGCCCTCACTGACGATATCAACTTCAGTGCCTCGCTCCGTGGCAACTTCCGCCAGTCGTCACAGGAGCTCGCGCCACAGCCCTACAACTCGCCGACTGACCCGGCCTATCAAGGGACTTGGATTCGGTTGGACCCCATCACCGGTCTGCCACTGCGCGAATTTGCGACGACGAACGCAGCCGGCGATCCAATTTTTGCCTATACGGACGATCAGAGCATCGGACGCGTGGTAGTAACTCCGTATAGCGGTATCTCAGAAGATAACTTCTACAACACGCTTGGCGTTCCGATTTTCGACGCCCGTCGCAGGATGGAGGAAATCACACGGCGGTTTACGCAAGACATCCAGCAATATCAGGTCAATCTCGGCCTGGATGGAAGTTTCGGCAACGATATCAAGTGGGACGTCTATTACAACTGGGGCTATCGCAGCCGCACTGACCACGACTTTGGTCAGTTCTCTGGTCCTCCTCTGGCCAACGCCTTGGGCCCGTCAGCCGATCTGGACGATGACGGAACCCCGGAGTGCTACCAGAATGTGAATGACCCAAGCACCCTGATCGTCGGCTGTGTGCCGATGAACATGTTTGGTGGCCCCCTGTCGGTGACCCAGGAAATGCTGGACTACGTCGGTGTCGACCTGACTGACACCTTCCTGACCACGCAAGATGAAGCGGTCGCCACTTTCTCGGGCAAGTTGTTCGACCTGCCCGCTGGCAAGCTTGGTTGGGCCGCTGGTTTTGCCTACGGAAGGGTTGATCTCGAATACCAGCCCGATTCCGCGAAGCAGAATGATTCTGTCACGGGCAATACCGGGGCTGGAACGAAGGGTAGCCTGCAAAACAATTCGATCTTTGCCGAATTCCTGGCGCCGCTGTATGACAACAACACGCAGACCCTGGACATGAGAGCGGGCGTCCGTTGGGACGACTACGACGCTTTCGACGCTGAGACTACCTACTCGTTTGGCGTTGAATTCAACGCGCTGGCGGACTTGAAGCTACGTGCAACCTACGGCACGGTATTCCGCGCACCGACGATCGGCGACCTGTTCGGGGGCGTCGTGGATAGCTTCCCGACGTACAGCGACCCCTGTACTCAAGTCCCATTGCCGGCGGGGTGTGCACAGGTTGGCTTACAGCTGGACAGCCAGCTCCTGGCCCGGGTGGGTGGCAACCCGCTGCTCAGCCCCGAAACCGGCGATACCCTGACCGCAGGCGTCGTGTGGACCCCGCATTTCGGGAATGGCGATCTGTCGATCACGGTTGACTACTGGCAGGTCCAGATCGATGACGGCATCAGCTCCTTGGGCGTTCAGTTCATCCTGGACGACTGCTACATCAATCAGAGTTCCGCGTCCTGCGCGCTGGTCTTCCGGGCACCCGATTACAGCATCGATCATGTGATCGACGGCGCTTTGAACGTTTCCTCGCAGGGTGCGAAGGGTGTCGACTCCGAAGTCCGCTATGCCTGGGACACCAATGTCGGCAAGTTTGAGGCCGCGGTGTTGTGGTCACACAATCTGGAGCGCACCAAGACCGCATTCCCGGGGGCTTCCGAGATTGACCTTTCGGGTCGCTACACGGACCCGACGGCTCAAGACGGCGGCGCTTATGCCGAAGACAAAGCGAACTTTTCCTTCAAGTGGTACTGGAATGACCTCTTGCTCGGCTATCAGGGTGAGTACATCAGTGCCCTGGACGCCGATACTTTCTGCAACTGCGGAGCCGGGAACCGGCCCGATGGTTCCTACAAGCAGACGATCGATTCCCAGCTGTATCACGATCTTTTCGGCCAGTATGACTTCGGACAGGGCACCAAAGTCACTGCGGGCATAACCAACGTGACGGAGGAAGAGCCGCCTTATATTGAAACCGGCTTCAATGCGACGACGGATCCGTCGACCTATCGCATGTTTGGCCGCGGCTACTATGTCCGGCTGTCGCATAGCTTCGAATAAGCCAAATCTAGTTGAGATTCTCAGGGCCGCTTCCAGCGGCCCTTTTTTTGCCGCCGCCGGACCGCAGATGGGACACGGAACGTCCTGCGGCTGTGGCGTCAATTCCCGTCCACCTCCGTTCTGGTATGTTTGACCTCGCCATCCGCCATTTCGGGCTTGAATCGGCATAGGCGGTTGACCGCTACATGTTTGTAAAGACCCAGGATTTCAAGATAACGGTTCCGGCGCTGTTGTTTGACCCCGGATTTCTCGTATTCGATTTTGCGCCAAAGAACGACGTCACGAAGTTCCTGATCGTTCAGGAAATGATGCTTGAGCAATCGCCATTCATCGATATCCGCTTTGAACCTCTGGCGCAGGCGCACTTCTGGGTCAACACCAAGGAATTGTTTGCGCTGGAGGGTCTACATGACATTCCGCGCCCACAGCCGGTCTTTATTTTTCATCATGCCTTTGTGTGTTCGACCCTGTTAGCAAGATGCCTGAGCCAGATCGATGCCTTCTTCAGCCTGAAGGAACCCTGGATTTTGCGACGCATGGCGGATTACAAGCGTGCGCACGGCGACATGGCATCCAGCCCACAATGGCGTGAGATGTTCTGCAAATATGTGCAGTTGCTGTGCAGAAATTTCCGCACAGGAAAGATTCCGGTCATCAAGGCAACCAACGTCGCGAATAATCTGTTGGTCGATGTGCTGCGTTTCATGCCTGGCCGAAAGATCTTGTACCTTCATTCTGATCTCGAGAGTTTTCTCGTTTCGAATCTGAAGAAGGCAAGCGATACACAGCAGAAAATGCCAAGCCTTGCACAGGGGTTTCTCGGGGATGGCGATTTCCTGCAAAGATATCCGCAGATGAGTGATCCATCCCGATTCTCCTTCCTGCAAGTCTGCGCACTGACCTGGCTGGTCAATTTGCACAACTTCAAGGATTCCCTGGAGCACCATGGGAATGCCCAGGTAAAGACCCTGGACGCGCAGGACTTGCTGAATGATCTTCCTGGAAGTCTCGGCTCACTCAGTCGCTTTTTCGGTCACGTCGCTGACCCGGCTGAGGTGCAGCGGATGATGGATCCGCAAGTCATCCGGACCAATGCAAAGGATCAGTCCAAGCCATATGGCAATGAGCAAAGGCAACTTGAAACGAAGCAGATCAGGAGCCGCTATGGCCAGGAGCTGGAAAGCGCCATGGCATGGATTGATCCACTGGCCAGGGAACTGGGGGTGCCGGACTTCTTGCACACCCACCGGCTCGCAAGCTAGCGAGACTTGCACCTAATGTCGGATAGGCGAATCGCTCGTGAGCTCGGACGAATCAGCGCAACGGGCAGGCTCGCCGCGCAATCGCAGGATTGGGCGACGGTCAGCGCCTGTGCCAGCGAGATCCTCAAGCGGGATGGCGACAGCGCGGAGGGCCATTTCCTCTCCGGACTCGTGGAGAAAGCCTCACGGCGACCCGTGAAGGCTGCGGTAGCATTCGCAAGAGCGCTCGATCTGGACGCCGGGCGCTACGATGCCGCCATCGAACTGGCGGATCAGCACTCAATCGGACGCCGTAACGCCGACGCCGCGGCCCTACTGGCCAGATATGAGGGCAATTTGGGCAACAGCCCGCGTTACCTCGACATGGCCGCGACTGTTTACACGCAGATCGGGATGGCCGAGCGGGCCTGGCCCTTGTACCAGAAGGCCAATGAGCTGCAGCCGGGTGTGGCCTTGTTCCAGGCCAATCTCGCGGCCTGTGGCGTGTATCTGGGAAAGATCGAGGAAGCGAAGGCCGCTTACAAGGCCCTGCTCGAGCGAGTGCCGACGCATCAGCGCAACCACTACCAGCTGGCGCGCCTGGAGCAGGCAAAGGACGCGACCCACATCGAGCAGATGAAGGCCATTCTTCAGTCCACGAAGCTGCCGCCGGACAAGAACATCTTCATCTACTACGCCATCGGCAAGGAACTGGAGGATCTCGGTCAGTGGGAAGAGGCCTTCCGCTATTACCAGATGGCGGGCGACGCGGTGACGAGCGTAGCCAACGATGACGTCGCCGCGGACATCGAACTGATCGACAAAATCATCGGAGTGTGTGACGCGGACTGGCTCGCGGCCGGGCCGGACAGGACCCCGACCGAGGTGACCGGCAAGACCCCGATCTTCATCGTGGGCCTGCCGCGCACGGGCACCACCTTGACCGAGCGCATCCTCGCCAGTCATTCGCGGGTTGAAAGTGTCGGCGAGACGCAGTTCCTGCAGATGGTGCTGCGAAGCATCAGCGGTGTCGAGAGCATCGACAGCATGAACCCCGCCATGATCGAGGCGGCCGCGCACAAGGACATCGGGCTGATCGCCAACGGTTATCTCAACGCGGTGGCCTATCGGCTCGGCGACAAACCCCGGTTCATCGACAAGCTTCCATTCAATTTCCTGCACCTCGGGTTCATCGCCAAGTCCTGGCCGGATGCCGGCATCATTTACCTGCGGCGTCACCCGATGGATGCCTGCTTCGCCATGTACAAGCAGGTATTCACCTGGGCATACAAGTTCTCGTACACGCTCGAGGGGCTGGGCCGCTACTACGTGGCGCATGACCGGCTGTTGAAGCACTGGCGCAAGCTGCTGGGTGACCGCCTGATCGAGATCGAGTACGAGTTGCTGGTTGCCGACCAGGAGGGTCAGACCCGGGCGCTGCTGGCGAGGCTGGGCCTGGATTTCGAGCCGGCCTGCCTGGAATTCGAGAAGAACGCGACGGCCACTGCCACCGCGAGCTCGGTACAGGTGCGCGAGAAAATCCACACCCGCTCGGTCAACCGGTGGCGACATTTCGAGAAGGAACTGCAGCCACTGCAGCGCTACCTGGAGAATGCCGGCATCGCAGTTGAGTGAGCCTGTCCTCGCCGGATCGCCCACGAATGCATCAAACACTCGCACAAATCGCTGCAACAGCGAGAAAAGCGGCCCAATCGAGGGACTGGGCTACGGTCAGCGCCTGCGCCGGCGAGATCCTCAAGCGGGACGGCAACAGCCCCGAAGGCCATTTCCTCTCCGGGCTCGTGAAGAAAGCCTCACGGCGGCCCGTGAGGGCTGCGGAAGCATTCGCAAGAGCGCTCGAACTGGACGCCGGGCGCTACGATGCGGCCATCGAGCTCGCCAATCAATACGGCCTGGCAAACCGTCACGCCGAGGCCCTGGAGCTTCTGGAGAAGTACAAGTCCCATCTCGGCAACAGCCCGCGTTACCTCAACATGGCGGGACTCAGTTATTCAACGCTGGGGCTGCATGAGCGAGCGTGGCCTTTGCATCAAAGGGCCATTGAGTTGCAGCCGGGTGTGGCCCTGTTCCAGGCCAACCTCGCGGCTTGTGGCGTGTATCTGGGAAAGATCGAGGAAGCGAAGGCCGCTTACAAGGCCCTGCTGGAACGGGTGCCGAGCCATCAGCGCAATCACTATGAGTTGGCCCGGCTGGAGCAGGCAAAGGACGCGACCCACGTCGAGCAGATGAAGGCCATTCTTCGGTCAACGAAGCTGCCGCCGGACAAGAACATCTTCATTTACTACGCCATCGGCAAGGAGTTGGAGGATCTCGGCCAGTGGGAAGAGGCCTTCCGCTATTACCAGATGGCGGGCGACGCGGTGACCAGCGTGGCCAACTACGATGTCGCTGCGGACATCGAGCTGATCGACAAGATCATCGAGGTCTGTGACGCGGGCTGGCTGGCGGCCGGGCCGGACAGAACCCCGACCGAGGTGGCCGGCAAGACCCCGATCTTCATCGTGGGCCTGCCGCGCACCGGCACCACGCTGACCGAGCGCATCCTCGCCAGCCATTCCCAGGTCGAAAGCGTTGACGAGACCCAGCTCTTGCAGATGGTGTTGCGCCGCGTCAGTGGCGTCGAAAGCATGAACCCCGCCATGATCGAGGCGGCCGCGCAGAAGGACATCGGGCTGATCGCCAATGGCTACCTGAACGCGGTGGCCTATCGGCTCGGCGACAAACCCCGGTTCGTCGACAAGCTGCCGGAAAACTTCCTGCATCTCGGCTTCATCGCCAAGGCCTGGCCGGATGCCGGCCTCATTTGCCTGCGGCGCAACCCGATGGATGCCTGCTTCGCCATGTACAAGCAATCGTTCTTCCAGTTTGCATACACGCTGGATAATCTCGGCCGCTACTATGTGGCGCATGATCGGTTACTGAAGCATTGGCGGAAGTTGCTCGGGGACCGCCTGATCGAAATCGAGTACGAGTCGCTGGTTGCCAACCAGGAGGGTCAGACGCGGGCGCTGCTGGCGAGGCTGGGCCTGGATTTCGAGCCGGCTTGCCTCGAGTTCGAGAAGAACGCGACGGCCAGCGCCACCGCGAGCTCGGTGCAGGTGCGCGAGAAAATCCACGCCCGCTCGGTCAACCGGTGGAGACATTTCGAGAAGGAACTGAAGCCGCTAAGGCAAATGCTGGAAAGTGCCGGCATTGCGATCGAGTAGTGCGGCACGACGGCAACCGGATGCGCGCATGAGCCTGCAGCACTGGGAAAACTATTATCGGGGCGGCGCGATTGTGAGTTGCCCGCTGGGGCCGGGCCCCGGTTACACGCAGGAATTACGCAACGCCTGGGTGGAGTTTTTCTCCGGGCTGCCAGAGGGGGCGCGGATTCTTGACATCGGCACCGGCAATGGGGCGATTGCGCTGATCGCCCTGGAAACCGCTGCTGCTGCCGGTCGGCGCTGCGAGATCCACGGCACTGACCTCGCGCAGATCGATCCGGCGCGCGACGTGCGCGACGGCGCCCGCCTGTTCACCGGCATCCGGTTCCACGCGCAGGTAGCGACCGAACAGCTGCCCTTCGAAGCGTCCAGTTTCGATGCGGTCAGCGGCCAGTACGCGCTGGAGTACACCATTGTCGACCAGGCGCTTCGGGAGATTTACCGCGTCCTGAAGCCCGGCGGCCAGGCACAGTTCATCCTGCACCATGCCGAGTCGATCGTCGCCCAAAAGGCCCGTGAAACGCTGCTGCAGTCAGCGCTGGTACTCGATGAAACGAAAGTCTTCCGCAAGCTGCGTCGCCACCTGGAAGCCGAACGCTGCTCCCGGTCCGCCGCGCGAAAGACCTTGGCCGATCTGGTCGCAGCCCTCGGCACACTGGGCCAGGCGGCCGGGCAGACGGACAACCCTCTGATGCTCAACGTGACCATCGATGCGGTACGGAAGCTGCTGGCCGCGCGGCAGCAGATGAGCCCGGCCGCCCTCGATCTCGAAATCGATCGCTTCGAAGGAAATATCCGCGCCTCCGTGCACCGTCTGCAGGACCTGATCCGTTGCGGCCAGACCGAGGCCGGCATGCAGGGCATGTCGGGGCTCGCGCTGGCCCAGGGCTTCGAAGTGCGGGAATTGGCACTCCAGCATCACGCCGGTGACGCCCTGGTCGGCTGGCGCCTGCGCCTCACGAGGCCCTGACGTGAGCGAAGCGCCGCTGGTCTGCTGGAAATGCGGCGCATCGCTTGCGTCCTTGAGCCTGCCGTTCCTGCGCACCGAAGAATGCCGCACCTGCCGCGCGGAACTGCACGTCTGCCGGATGTGCCGGTTCTACGACACCAGCAAGGCCAAGAGTTGCAGCGAACCGGTCGCGGACGAGGTGCAGGACAAGACCAGGGCGAATTTCTGCGGTTATCTCGTGGCCGCCGGCGGCCGGTTTCAGCCGCGCGGCGCCGTCACTGACGCGACAAAAACCGCCCTGGAGTCCTTGTTCGGCTCCAAAAAGTGACGTTGTGACGGATTCGGGGTTCCTTCCCCCGGCCCATTCGGCCACAATGACGACCATGAATACGAACGCAATCGCCGGGCATCCGCGCGTCCTCTGGGTCAACGTGCTGATGTTCGCGTTCACGCTGATCGGCGCGGTCGTCGTCGTGCCGTGGTACGGGTTCACCGTGGGTTACAGCGCGGCCGCGTGGGCCTGGTGCATCGCGCTGCTCTACGCCAATGGGCTTGCGATCACCGGCGGCTATCACCGGCTCTGGTCGCACCGGACCTACGACGCGCATTGGTCGCTCAGGCTCATCTACATGATCCTGGGCGCCATGGCGCTGCAGAACAGCGTCCTGGTCTGGGCGTCTGGCCACCGGGACCATCACCAGTACGTCGACGACAACGACCGCGACCCCTACTCCGCGGGCCGCGGCCTGTGGTTCTCGCACATCGGCTGGATGCTGCGGCGCTATCCCAGCGGCGAGCCGCATTTCGATAATGTCCGCGACCTGCAGCGCGATCCGCTGGTCGCATTCCAGCACAAGTATTACTACCCGCTCGCGATCGGCCTGAACGTATTCGTGCCGCTCGCGCTCGGCTGGTTGTACGGCGACCTATGGGGCGTGTTCCTGCTGGCCGGCGTGCTGCGCCTGGTCCTCAGCCACCATTTCACGTTCCTGATCAACTCGGCTGCCCACGCCTTCGGACGGCAGCCGTACACCGACGAGAACAGCGCCCGCGACAACCCATGGCTCGCCGTCCTGACCTATGGCGAGGGCTACCACAACTTCCACCATCAGTTCGCGCACGACTACCGCAATGGAATCCGCTGGTGGCACTGGGATCCGAGCAAGTGGATCATCTGGTCGTTGTCCCGGGTCGGCGTAACCTACCGGCTCAAGCGCACGCCGGACGTCGCAGTCCAGCGCGCGCGCCTCGCGATGCAGTTCCGCCGCGTCCAGGAGAGCCTGGAGCGCCGCAAGCCGCATCTGCCGCACATGGATCTCGAGCAGCTGCGCGCGAGAATGGCGCGTGAATACGAACTGTTCGTCGCGACACTGGCAGAGTGGTCGAAGGTCACCGACGCGTGGTACACGAAGACCCGCGCAGGCATTGTTCGGCGCTGGGAAGAAGCCAGCTTCCGGACCGAGACTCGTGCAATCCTTTTCCAGCTGCGGATGCAGCACCGCCGCCTGGAACTGTTGGGAGCCCAGCTCGCCTGAGCTGTGTGCTCCAATATGCGGTTCCGCCCGCTACTGCTGATTACGGCCTCGGCCCTCACAACCGCGGCGCTCGTCGCCTGCGGTGGCGGCGGCTCGGGCGGCGGGGTAGCGCCCGGCGGATCCTGCTCGACGACCAACCAGAAGCAGTTCGTGCTGGACGCGACCCGCGAGTGGTACCTGTTCCAGGAACTGCTGCCGGCTTCGGTCAGCATCGGCAATTTCGCCACGGCGCAGGACCTGCTCGATGGACTGACCGCGACTGCCCGCGCCCAGGGCAAGGACCGGTTTTTCAGCTACCTGACGACACCACAGGCGGACAGTTCCTTCCTCGAGGAAGGCCAGTACATCGGCTTCGGCTTCCGGTCCAGCATCCAGGGCAACCGGCTGTTCGTGCCGGATGTGTACGAGGCGAGTCCCGCCTCGGACGGCGGATTCACGCGCGGCGCCGAAATCACCGCGGTGAATTCCGGCAGCGGCTTCGTCCCGATGGCGACAATCCTGGCCACCGACCCGAACCTCGAGCAGGCCTTCGGGCCGGCGACCGAGGGCATACAGCGCGGCATGCGGTTCCTGCGCCCGGATGGCCAGCAGGTCGAGGTCACGATGACCAAGCGCATCGTCACGATCCTGCCCGTACCGACGGTGGGTGGCACCGCCATCCTTGCGATGCCTTCGAATCCGTCGGTCATGGTCGGCTACATCAACCTGCGCACGTTCATTTCCACGGCGGAGACGCCGCTGCGCAGCGCATACGGGGATTTTCTCGCGCGGGGCATCCAGAACATCATCGTTGACTTCCGCTACAACGGCGGCGGCCTGGTCAGCATTGCGGAACTCGTGGGCGACTTGCACGGCAGCAATCACGCGGGTGATGTCTTCTCGAACACGCGCTTCAACGCCGCCAAGGCGTCGCATAACTCCGTGCGCCGCTTCCAGACGCAGCCGCAGTCGGTGGCCCCGGTACGGATCGCCTTCATTACGACCGGCGGCAGCGCCTCTGCAAGCGAACTGGTCATCAACTCGATGAAGCCCTGGGCCGAGGTCGCGATCGTCGGCGCGGATACCTATGGGAAGCCGGTCGGTCAGTTTGGCTTCGATCTTGCCGGCTGCGATCTCAGGCTTCGGCTGGTCACATTCAAGACGACGAACGCCAACAATGAGGGCGATTACTTCGACGGGCTGGCCTCCACCCTCCCCGGCTTTGCCTGTGCCGCAATGGACGACCTGAGCCGGGCCCCGGGTGATGCGCTCGAGACCTCGACCTCCGAAGCGCTGAACTGGCTCGGTACGGGCGCCTGCGGGCAGGTCATGAGCGCCCCGGGGCTGGGCTTCCAGAAGGCCCAGGTGACGACGCGGCTGCCGACATCCCGGGTACCGACTCCCGCACAGGCCTACCTGCCGGGGCTGTTTTAGGGGCCCTGCTGTCGTCCCCGGCGGCCTCCGCGCCCGGAGGAGGCCTTGATTGAACCCAACCCGTCCTGGGGTCTGCTGTCTCCAAGCAGCGACAGTGGCGACCGGCCAGCCTCGGCTGACATCCTTCCCTCGCCCGGCGGCTCCCAAGTGGCTACTCTTATCGTCCCCCAACCCGGAGGAACCGGCCATGGCGATCTGGAAAGACATCGTTGCAAAGGACCCTCTCCCACCCGAAGCGGCGAGCGCCGCCATACCCCTGAGCCGTCCACGGCCCGAGGGGGTGCCGATCGCGCCGTCGCCGACGGCCGCACCCGGATCGCGCCGGGAACTGAAGGAATCCGTGATCGCGACCGGCCTGACATTCGAGGGCAAGATCGAGGGCTCCGGGCACGTGCGCATTTCCGGCCGCTTCAAGGGCGACATACACGTCGATGGCACGCTGACCATCGAGGCCGGTGCGCATCTTGCGGGCTCCGTGCGTGCGGCATCGGTTATCGTCGCCGGCGAAATCGAAGGCAACATCGAGAGTGCCCAGAAGGTCGAGCTGCACCAGACCGGCGTCGTCAACGGTGACGTCAACGCGGGTTCGCTGGCCGTCGCCGGCGGCGCACGCATGCGCGGCCGCGCGGAGTTCGGCTGGAGCGAGACCGGCACTCCGAAGGCGTCCGGGCGCAACTGACCCGCGCGCAGGCGATGGACCGTCGCACGGCAACGATGGGCAAGACTCGATCGTGCCCGCACTGCAGGGCCACGATCCTCGAGAGCGCCGCCGTGTGCCCGGCGTGCCGGCATCACCTGCGCTTCGAGCGGCGCGCAGGCGAACAGGTGGAACCGGCCGGCGAGATCGCGCTGAAAGTGTCAGGGCAATTCTCACGCAAGGCGACCGAGGGACAGGGGGAGTACTCGGTCGTGGTCGTGATCCGCGACGCCAGCGGAAGGGAGCTTGCGCGCAAGGCGATTGGTGTCGGTGGCCTCGCACCGGGTGATGAACGAACGGTGGAGCTGACGGTCGAGATCTTCGGGCCATGACGCTGAAGGTCGTCGAACTGCATCACCATGCGATTCGCATCGCCCCGACGCTGTCTGCGGCCGCCGAGGTGTTGCGTTTCTATACCGAGGTGCTCGGACTCGGCACCGATGATGGCCAATCCTCCGCAGCCGGCGCGCCTGCCGAGCTGATCAACGCGGGCCCCACGGCCCAGATCCACCTGCTCGGCGCCGCGGGCACTGTCATGGATATTGGCGGCGGAATCGATCCGACTGCGCCGCACGTCGCGCTCGCGGTTGCGAGCGTTGCCGAGGCACGCGCCGAACTCGACCGGCTGGGCGTCTTCTACCGCGTGCTGCCGGGCAAATCGGGAGCGGAATCCCAGCAGCTTTACCTGAGCGACCCGGCTGGCAATCTCATCGAACTGCACCAGCTCGGAACCTGCCGCTGCACGACACGTTCCCGGAACGCCCAGGCGGGCTACGCCCGGGTCTCGGGAACCGTCCTGTTTGCGGACATGCGCGGATTTACCGCGATAGCGGAGCACCTGAATCCAGACGAGGTCGTGCCACTTCTGAACGAGTATTTTTCATTGCTGTCGGCGATCACGACCGAGTATGGCGGCACCGTCTTTCACGTCGCTGGCGACGGGCTCATGGCGGGATTCGGCGTGCCACTGGCACAGCCAGATGCGAGCTCGCGCGCGGTCGCGGCAGCGCGGCGCATGATTTCGGGATTCGAGCACCTTGCCGGGGACTGGAAGACCCGGCTTGGGCTCGACACCGGCATCGGCATCGGCATCAACGCCGGCGAAGTCATCATCGGCGATGTCGGCGCTCCGGAACGACCGAGCTACACGCTGATCGGCGATACCGTCAATGTCGCCGCACGCCTGATGCAGCGCGCGCGCGCCGGCGAGGCCCTGTTCTCGCGTTCCGTGTGGCAGTCGCTCGATCCCGGCGCGGCCGGAATCGTCGAGCTGCCGCCGATGATGCTGCGCGGGCGTTCGCGCCCGGTCGAGATCTATTGCCTGCCATCGGGCAGGCGCCTCGACCTGCGTCCGGCCGGGTCCTGATCGATGCTGGCGCTGCAGCGCATTCTGCTTTCCGCGCTGCCCCTCCTGTTCTTCGTGTTGCACGCGACCGGCCTGCTTCCGCTCGAGTTCGTCCAGCGCATCGAGAACTACCTTTACGACGTACGCGTCCAATTCATGATGCCGCGTGTCGTCGACCCGCGCGTCATTATCGTCGACGTGGACGAGGTAAGCCTGGCCGCCGAGGGCCAATGGCCCTGGCCACGCAACAAGGTGGCCGCGCTCGTGGATGCGCTGTTCGACGATTACGGCGTCCGCACGCTGGGCTTCGACGTGCTGTTCGCCGAGCCGGAACGGCCCGAGGCGCTGCGCCTGATCGACGAGCTCGCCGCGGGGCCGCTGGCGGGCGATCCATCGCTGCGGTCGGTGCTCGCGGATTTGCGGCCCAGGTACGAGGGCGACCGCATCCTCTCCGAGTCGCTGGTGGCACGCGACGTCGTACTCGGTTACGTGTTCAAGCCGAAACCAGGCCAGGCCGAACGCGCCGAAGTCGGCCTGCTGCCCGCGCCGATCGTGGTCGATGACCCGCGGATTCACGGCCACGGCTGGCTGAGACCAGGCGGCTATGCCGCCAACCTGCCCGGTTTGCAGCAATCGGCCGTCGCCGGCGGCTTTTTCGACACCCCCCTCACGGACGAGGACGGCGTCGTGCGCCGTGCGCCGCTGTTCCAGTCCCACGGCGGGCAACTGTACGAGTCGCTCGCCTTCGCCGTCGCCAGGCTCGCGCAGGGATCGCCGCCACTGCGTTTCGCATTCGACGAGGACCGGCCCGAGCGGCTGGCCTACGCGCTGCTGGGCGAGCAGCGGATTCCGATCGACGCCCAGGGCGCCGTGCTGATCCCATTCCGGGGCCCGTTGGGCAGCTTCCGCTACATATCAGCAACCGACGTGCTGCGGGGCAAGGCGCCTGCCGATGCGCTCGAGGGTTCGATCGTGCTGCTCGGCACCAGCGCGCCCGGACTGCAGGACGTGCGTGCGGTGCCGGTCGCGAAGGAATACATCGGCGTCGAGGCGCATGCGAACCTCGTCTCGGGCCTGCTCGACGGTGCGATCCCGTCACGCCCGCGCCGGGCCGCGCTGGCGGAGGTCCTGGCGCTGGTCGCGATCGCGCTGGCGACCGCGCTGATCCTGCCGGGGCTCGCGCCGATCGCGGGTTTTGCGCTGTTTCTTGGCCTGGTCGGGATCGCGATCGCCCTGAACCTGATGCTCTGGACACGCTACGGACTGGTGCTGCCACTCGGATCGCTGATCGCCTACACGACCATCGCGGCCCTGCTGCAGCTCACCTGGGGCTATGTCACGGCGACGCGACGGCGGCAGCGGCTGTCGCGGATTTTCGGGCAGTACGTGCCGTCCGAGATTGTCAGCGAACTGGATGCCGGCGGTGCGGAGGTCTCGCTCGAGGGCGAGAGTCGCGAAATGTCGGTGCTGTTCTCCGACGTGCGCGGGTTCACGACGATTTCCGAGGGGCTGGGGCCGCGCGAGCTGACGCAGTTGATGAACGAATTCCTCACGCCGATCACCGCGGTGATCCATCGCCATCGCGGGACGATAGACAAGTACATGGGTGACGCCGTGATGGCTTTCTGGGGGGCCCCACTGCCCGATGAGGGACATGCCGGAAATGCCGTGGGAGCGGCCCTGGAAATGGTCGCCGAAATGAATGCGCTGCGACCGGCGTTCCGCGGGCGCGGCTGGCCAGTGATCGACATCGGCGTCGGCATCGCGAGCGGCGAGATGAATGTCGGCAACATGGGCTCGCGCTTCCGCGCCGCGTATACGGTCCTGGGGGACACCGTGAACCTGGGATCGCGGCTCGAGGGACTCACAAAGGTCTATGGGGTCAGCATCGTCGTGAGCGCGGCGACCGCGAGTCTCGCGCTGGACATCGAATTCCGCGAGCTCGACCGCGTGCGCGTGAAGGGCAAGCAGGAACCGATCGCGATTTTCGAGCCCCTTGGCCTCCGTGGCCAGGTCACCGACGCGCAGCGGCTTGCGGCCACGCGACTCGCCGAGGCGCTTGCGTTCTACCGCGCGCGCGCCTGGGATGCAGCCGAGACGATGCTCGCGGAACTCGCAGCCGGCGAGGCGCAGTCCCTGTACGCGCTCTATCGGTCGCGCGTCAGCCATTTCCGCGCGCATCCGCCACCGGCAGACTGGGATGGCGTTTTCACCTTTGAAACGAAATAATGCGGCCGCGGCAATGCGTGATGCGGGGGGTCCATTGAGCAGACATCGTTCGCAGTCCAGGGTCATGCCGGCCCGCACCGCCCTGCTGGCCTCGGCACTGCTCGCCATCGCCTCCACCGGCATCCTCGCGCCAGGCGTCGCGACCGCGCAGGCGACCGAGCCGCCATCAGCCCTGCTCGACGAGGCCCACCGCCTCATTGCAGGGGGCCGGGCCGCTGACGCGCATCGTCTGCTCACGACCCACGAACTCGAGTTTGCGGGCCAGCCACGGTTCGACTACCTGATTGGGGTGGCGGCGCTCGACAGCGGGCGCGCCACGGAGGCGATCAGTGCCTTCGAACGGGTGCTCGCTTCACAGCCCCAGTCCGCGAACGCCCGCCTCGAACTCGGCCGGGCGCTGTATGAGACGGGCGATCACGCCGCCGCGCGGCGTCAGTTCAGCTGGTTGCTGACGCAAAACCCCGCGCCCCCGGTCCGGGAAACTGCCGAGGCCTACCTGCTGGCCATGGACGCGCGCGGGCCGGCAACGGGTGGCTGGACGCGTGAAATGGAGTTCGGCAGCGGCTACGACAGCAACGCAAACGCCTCCACGAGCGACCGGACGTTTCTCGGGGTTGTGCTCAATCCGACCAACGTCGAAACCTCATCCCCCTTCGCGAGCCTTTCCTTCGCATTAGGCAATACCCGGCCAGTCGGCGGGCACAACCGGCTCGTGACCGCGGCGCGTATCGGCCATCGCTGGAACCCAGACGCCAGCTTCGTTGACCAGACGATTGCCACGCTGGACTCGACGCTTCAGTTCGGCGACGGGCCGACGGTCGTGAGCCTCGGCGCAGGCACCCACTACGCCCAGCTCGACGGCGACTCGCACCAGAGG
>Ga0214473_10000610_pt1 | contig 49941 bp, 48 predicted proteins | sample RVTome_7_FD_203509 | JGI IMG/M metagenome (GOLD analysis project Ga0214473, IMG submission 203509) | Soil microbial communities from uranium-contaminated site in the Upper Colorado River Basin, Wyoming, United States - RVT98D197 | ecosystem: Environmental > Terrestrial > Soil > Contaminated >...
CTTTGATTCCGAAGGGCTGCTGCTTCTTACAAATGACGGTGATTTTGCGCATTCAATTTTACACCCGTCAAAGAAGATGCCAAAGACATATCATGTTAAAATAAAGGGCATCATTGAGGACGAAAAAATAGAGAAACTGAGAAGAGGAATAAGGCTTAAGGACGGAGTTACCGCGCCTGCCAAAGTAAAGAAACTCAGAAAGGCAGAGGAAAACTGCTGGATTGAGATTACAATCTATGAAGGTAAAAAAAGGCAGGTAAGGAGAATGTGCGAGCAGGTCGGGCATCCTGTGCTTAAACTCAAACGCATAAAAATCAACGGCATAGATATTGGAAATCTTCGCTCCGGAGAGTTAAGATATTTAACTCCGGATGAGGTTAAAAAAATAAAGAAAGAGGCAATGAATGACTCGGGACAAAAGCTGCGGTGAACTCAGGGAATCTGACATAGGCTCAAACCTGAGCCTTGCCGGATGGGTATTCAGAAGGAGAGACCACGGAGGCCTCATATTCATTGACCTCAGAGACAGGAGCGGACTCTGCCAGATTGTATTCAATCCTGACATCGCAGGTGATTCGCATACTAACGCGCATGACTTGAGGGCTGAGTATGTAATAGCCGTGTCAGGTGAAATACGAAGAAGGCCTGAAGGCACGGAAAATCCCAATATCCCAACAGGCGCAGTTGAGATGTACGTCAACAAACTTGAAGTCCTGAATGAGTCGTCACCATTGCCTTATAACATGGAAGAAGCCGCAGACGCAGGAGAGGCATTACGGCTTAAGTACAGGTATCTTGACTTGAGAAGGCCTGAGATGCAGCAGAACCTTACTACGCGTCACAAGATTACAAAGGCAACAAGAGATTATCTCGATGAGAGGGGATTTCTTGAGATAGAAACACCGATGCTCACAAAATCCACGCCTGAAGGCGCAAGGGATTATCTTGTTCCGAGCAGGTTAACCCCCGGACATTTCTACGCTCTCCCGCAGTCACCTCAGCTTTTCAAGCAGATATTGATGGTTGCAGGAATGGAGAAGTATTTCCAGATTGTGAAATGTTTCCGTGACGAAGACCTTCGGGCAGACAGACAGCCTGAATTTACACAGATTGATTTGGAGATGTCATTTGCCGACAGGGAAGATGTCATTTCTCTCATGGAAGAAATGGTGAAGAAGCTTTTCAAAGATGTGCTGTCAATTGATATAGAAACACCTTTTCAGAGATTAAGTTTTCATGAATCAATGGAGAGATTTGGGAATGACAAGCCTGATATGAGATTCGGCCTTGAATTAAAAGATATGGCAGACCTCGCGCTGAAAGGCACATTCAAGGTATTTCTTGATGCAATAAATGACAGGGGAATGGTAAAAGCAATTAACGGCAAAGGAATGGCAGGGCTTTCAAGGAAAGAGGTAGACATGCTGACGCAGGAAGCGCAGTCATTCGGCGCAAAAGGCCTTGCGTGGATAAAGGTCAAGAATGGTTTTGAATCTCCGATAGTAAAATTCTTCCCTGAAGAAATATTGAAAAAAATGGCAGAAAGGCTTGAAGCAGAAGAAGGCGACATGATGCTTTTCATTGCTGACAAGCCCAAGATTACTTATGACGTCTTAAGCAGGCTCAGGCTTGTGCTCGGCGAAAGATTGAATCTGATTAAGCCCGGATACAAATTCGCATGGATAACAGATTTCCCATTGCTTGAATGGGATGAAGAGGAAAGCAGGTTTCAGGCAATGCACCATCCGTTCACATCACCCATGAATGAAGATATAGAGAAACTGTTGACTGTTAATTTTTCTGATTCTCAACTCTCAACTTCTAACTTTCAACTTCTAACTTCTCTTAAGGCAAAGGCGTATGACATTGTTTTAAACGGGCATGAGATTGGCGGTGGAAGCATCCGTATTCACAGGCAAGACGTTCAGAAAAAGATGTTTGATGTCCTGAATATCTCAGAGGAAGAGGCTAAGATGAAGTTTGGCTTCCTGCTTGATGCGCTTAAATACGGCGCGCCTCCTCACGGCGGAATAGCCCTCGGTCTTGACAGGCTCGTGATGATAATGGTTGGAGCAACATCTATAAGAGACGTTATCGCATTCCCAAAAACACAAAAAGCTGTCTGCATGATGTCAGGAGCGCCTTCAACGGTAGAGCTAAAACAACTGAGAGAGCTTCACATAAAGACAGATGTGCCAATAGAGTAGTCGTACACATCATGGAACAGCCTAAATCAAGGAATGCAGCCAAAAAAAAATTTACCGTAGCCTTAGTTGTTATCACATTCTTTATCGCTGCAATCATAATCACAAAATTTTATTTAAAGACAATCGGCATGCTGATGTTTGTGGCAGTTCTTATTTATGGTGCGTTATCTTTTGCAAAACTGTCTAAAGGAGAGAAGGAAGTTTTACCCGAGACAACGGGGAAAAACGATAAAATATCTTTTGGCAAGTTGATACAACTTCTCCAATATTTGATTTACGGCTTAATCGCCGTTGCAATAATCAAATGGTTTATCGGGCAGCCGAAATAGATTAAATAAAAGCTGGGCAATACCTTCAAGGTTCAGCATGTTTATCTCCTGCTTCCCTCCCTTGTCATTCTTCCTCTCGCACATTTATAATAAATGCCTGAAATTAAAAGGAGAAAAACTGTCTTGGAAGAAAGATACGACCCGCAAAAAGTTGAACTGAAGTGGCAGAAGTATTGGGCTGAGAGAAATATTTTTAAAACAGAACAGGACTCTTCAAAAAAGAAATTCTACTGCCTTGAGATGTTTCCTTATCCCTCAGGGAAAATACACATGGGCCATGTCAGAAATTATGCAATCGGCGACGTAATAGCAAGATACAAGAGGATGAGAGGGTTCAATGTCATCCATCCGATGGGATGGGACGCATTCGGGATGCCTGCTGAGAACGCCGCGATAAAAGAGGGTGTCCATCCTGCAAAATGGACATACGAAAACATCATATACATGAAGAAACAGCTCGACAGAATGGGCTTGAGCTATGACTGGGACAGAGAGGTTACAACATGCAGCCCAGATTACTACAAGTGGAATCAGTGGTTCTTCCTTAAGATGTATGAGAAAGGGCTTGCATACAGGAAATCATCATTTGTAAACTGGTGCCCTTCATGCATGACTGTTCTTGCAAATGAGCAGGTTATTGACAACGGCTGCTGGAGATGCGATACAGCCGTAATCAAGAAGGAATTGGAGCAGTGGTTCTTCCGTATTACGCATTATGCAGAAGACCTTCTAAATGCATGTGATGAGCTTAAGGGCTGGCCTGAAAAAGTTGTCTTAATGCAAAAAAACTGGATAGGAAAGAGTGAGGGACTTGAGGCTGACTTTAAAGTTTACGGAATGGATGAAAAAATCAGGATATTCACTACAAGGGCAGATACGCTGTTTGGCGCAACATTTGTATGCCTTGCGCCGACACACCCCTTATCAGAAGAACTCGCTGCTGATAAAGAAGCTCTTAAGAAGGTCAAAGAGCGCTATGGCAAAGAAGATGAAAAGATTGGACTCTTCACAGAACACTATGCAGTCAATCCTGCGAATGATGAGAAGATTCCCATCTACATAGCGAACTTCGTCCTGATGGAATACGGCACAGGAGCAATAATGTCCGTTCCCGCTCATGACCAGCGCGACTTTGAGTTTGCAAAAAAATATAATCTTCCGATTAAGATTGTAATTATGCCTGAAAACTCCGAACTCCAAACTTCAAACTCCGAACTCAATGCCGCTTTTGAGGATGAAGGCATTCTCGTTGACTCAAGTTCATACAGCAGACTAAGAAGCAATGTCGCAAGAATAGAGATAGCAAAGCACATAGAGAAAAAGGGATTAGGCAAAAGGGTAATAAACTACAAACTCCGTGACTGGGGAATATCAAGGCAGAGATACTGGGGAACACCGATACCGATAATTTACTGCGAGAAATGCGGTGTTGTCCCTGTGCCTGAAAAAGACCTCCCTGTTATATTGCCTGAGGATGTAAAATTCACAGGCACAGGCGGGTCACCACTTGCGGGCTTAAAGAAATTTGCAAATACAAACTGCCCGAAGTGCACCGGCAAGGCAAGGCGTGAGACTGATACCATGGACACATTTGTTGATTCATCATGGTATTTCATTGCATATTGCCTGAAAGACCGTAATGCGCTAAGCGTGATGCGTAATGAGTTAAACGAAAATATCCTTGACGCATCACTCATCACTCATCATTCGTCACTGTCTTACTGGATGCCTGTTGACCAGTATATCGGCGGTGTTGAACACGCAGTGCTTCATCTCCTCTATTCAAGGTTTTTTACCCGTGTCATAAAAGACCTTGGAATCATTAACTCCCCGGAGCCTTTCACAAACCTTCTCACACAGGGAATGGTATGCAAGGAAACGTTGAAATGTCCTGAACATGGCTGGCTTTTTCCAGAGGACGTTAAGGATGAGAAGTGCGTGAAGTGCGGAAAAGCTGTTGAGAGAGGAAGGGTTGAGAAGATGTCAAAATCCAAAAAAAATGTCATTGACCCTGACCATCTCATAAACAAATACGGTGCAGACACATCAAGGCTCTTTTCGCTTTTTGCAGCGCCGCCTGAAAGGGACCTTGAATGGTCTGACCAGGGAGTTGAGGGTGCATACAGGTTTTTGAACAGGATTTGGGGAATTGTTTATAAAAACCGTAATGCGTTATGCGTAAAGCGTGATGAGTTAAAAGAAGATATATTTCACCCATCACGCATCACGGGTTACGCATCACGTTTATTACGAAAGACCCATCAGGCAATAAAGCGGGTTACAAACGACATGGAGCGCGAATACCACTTCAACACAGCGATTGCAGCGCTCATGGAGCTTGTGAATGATCTAAGTTCATTTGAGCCAGAAACAGAAGATGACTTGAATATCTTCAGATTCAGCACTGAAACACTTTTGCTTTTGCTTTCTCCATTTTCTCCGCACATATCGGAAGAACTGTGGGAATCCATAGGCAACAAAAAAGGCATACTTGAACAGAAATGGCCTTTATGGGATGAGAATATCGCAAAAGAAGAAGAAATAGAACTCGTTATTCAGATTAACGGCAAAGTAAAGGCAAAGATTATAATAGCTGCAGGGCAGACGGACGATGAAGTCAGAGAGAAAGCTCTTGACGAACCCAAGATACAGGAAATTATAAAGGGGAAAACACTGAAAAAGGTCTTTATTGTTAAAGGCAAACTTGTTAACATAGTGATTGGAGACTAAATGAAACACTTATGCCCGCAGGTCGGCACAAAGAAAAATGGAAATGTCATTCCCGCTTGTCGGGAATCTTTCTTAGAGAAGGATGCCGGACAAGCCAGCATGACGAAGAGGTGGATTTCAGGTGAAAATGAAAGTTGAAAGTTCCATATGGTTGCCCTCTGTCTGCTGTTTACTGTCTACTGCATTCTGTCTGCTCTTATACGGCTGCGGTTATACGCTGCAGGGCAGAGACACGCTGCCCTTTACCTCTGTCAAAATAGGCAGGATTGAAAACAAAACATTTGAACCGAAATTAGAAGATAAATTTCAGAAGGCTCTTGCCGATGAACTCATAAGAAACGGGATAATGATTTCAAAGAGTGCAGGCCATGTAATAAGCGGCGCAATAAATGATTTCAGCCTTAAACCTCTTTCAGAAAAAGAAGGAGTAGCATCCGAATACCGGGTAATTATAAAAGCCAGGTTCTTTCTTACTTCCCCTGATGGAAAGGTCAAAGAGTTAAGGAATACAGGGGTTTTTACTGTATCTTTTTCAGGTTCAGGCAATATAGAAAACATAGTTGCGGCAAAGGAGCAGGCAACAGAAACTGCTATGAGAAATCTGGCTTCTGAGATACGGGCCGGAATAGTCTATGGCATATAGATGAGCATTAAAACCTTTTTGCAGGAAATAGACAAGGGACTGACCTCGCCTGCCTATCTTCTATATGCGGATAATGAGTATGTGATAGAAGAGGCATTATCTTCAGTAAAAAAGACAATCCCTGAAACAGAGATGCCGTTCAATTTTAATGTATTTGACATGGACTCTGCTGACATTATCCCAACTGCAGGGGAAATAATTGACACCTTAAACACAATCTCTTTTTTCGGAAGCCGCAGGTATGTGGTTGTCAGAAATCTTCAGAAAATTTCTGCAAAGGAATTTAAGAAGTTCCAGTCATACATAGCCAATCCATCTCCAAATTCAGTATTTTTAATGTCCAATTCCGGCACATTAAAAAAAGAAGTGAAAGAAAGCGTAAAAGGATTAAAGACCATCTGCCTTGATATACGGGAGAATGATTTGCCCATATGGATAAAGGAAAAGATAAGGCAAAAGGGCATTACAATTAAAGATGACGCTGTGGAATACCTCATCGGAGTTGCAGGATACGACATAGGGCTTCTGTCATCGGAAATCGAAAAACTTGCATCATTTGGGGATGGGGCAATTACAATAAACAGCATAAAAGAAATTGTTGAAGGGAGCAGGGATTACAGCGTCTTTGACCTCACAAATGTGCTGAGAGAGAAGAACATCGAAAAAGTATTCAGGATATACAGAACGCTCTCTGAGACAACAGAACCGTATAACCTTTTAGGCGCAATAAACTGGCACTACAGCAAGATGTCCATGCAGGCAACCCCGAGCTGCTCGGGGCAGCGGAAAGACTTTTCAAGAGCATTTGAAATCCTGAACGACGCCGATATACAGATAAAAACCTCAGGCGGCACCTATCCGATGGAACACCTGCTTATCAGGCTGCTGCAGCTTTGAGAACTGTATTTGCCAGTTTTGAGAGTCTTGATATTTTTCTGGAGGCTGTATTTTTGTGCAATACGCCTTTTGAGACAGCTGAATTTACAGTCCTTATTATCTCTCTCAAAAGCTTTTTTACATTTTCCTGATTTTTTTCAGTTATCGCTTCCTCAATCCTTTTCGAGACAGTCTTTATCTTTGAGCGGATTGAAGCATTGCGCAAATTGCGTTTCTCTGCCTGTCTTGTTCTTTTTATTGCTGAAAGATTTTTCTTTTTTGCTGCTTTAGCCGGCAATTCCTTCCTCCTTATAGGTCTGAGACCCCGAAAAATTTAGTCTTATTTTTTAACATAATTTTAGCTATAAAATCAATCTTTTTAATTCTACAATTCTCTGTATAGTCTTGCTTCAGGGTTCCCTTATTGTCATTGCGAGGGCAAAGCCCGTGGCAGTCTCAAGCTGATTGTCCGTTTCAATCCACGCGCCCACGCGGGGCGCGACCTGCCGGACGGAGATGAGCTGGCAATAGAAAAGCACGTTTCAATCCACGCGCCCACGCGGGGCGCGACTGTTAAACTACAACTTACTAAATTAAAAAGATAATTCGCTCTCATTTTGCGAACCGCATCTTTTCCTCCAAGCAAATACTTAAGTTGTCAAAGAACATTTTACAAAACACTGCGTTTTTAAAAGCTGTTTTATGGTTTGCGAACTTTACCGAAAACTCATGTGCCCCTCAGGTTCGCAAGCCATCAAATTATTAACGGCCCATCCTGTTCAATCGTTGCCTTTGCGCCCACATGCTCAACCCTGTGTTTCCAGTTAGAGCCGAGATAATAAAATCGCAGACTGTCTTTTGCAGGGTCAATCTCCTTAATAAGCCTCGACCTGAGGGCTGTCCATTGCGCAGGATCAACAATACATTCAAAAACAGAATTCTGAACCCTCTGTCCATAGTCAAGACATGCGCGTGCTACCCTTCGCAGACGGCGCTGCCCGCCCTTCTCAACTGTTGACACATCATAACTTACAATCATAAACATAAAAACCTCACATATAACTCCCCCTCGCCCCCTCTTAGATTAAGAGGGGGTTGGGGGCGTTATTCAATAGAATCACTTCCATATAAACGGCGGATATGCATCCATATCCCCGCGCAGATAACGCGCCAGAAGCAATGCCTGCGTGTGAAATAACAGCCCGACAGTAACCTTCTCTTTCAAAAAAGGATGCATTATCTCATCCTACTTACGCTTCTGATAAGTCACCAGCACTGTTTTTCTCGTGTCGTCATCCATCCAGACCGCGCCTGATTCTTTTTTATTAAACCCCTTGTCTTGCACCTGACAGAGATTAATCAATGAAAGAGCCAGCCGGTCTGCAAAAAAAGGGCGGAACTCTTCCATCAAATCCAAAGCAAGGCTGTATCTTCCCTGACGGTCTCTGTGCAAAAATCCCACAGCAGGGTCCAGCCCGACTGCTTCAAGCGCAGACCTTATATCGTGCATCAGAATCACATAAAGAAAAGAAATCAAACAGTTTACATTATCGAGCGGTGGACGCCTGTTACGCTCTTTGAAAAAGAAGTTTTCCTTTTGAGTTGTAATCAAGTGATCGAAGACGCTGAAATATGCATTTGCAGAGTCGCCCTCGATACCGCGCAGAAAATCGAGATCTGAATCAGACTGAAGCCTCCTTAAAGAGCTGTTGAGTTTTTGAACTGCATCTTCAAGTTCGGAACATTCAATTTTCTCTGAATGATCCCTCAGCGCTCGTTGCAAAACCGCCCTGCTATTGGCAATCTTTCCTGTAAGAAAAGCAGTTGCCATATCAGCAGAGAATTTCTGGTCATCAGCCTTCCTGTATTGTTCGCGCCTCAAAAGCACATTGCCTGACACAGGCCCCTGAACCTTTGCAAGGAAGTTGCCATTTTCAGTCATGAAACTGACCGATACTCCGCGCTCTGCGCAAAAGCCCATAAGATACGGGCTGCAACTTACCTGCCCGAAACAGACAATGCCGCCGAGGGTATGAATGGGAGTGCGAAGACGGACTTCGTCCTCGACCTTGACGACAACCGTTTCACCTTCTTTAAAAAGATACGAGCCCTGCGTTGTCACGAACAATGTATTAAGGTGTCTTTTCATTCTTTTTTTCGACCCCGTTTTTTCGATTTATCTATCTGCTTCATTTCCTTGACCGCTTTAAAGAATTGCTTCTCAACAGCAGACGGTTCATTCAGTCGTTCTGTGTGGTGTCGTTCATATTCAGTATGAGCTTTTTCTAATGCTTCATCATGACTGATTTTCCCTGCATGGGTCAGAATATCCCTGCCGGTGAGCTTTAAAAAATCGTCGAGCTTGGCAATCCAGTCTCTCATATGCATAGGCTTTCGGTTCAAAGCTTGAAGTCCGGCAAAGTCGAGATACATAGTTACAATCCGGTTCAATACATCAAGCTCTTGCTCATTCAGATAGTTTTTCGCAATTTCAGCATCCGTCTTTCTGGGTTTATCGCCCAGCCACACAGTCATGCCCATATGCGGTTTTAAGGCATCCGCCCTGTCATAAATAATCTCTGCGGCAGTATGACCATGCGCTGCCCAGTGCATCTTATTCTGTATGATTGAGAAGAACTCTTTTGACACATCAGTGTTCGGATCATAATCAATACTCGTAGCATAAATATCCAGCACCTTGCGCCAGAAGATTTTTTCAGACGAGCGAATGTCACGGATACGGGCAAGCAGTTCGTCAAAGTAATTGCCGCCTCCGGCCTGCTTCAACCGCTCGTCATCCAATGTGAAGCCTTTAATAATATATTCCCGCAGCCGTTGGGTCGCCCAAATGCGGAATTGCGTGCCGCGAATACTGTTGACCCGATAACCTACTGAAATAATCATATCGAGATTGTAAAAATCAACAGGCCTCTTTACCTGCCGGGAGCCTTCTGTTTGAACTATTAGGAATTTCCGAATAGTTGCCTCGGCTTCCAGCTCGCCATCAGCGTAAATGGTTTTTACGTGTTCGTTTATGGTAGGAATAGAGACTTGAAACAGTGCAGCCATGAGCTTCTGACTTAGCCAAACTGTTTCATCCTGCAGATGGACTTCAATTCTGGTCTTCCCGTCCTCTGTCTGATACAGAATCAAATCACTTTTGACTGGAATTTGTTCTTTCTTTTTCTTCATAGGCTTCCTTTTCTCTATTTCATTTGAGCTTTATCAATCTTGTCATCCCGGATAAACATTCCCTACTTCGAGGGGATACCAGAGCTTCCCTCTCCTGCCGACAACAAGGTTGACGGTATCGCCTTTTTTCAGGAGTTTTGCTATCTCTTTTGTGATTTGGATAGGGCCAGTTTTTTCTCCGTCATAGTTAAGGTGAAGTTTATCTTCAAGTATACCGGTCACTACACCATAGCCTTCGTTGTAATCTTCATCCTCAAAATCATCATCGGGAAATTTATCGCTGTATTTCTCGCAAAGCTTATAGAGTAGAGTAGCAGCCTTTTCAACTCTCGGCAGGTTTTTGGAGGCTTTTTTCGTCACATCGCATGCATCATCCATTGACCCTGCGACAAGAAGATCCCTTTTACCGAGCCATAGGATATATTTTTTCATAATCCCCGGTGCTGAAGTGTTCAACCATGACGGTCCGATAACCTTTCTTATCAGGAACCATTCAAGAAAGCTTGCTACTTGCCCATCATGAAGTTCTGAAGTTTCAGCCGTCAAAACTATGCCCGTGTCCTTGTGCTCATAGTGGGACAAATCCCCATAATTCGCCAGGTAATCATGAAACAACTTCAATACATCCCGGTATTTTTCCGCTGTCTTCTTACTGACGCCCCCTGATGCTTCTTTCAAGAAAAGATCCATGCTCGCGGCAATTTTCATTTTCCTGCTCTCCTTGTGGCTGTATTTTCAGTTTGACCTTTATTTCTTTCTCTCCAACCTTTCCCGGCTCTCAGGTTCACTCAAATAATTCTCTTTCGTCACCACTTTCTTTCCAGTCTTCTTCTCAAGGTCTTTTCTGGCCTTACCTGCAACTCCTCCGCCTTTACGCGCTGCTTGCTTGCTTTCATGGAAGCCCTTTGCATCATCAACTCTGGTTATCTCTGTTGTGGCAGCTTCGCCTAACATCGAAAATATCAACTCAAGATCGTTCATATGATCTCTCAGGTTTTCGCGCTTCAAGCCTTTTAGCTTCTTATGTGTGCTCGGCGTAATGCCGAATGCAGCCTTTGCGATCTCAGCGGTGAGAATTTCATATTCCCTTTTTTCTTTTACTTCTCTCTTTTTCCATTCGTCAGTCAATTCTTCCCTGATCGCAATACCCCGCATCCGCTTTTCTATCCAGTCGTCAGAATAACCTTTGGCCTTATACAAAGCCCTTGTCCGCTTTGTGCCGAGTTCAGGATTTTCTATTTCCTGCACCCGCTCATAGCCGACTTTTGCCAGCCAGCGCTTGAAAGGCTCGGCCTTAGGCGAGGGAATAGACTGGATAATGCGGAAAACGCCTTCTGTATTGGCGCAATCGGTTTCTCTTAACTTCCCGTCAGGAGCAGTCAACTTCAACCCGTGACAAAATGTCACGACTTCACTTCCTTCCTCTTTTAACCGTTGTTTTAGCTTTCTCCAATATGCGCCAGCATCAGGGCTGTCAATGAGCACTCCAACAACATCTACTACAGAAAACCACCATTCGTTGTTATGCAACGTTCTCCTGATTTTTTTACCTTTAAAAACCGCTACGTTTGTTTCCACATATCCCGCCTTTCTGGTCTATCTTTTCAGATAAGAAGTCTAAGGTTTTTATTGCTTCCTATTTTACTACCCGACCTCCCCCAAGGAGTGTCCTATGTTTTTAATATTCAGTCCTCCTATATTCTTCCCCATATCATGTCACTCACCCGCCAGAGACGCCCAATCTCCTGAGCCGAATTCATCCCCGAACTTCTTCGCAAGCTCAGCAGTGCCCTTCAGATGATCTTCAAGTCGATGCCACTCGCTCGGAGGTTTACCATTGACGCTATGGGCATAAAACTTATGCACTGCCTTTACCCATAAATCCGAAAATCTATGAACTCTTTTATTCTCTGAAAATCAATTTTATTCTGCGTGACAACGAATGCGCCGATTCTACGCGCTGAACATGCAATCAAGACGTCGTTTTGAATTTTTGAGATATATTTTGCTTCAAATCCGTATTTCTGGCCGAGCTTTGCCATAACCATCCCCGTCTTCCTCCAGTCTTCATCATTGGGGACAATAAGCCTTCCAACGCCCAGAAAAGTATTGTATAGCCTGTCGGCAAGTTTTATAGAATTAGCGTCATGGCTTCCGGCGTACAATTCCGCAAGAACTACCATGCTCATGTAAAGCACAGGCCGGACAGATTCGGCAAAAACAGGATGGATAATTCCCTTGTTAATAAAAGGAATGTATACCGAAGTGTCGCAGAGAGCTTTAAACGGATATTCTTCCGTAGACATCTTTTATCTTCCCCTTGCCCCTTACCGCCATAAGTGTTTTTTCGATTTGTTCATTTGCAATAACCATGTCCAACGCCCTATTAACCGCCTCTGTCTCGGTTGCTGCTCGGGTAATCTTTTTAACCATCGCGATTTTGGCAGGGTCTAAGATAAACTGTTTTCTAACCTTTTCTTCTGTCTGCATAGCCTGTCACCTCCATGTGTATATTATATAATAACATACACATTTATCAAATAAAATAAAATCAAGGGAGACAAAAAATCAAGCCTTTTATGTTAAAATTCAACACAATGAAAAAATACAAGCCTGTTTCGCTGAAGAAAATCAGGACATATTCCCTGTCAAAAAGAAAGAGCAAGGTTGAGATTGCGCTGTCAGCAACCCCGCATAAACAGGGCAAGTCATTCAGCGATTTTATCCGTAATCTGCCCGGCATACTCGCGGCAAAGGACTTCAGGGCTGTTGTAAACGCTGTGGTTAATGCAAGAAAGAAAAAGAGGCCTGTCATCTTAGGCATGGGCGCACATCCAATAAAAGTGGGATTATCCCCTCTTATCATTGACCTTATGAACCGTGGAATTATAACTGCAATTGCAACAAACGGCGCTTGCATTGTTCATGACTTTGAGCTGTCATTTGCAGGCCGGACATCCGAAGACGTTGCAGAGGAGCTCTGCAAAGGCACTTTCGGAATGGCAAAGGAGACAGGAGAGTATGTTAACAAAGCCATTAACACCGGAGTTAAAAACGGTTATGGCATTGGGGAATCGCTTGGCGAGATGATTCAAAATTCAAGATTCAAATACAAGGACATGAGCGTATTTGGCGCCGCATATAAACTTGACCTCCCTGCAACTGTCCATATTGCCATCGGCACAGACATAATTCATATGCATCCGCAGGCAAACGGCGCGTCAATCGGGGAAGGTAGCCTGAGAGACTTCAAACTCTTCGCATCCGTAGTATCAGACCTTGAAGGAGGCGTTTATATAAATTTAGGCTCTGCTGTCATTATGCCTGAAGTTTTTTTAAAGGCATTGACTATAGCAAGAAACCTCGGCAGCAAGGTTGAAAACATCACCAATGTCAATATGGATTTCATACAGCACTACAGGCCGTCTCAGAATGTCCTCAGACGCCCCACGCTGCAAAAAGGCTGCTCGTACGCCCTCACAGGCCATCACGAGATAATGTTCCCGCTCTTGGCAGCAGCAATTTTAGAAGAGATTTAGAATAGATTTGTTTTCTCTACGAGTCGTAGACAAAATACCGCAGCATGGAAACAGTTGATTAACTTTTCTCGCCTTTTCCGGTTTTCCATCCCCTGTATCTGTTCAGGTAGTCGTCAGCGACTTTTACAGGGTCAAGAGAGAGATACTTTGCATACTCCATAACATAACCCCTAAGGTAAACCTCGGATGGTAGGGACGAAAATTTCTCGTGCTCTATATCTTCAAAATACTGTTTACGGATTTTCGTGAAAACTGCCATATCTTTCAGGTCAATCCCAAGCTTTTCTCTTATCTCCTTTAATAACCCGCCTCTGAATGATGTTATGCCGGATAAATATTGCCTGAGTTCTTCATCAAGAACAAAAGACGGTTTCTCCTTGTCTTCCGGGTCGCTGCCTTTATTCTCAAAAAAGTCGATAAGTTTTGTGTATGCCTCTTCTACCTGTTCCAGTATATCATGTCGCTTTTCTTCGGATAATTCATAGGCGATGGCCGCAGTTACAATAGAGTCATTTGAGTACAATGATTTCAGATGTAGATATGAATTCCTTACTTCTGACAACTGGGAGTCAGGACTAAGCTCAAGCGCCTCAAAGTATTTCTTATAATCTTCTATTGGCATATTTATCGGCCGTTACTGTTATCTGCCTGCCATCTCTCAGGTTTTCCGTAAGCTTGCTTATCTCTTTTGCTACATGTGAAAACGGGTGAGTAAGCATAAAAGGCAGCCTCTTGTTTATGCACCTCAACACAGTCTCATCGTATTCTATGTGCCCTGCATACCGGGTATCAAAACCCAGAAATTTCAGGCATACGCTTTTAACAGACGCTCCAATCATAATCTCCCTGCCGCTTCTCACTTGATTCAGGACTATATATATCCTGAAGGATGCCAGTTCATTCTCAATAATATCCCTGATGTGAGCCGAGGTGCCCATCAGATGCTCCACTACATCCTTAAGGTGTTTTATGCCGTGCGCATCCCTGTTCTTCCAGATATCCTGAATCACATCCTTCAGCCCGTGTGCGCCGAGTATAATCTTAAGTTTTCTGAAAAAAACATTTTTAATGAAATGATACATATTCTCAAGTGCGGTGATTTCGGGCAGTGTTACAACTATCATCTTGTCCGCAAGCAAAAAAGTGTCGATGGTATTATTATGCGAGCCTGCTCCGAGGTCAATGAGAATATAATCCGTATCTATTGCCTTGATCTGCCTGAACAGCTTGAGTTTCTGAGCATATTTTATGTTCTCGGAGTCAAGTGAACTGAGAGTCCCTGACACCAATCCAATGTCAGGGATAGCGCAATTTACTATAATGTCATTCAGTGATGCTTTTTTTTCAAAAAAATCAGTAAGAGAATTTCTTGGCTTGCTTACTCCAAGCAGAGTATGAAGGTTCGCTCCTCCGAGATCTGCGTCAATCAGTACAACCTTGTTGCCCTTTGAAGCCAGATGCGTGCCTATGCTGCTTGTGACGAAACTTTTACCGGTCCCGCCCTTGCCTCCGCCAATAGCCCATATTTCGCATCTCTTATCCTGCGCGCCGTTATTCATAAATTATATAGACAGCTTTTTATACGATAAAACCAGTCATATAGTCAAGTACTGCGAAAAATTAGCTGATTAAACCTTACAAAACTAAAAAGGGGATGTTTCCATCGCAGATGGAAACATCCCCTTTAATTTCAGTCTTAATTCTCTTTTACAGCAGTGGAACAATCAGAAGCGCAACAATGTTTATAACCTTTATCATAGGGTTGATTGCCGGTCCCGCTGTATCCTTGTAAGGATCGCCGACTGTGTCGCCTGTGACAGAGGCTTTGTGCCCATCGCTCCCCTTCTTGTGCATTTTGCCTGCGTCGTCCATAACGCCCTCTTCAAAGGATTTCTTGGCGTTGTCCCATGCGCCGCCGCCGCTTGTCATGGCGATAGCCTGGAAGAGTCCGGTAAGGATGCTGCCGATAAGAACTCCGCCGAGTGCTTCTCTGCCAAGGGTAAGGCCAACTACGATAGGAACAACAACAGGGATAAGAGCAGGAACCATCATCTGCTTGATAGCGCCTTTTGTGACAATGTCAACGCACTTGCCGTATTCCGGCTTTGCCTTATATTCCATAATGCCGGGGATCTCCCTGAACTGTCTTCTGACTTCCTCAACAATACTGCCTGCTGCCTTTCCAACAGCCTCCATAAGGAGTGAGCCGTAATAATAAGGGAGCAGGCCGCCGATGAACAGACCAGCTAGTACCATCGGGTTTGAAAGGTCAAAATAAAGCTGTGTGCTAAAGGATCTTGAATACTCTGCAAAAAGGACCAGAGCTGCAAGGCCTGCTGAACCGATTGCATAACCCTTTGTAACAGCCTTTGTTGTGTTGCCGACTGCATCCAACGGGTCTGTGATTTTACGGATCTCTTCAGGCAGTCCTGACATTTCTGCGATACCGCCTGCATTGTCAGTTATCGGGCCGTATGAGTCAATCGCAACAACGATACCTGTCATTGAAAGCATAGAAACCGCAGACAGGGCGATAGCAAAAAGACCGCCCGCTGCATCACCGGCAAATCCACCGCCCAATGAATAGGCGCCGAGAATTGAGGCAACAATAACTATAACAGGTGCCGCGGTTGACTTCATGCTGACAGCGAGGCCTGCTATAACGTTTGTGCCGTGACCGGTCAGACTAGCCTTTGCAATGTGTTTCACCGGAGGATACTGCGAAGCAGTGAAGTACTCAGTTATAACCACGATCAGTCCGGTCAATGCAAGGCCGATAACCGCCATAAGGAAAACATTCATCTGTGTAAATGAAGGGTGAGAGGCCATTGAAGCCGCATCTACGCCTTTCAGAAATTCACCTGTCACAAAATAAAATACTATTGCCGCAAGAACTCCGGCAACAGCGAGTCCCTTATAGAGGGCGCCCATGATGTACTGGCTTTTGCCGAGCTTTACGGCAAAGGTCCCGATAATAGAAGCTATGATTGATATTCCGCCGAGCAGCATCGGGAATTCCACCCATGGGCTTCCAGCGCCAAAAACAGTCTTTGCAAGAAGCATCGCTGCAACGAGCGTAACGGTGTATGTCTCATAAAGGTCAGCTGCCATACCTGCGCAGTCGCCTACGTTGTCGCCAACGTTGTCCGCAATAACCGCGGGGTTTCTCGGATCATCTTCAGGAATACCTGCTTCAACTTTTCCAACAAGGTCAGCGCCTACGTCAGCAGCCTTTGTGTAAATACCGCCTGCGATACGCGCAAACACGCTCATGAGTGAGCATCCGAACCCGAGACCTATGAGGGCATGAAATGCTTGAGCTGGGTCAGCAGTGTTTGCTGCTTTGGCGATGTAGTAGAAACCCGCAAGGCCTATAATTCCAAGGCCCACGACCATTACGCCTGTAACAGAGCCTCCTTTAAATGCAAGGCCAAGCGCTGCCTGAAGGCCCCTGCTTGCTGCCTGAGTTGTGCGTACGTTTGCCCTGACAGTGACCCACATGCCGACAAAGCCCGCAAGCGCTGAACCGACTGTGCCGATGATAAAGCCAATGCCGGTCCAAATGCCGAGATTCATTGCGACAATAAGGACAACGAGAATAACTGCAACCATCGCTACGGTTCTATATTCGCGTGCAAGGAACGCATATGCGCCCTCTTTAATAGCATTCGATATCTCCTGCATCTTGGCATTCCCCGCGTCCTGCTTTGATACCCACATTGCGGTAATCACTGCGTATATAACGCCTAACAATCCGCAACCTAAGGCAAAAAGAATTGTTGAACTCATTATTCCCTCCTTCGAAAAAAAATTAAAGTTTAGAGTTTAAAGTTATAAGTTAAAAAGTTAAAACTTACAACTCGTAATTTTTAACTTTTAGCTCCCACTCACCTCCTTAAGCAGTTTCCAGTTTTAGTTTTCAACTCTTAGCTTTTAGCTTCGAACTTTCAACTTTTAGTTTACCCGCCTGAAATATAATCCTTCAGGTAATGCAGCTCTGCATATAAAAATCTTCCTTATTCCCTGCCTGCCTGCTTTGCGAAAACCATTGCAGTTGCCCTGTAAACCATATGCGCCATCTTTGAAAACGGGGCATATGCAAAAAGGAAAAGCACAAAGGAAAGATGCGCTATATAAGTCGGATATGCCAGTCCTGCAATATCCATAAGCCTGAACACCTCCGAAAGAATGCCGGTAACAGTCACAAAAAATACAATACCTATAAAGAGCCAGTCATAGTAACTTCCTATGCCTGCTTTAGCGCTGTTTTTTATCCTGTTGAATATAACAAGCAGTATGCCTAATGCAAGTCCGGCAGCGCTTGCGTTGCCCAGAATCTTCATGGGGTCCGTCAATGGATATGGAGACCCGCCTAATAACCACTGCAATGGCTCCATGCCTAAAAATTTTATAACTACAGGCCCATAAAGATATATCAGCGCCCATGTAGTTGTTATTGCAAGGCCGGCAAAGCTGTAAAAAACAAGGATATGCGATATTGATCTGCCTTTGGTAACCTCGCACTTATTAAACCTGCGATGAGTAAGTATCTCTGTTATCGCTGATACCGCAGCCCCGATTATATTCCCTCCTTTTGTCCCCGCATTTCTGGACATATCATTCCAGTACCTCATGATTCCCCTTGCGAACACCACGGCTGCAAAGAGCGCAGCTATCATGAATACCGGGTCGATAAAGAAGGTTGTCGGAATCAACTTGGAAAAAACTATGCCTTTTACAGGGTCTTTCGGAACATTTGCAAAATCAAGTTTGCCTGTTATTCCGAGATATGTCAGGAGTATCAATACCGGCGCTGCAAAAAGCAAAAGGAGATATTTAACGTTGCCAGCCATCTTTGCAAGGAACTTCGGTGAAGAATAATGCTGAAGGCTCAGTTTTCTTATCGCACCGAGCACTTCACCGGGCTTTGCCCCTCTGGGACAAGATGCTGTGCAGTCGCTGCACTGATGACAGAGCCATATATCGGGATTGCTGAGAAGCTTATCTTTCAGCCCCCACTGCGCATGCAGCATTTCTTTTCTCGGGAAAGGCTTGTCATCAGGCGTTACATTGCATACAACAGAGCAGGTTGCGCACTGAAAACATTTTTTGAGAGACTCTCCTCCGGAGTTGATAACATCGTTTATAAAATTCAAATCAGGTTTAATAATCTGTTCTGTCATTTATTCCTCCTCTTTTTTATGAAAGGTTTCAGGTTCAGGGTTTTAGGTATCAGCCTTAAGACTAATACCTGACATCTGATACCTGACACCTACTTAAAATCCCTTAAACGGGTTCGGGCCTACTTTCTCTATCCCCTTCACAAAATCATTAATCATGTCAGGAAGCTTGTCATACTCTGATATAGCGACCTGTATGAGCTGGCATCTCTCTGCCTCAAGCTGAAGCTTGTCAAGTGTTTCCTGAATCTTGCTGAAACGGTAGTTCGCAAGCTCGCTCCCTTTTATGAAGTGGCACTGGTAGTTCTCTCCGTACTTGCATCCGAGGAGTACAAGCCCGTCAATGCCCCTTGAGAATGCGTCCGCAACCCAGACAAGATTTGTTGAGCCGAGACACCTCATAGAGATGAACCTTACACTCGGATGAAGCTGTTTCCTGTTTATTGCAGCGCTGTCAAGCGCGGGATATGCGTCGTTTTCACAGGCAAGAGCTATTATCCTCAAACCCTCATCAGGGACTTCTATTGACTTAATCATTGAGCCTATCATGTCAACACTGTAGTCTTTGAAAGAAACAATCCTCTCTGGACATGCGCCCATACATGTGCCGCAGCGGCGGCACCGGTTAATCTTAAAGAAGGGTGTTCCCTTCTCATCTTCATCTATTGCGCCAAATGGACATTCCTCTGTACATCTTTTACATGAGGTGCATTTTATCATGAGCGGGTCAGGGAATGTCACATCCCATGCCCTCGGATGAACAGCGATGCCCTTTGCAGCATGCTCAACGCACTGAATTGCCTTCATTGCAGTGCCTGCCGCATCAAGCTGCGCTTCTGACATGTTCATCGGCTGCCTTACACAGCCTGCTGCATAAATACCTGTCCTCCTTGTCTCATACTGAAAGCATATAAAATTAGAATCAGCAAAACCGTATGCGCCTTCAAGCGAAGGTATTTCAGGCCCCTGTCTGTAGTCAAGATTCAGTATAAATTCAGGTTTGGGAGTTTCTTCCAGATATTTTGCCTTTGCATCATCGCCTTTTTTCTGAGCCTCTGTAAGCCCGTCAAGATATTCCTGCGGCGCCCGCGTGCTGGGCACTACGCCTATTGCAAGAACAACAAGGTCGGCTTCAACCTTGATTTTCTCTCCAAGCAGGGCATTCTCAGCCTCAACAAACAGGCTGCTGTTTCCTGCATCGCTTATGCCCGTGACATCAGCCTTTGTCAATAAAACACCGGGGTCATTCTGCATATTTTTATAGAAAATCTCCGACTGTCCCGGCGTTCTAATGTCTTTATAAAATATCATTGCAAGCGCATCGGTGTTTTTCTCTCTGACATATTTTGCCTGTTTCAGAGATGTTGCGCAGCAGAAAGACGAACAGTAAGGAAGATGATTCGGGTCCCTTGAACCTGCGCACTGTATGAAGGCGACCTTCTTAGCCTCTTTGCCGTCAGAAGGGCGAATGATTTTCCCCTTCTTTGCCATTTCCTCCATCTGTACGCTTGTAATAACATTAGGCTTGCCGTATCCGAGATGTCCGAGCTTTGCCGCATCATACGGCTTCCACCCTGACGCCATAATAACTGACCCAACCTTGATTGTCTCGCTCGTGCCGTTATTCCTTATAGTTACGTCCAAGAGCCCGGGCTGCCCGTCTGTCTTTTCAATTACCGATGACTTGAACACCTTTATGTTGGTGTTTGACTCAACTTCCTGTATCTTGCTAAAAATAATCGGGTCATCCAGTTTTTCATAGGGGTATTGTCTCGGAACCTCTTTATAAAGTTTTGCAGCCCACCCTCCGAGTTCAGCCTCTTTTTCAACAAGGACGACCTGATAACCCGCATTCGCTGCCTCAAGCGCCGCAGAAAGTCCTGAAATGCCTCCGCCGACTACGAGTATTGTCTTACTCAAATCCTCAAGCACATTTGGTTCAGGAAGAGTTCCTTTCTGAACCTTTATTATCCCCATCCTCAAATAATCGGCAGCAGTCATCTGCGCCTCTTCTGTGTTGGGCTGCTGACTCCATGCAACCAATTCTCTGATGTTGGCTCTCTCTGTTATTGTGCCGGGGAAATCAAACTCTTCATACTTCACGCGGGGAGAGCATGCGGCGATGACTATCGTATTTGTGCCTTCCTTAATATCGCCCTTTATTAATTCCAGCCCTTCAGGACTACAAAGTATCGGGTGATTTTTCACTGTTTCTTCAGGAATTTTAGCTCCCTTGGCGGCATTTTTTGAAAGCTTCTCTATATCAATCGCCTTTTCAATTCCGCAGCCCTTGCATATATATACGCCGTATTTCTTCTCCATCGTTATTTCGACCTCCTTGCGCTCTGAATGCTCTTAATAGCAACCCCTGTCGCATCCTGAACAGATTTTGCCACATCAACAGGGCTCTTTAATGTCCCGACTGCATAGATTCCCTTTTTTAGAGAAGACGGGACAACAAAGCCGTCGGGGGTATATGAAATATCTTCCGATATTTTGGAATTCTTTGTTGAAGGCACCATGCCTGCTGCAAGCACAACCATATCAAATTTAGCCTTTATCTTTTTCCCTGCCATTATATCTTCCGCCTCAACAATCACGTCCTTTGTTGAAGGGTCTTCCGTAATCTTTGCAACCTTTCCTTTTGTGAGGGTTACATTAGGGTCGTCCTTTACCTTCCAGTAGAACTGTTCATATCTGCCGGGGGTTCTGATATCTATATAGAATATCTGCGCTTTGGAATCAGGATACTGTTCTCTCAGATATGTAGCCTGCTTCAGAGAAGCCATACAGCATATAAACGAACAGTATGGAAGATGGTTTTCATCCCTGCTTCCAGCACACTGGACAAACGCTATGTTTTTTACCTCTTTTCCGTCAGACGGCCTGAGAATCTTTCCTGCCGTAGGCCCGTTCGGCGATGCAATCCTCTCCATCTGCATATTAGTCACTACGTTCTGGATTTTTCCGGCGCCGAGCATATCAAGCCTTGATGTATCATATAAGTCCCAGCCTGTTGCAAGCACAATTGCGCCCACATTGAGATTAACCGTCTCGGGTTTCATGTCAAGTTTAATAGCATCGTATTTGCATGCCTCAACGCATTTTGCGCATGACGCTCCTTTACAGTGCCTGTCATCTATCGCATATTTAAAAGGGAACGCCTGATTGTGGGCAATATAAGCAGCTTTTGTTTTATCCATGCCAAAATTAAACTCATTCGGCATTTCAACAGGACATGCCTCAGAACATGCATTGCAGCCGACACACTTGTCATTCACATACCGCGGCTTAACCTTTATGGTTACATCGTAATTCCCTTCCTCGCCGGAAATCTTTTCAACTTCCGCAAGGGTGTAAAAAGTTACATCTGCATTATTTTTCATCCTCTTGAAATTTATCTCAAGTCCACAGTTTGGAGGGCACAGCTTCGGAAAATATTTATTAAGCTGCGCAACCCTGCCGCCGAGAAAAGGTGTTTTTTCAACTATAACAGCGTTGCTGCCGGCTTCTGCCGCTTCAATAGCAGCAGTCAATCCGCTCATGCCTCCACCGATTACTAAGATAGTTTTATTCTCTGCCATCTTTATCCTCCTTAAGGCAGTAAGTATTTCTCTTTAGTCCATTGTCATTTCTGCGAAAACAGGAATCTGTATTTTCTCATCCGGATTCCCGCTTTTGCGGGAATGACAAAACAATAACATTTACTAACTGAAAACTTTTTGCAGCTTGCCATAAACTTATGGGGAGGGCTGAGCCCTCCCCATATAAACATCACCTACTTGAACATCTGAACGTACGGCACCTTCTTTAACTCCCATGTGTTGTTTTCTGCATCGTATCTGGAGTTTGTAAAGCACTTCCAGTTCACATCATCAATCATGTTGAAGTCGCCTCTGTAGTAGTAACCGGGGTATCTGGTCTCCTCTCTGAAAAGGATATGTCTTGCATGTGCCTCAATCGTCAGAATTCTGTGGTAGTTTTCAAAGCATCTCAAGAGCTCATGGAGGTCTTTTGCCGCCATCTTGTTCGCATCCTCTTTGAGCATCTCAAGCTTCTTGAGGCCTTCTTCAAGCATGGTCTTTGAGGTCATATACCAGGTAGAAACACCGGCGAAGTATTCATCGGCGATCTTCATCAGCCTTGCCTGAAGCGCTTTCGGTCCAATATAGTTCGGGTTGACGCCCGGCTCGGTTGTATAGGTTTTGTGTTTCTCATAAATCTCAAACGGCAGATAGAGTTCAGACGCAATCTCATCAAGGGACATCTTTGGTGCGGGTTTGTAGTCTGCATGGTCGAGGATATAAGCTATTGCAGCCTTTGCTGCCTGCCTGCCCTCTGCATGTGAGCCTGATGAGAATTTGTGCCCTGATGCGCCGACAACGTCACCTGCCATAAAAAGACCGGGGACGGTGGACATCCTGTTATATCCCCAACTGTAATGTTCCGGTGTGCCTGGAAGGTCACCAGGTCCGCTTACCCAGAAGCCAGCGCAGCCTGCGTGTGAACCTAAGAGATACGGCTCTGATGGCATAATCTCGGATGGGCTCTTATCAGGCTCAATATTAGTTGCTGCCCAGAGGGATGCCTGTCCGATAGCCATGTCAAGGAAGTCTTCCCATGCCTCTGCTTCAAGGTGTTTCATCTTCTTGGCGCCTTCTTTATCGCCAAGTTTCTCTTTAAAGGCTGCGCCTAAAGTTGCCATAGCTGCTGGGGTTTGCATAAGAATCGGGCCTCTGCCGTCCTTCATAGCTCTCATCATTAGATGGTTTCTTATAGAAGTACCGAGACCTTTTGCATAGTCTCCATATTTGGCAACTGCATCATCAAAATATTCCTTATCCGCACAGTAATCGTTGCCAAGGCTGTCTGTTGCTTTAGCTTTAAAGAACAGGAACCATGCTCCAACAGGACCGTATCCGTCTTTAAATCTTGCGGGCACGAACCTGTTTTCCATTAAGCTCAGCTCAGCGCCAGCCTGCATTCCGAAGGCATAACCTGAACCGCTGCTGAATACAGGATACCAGGTCCTTCCCATACCTTCACCGACCGATCTCGGCCTGAAACAGTTAACTGCTCCGGCAGTTGCGCAGATCATTGCCTTTGCCTTAAAGGAATAAATCTTGTTTTCTCTTGTGCTGAATCCGATGGCTGCTGCCACGTTCTTGCCGTTCGTATCTTTTACGGCTTTCACTATGAATACCCTCTCAAAGTGGTTCTGCTCCATACCGGTTTTTTCACGGTTGGTCTGGAGAGCCATCTTTGCAGCCTCTGCAACAATCACTTTGTAGGACTCACCATTGATCATTATCTGCCATTTGCCGGATCTTACCGGTGTTCCACCGTCCTTGAGCATTGGCTTACCTTGTTCTTTTGCCTCATTTCCATCAATAGAGAATCCGTCATCGCTCTTCTTCCAGATCGGGAGACCCCACTCCTCAAAGAGATGGACAGAATCATCAACGTGTCTGCCGAGGTCATATACGAGGTCTTCCCTGATGATGCCCATCAGGTCATTTCTCACGTATTTGACATAATCCTCAACCTTGTTTTCACCGACATATGTATTGATTGCGGACAGACCCATTGCGACAGCGCCGCTTCTGTCAGTTGCAGCTTTGTCAACAAGGACAACCTTCAGTCCCTTTTCATTTGCCCAGCGAACTCCCTCATAAGCTGCGCCGCAGCCTGCCATACCGCCGCCCAGGATCAGGAGATCACATTCAACTTCGGTTACTTCGGGCCTCTTACAATATGAAAATGTACAGGTTTCTTTTTCCATGTATATTCACCTCCTCAATTATTCTTTCCTGGCTTCATAATTGAAAAAGCCAGAACCTTTTATTTTTGAAAAATCCGGCTCAGGTTTCCCTTTATAAGGGTCAACGGAACCTTCTGCGGTTGTCCTAATAGGGAATTTGAATCTCTTGAGTATCCCATTCCTGAACTTGATCGTCCACATAATGGAGTCAGTACCTCTCAAAGGGATAGTGCTGGACCCGAGGGGAACGAAGTCTGAATAACCCCTTACCTCGATTGCCTGCGTCGGGCATATCTTCACACAGCTCATGCACTCCCAGCACTGCTCGGGCTCCTGATTGTATGCCTTCATCTTTTCCCTGTCGAGCGCCATCAAATCATGAGGACAGATATACTGACATGCAGTCTTATCCTGAGCTTTACAACCGTCACACTTTTCTGTAATAACAAAACTCGGCATTTTCAACCTCCTTCAGTAATATTGTTTTTTAATACAAAATCGGCCTTAGACTACAGCCGTGAATCTCTAACTTATTCCTTCACCCCCTTCTCATTAATATAAGGGATTGGGGATTAGTAGATAGGGATTAGTTTCTTCCCAATCCCTAATACCTAACCCCTAAATCCCGACAACTTATGCGCCTTCTGAATATTTATGTGTCTTTATCTCAACCTTCTCTGTCAAGCCTTCATAGTACTTTCTTAAAATCGTCAGCACTTCGGGACGGCTGAAGTGATCCGGCACTTCCAGATTCTCTGAGAGCATCTTTCTCAGTTTTGTGCCGCTTAGCATCATCCTGTCCTCTTTACCATGCGGGCATGTTCTCATTGAAGCCATGCCGTCGCATTTTGTGCAGTAGAATGTCCAGTCAATCTTCAATGGTTTTGTCTCAAGCGCATCTTTTGGTATCTCATCAAATATCTTCTGCGCATCAAACGGGCCATAATATTCGCCAACGCCTGCATGGTCACGACCGATAATCTGATGGCTGCATCCATAGTTCTGCCTGAAGAGCGCATGAAGCAATGCCTCTCTTGGGCCGGCATACCTCATATCAAGCGGATAACCTGCCTGAATGCTCGTATCCTTCACAAAGTAAAGCTCTGTCAGTTTATTAATCGCCTCAACCCTTACCTCTGCCGGTATGTCGCCCTCCTTCAGTTTTCCGAGAAGCTGATGAATGAGCACGCCGTCACATGTCTCTATAGCAATCTTTGCAAGATATTCGTGTGACCTGTGCATCGGATTTCTCAACTGCAGGCATGCAACAGTGCTCCAGCCTTTTTCTTCAAAAAGCCTCCTTGTCTCGGCAGGTTTCATATAAACCCCTGCAAACTGTTTAGGGAACATTCCTTCGCTTAAAACCTTGACAGAGCCGGCAAGATTTATCTCTTCCTGCGCCATAACCTTCTGCACCCCGGGATGCTCCATCTCTGTTGTTTTAAAAACCTGCCTGCACTCATGTGCCTTGTCAATCTTATATTTATCCTTCACCTTCATAGTTGCCATGAGCTCGCCTGACTCTTCATCTATAAGGGCAATTTCCTGATTCTTTTTAATGCTGTTTGCATTTCCTTCTGAAGTGGAAAGCGTTACAGGAATCGGCCAGAAAGTTCCGTCTGCCATCTTGAATTCATCGCAGACCCCCTTCCAGTCATCATATCCCATGAAACCTTTAAGGGGTGTAAAACCTCCTATTCCCATCATTATCAGATCGCCTGCCTCACGAGATGCCACTCTGACTTCTGTCAGACCTTTTGCCTTTTTCTTTTCTTCGTTCAGTTCTTCGCCGGTTAATAGAAGCGGTATTAACTTCTTTTGCTTGCCATGCGGTTTTACCAGTGCCATTCTTTCCTCCTTGAAAATTTTAAAATTAATTTTATCTACTTTACGCCTAATGCGCTGCAAACCTTGCTGAATATCTCATCAATGCTTCCGACGCCTGTAACAGACTTTAAAATCCCGCTTTTTTTGTAGTAGTCTATGAGCGGCGCTGTCTGGGCGTCATAAACTTCAAGCCTTCTCTTGATTGTCTCCTCTTTATCGTCATCCCTATGGAAAAGCGCTCCGCCGCACTTGTCGCAAACGCTTTCGTTCTTTGAAGGAGAAAAATATACATTGTACATCTGCCCGCATCCCTTGCACGTCCTCCTGCCTGTAAGCCTCTTCATAAGGTCGTCTTTTGGAACATCCACGCTCAATGCGCCGGCCAGTGACATGCTAAGCGACGCTAATATCTTATCCAGAGCCTCTGCCTGTGCAGTGTTTCTCGGGAACCCGTCAAGGATGTATCCCTTTTTGCAGTCATCCTTCTTAAGCCTGTCCTCCACAAGACCCAAAACTACCCTGTCAGGCACCAGTTCTCCTTTGTCCATATAGGACTTTGCCTCTTTGCCGAGCGGTGTGCCCTCCGCCACATTCTGCCTTAAGATATCGCCTGTTGAAATCTGCGGGATGCCGTATTTGTCAATAAGCTTCTTAGCCTGAGTCCCTTTGCCCGCGCCAGGCGCACCTAACAATACTATCCTCATACCTTACCCCCTTTATTTTCCTCTACTGCCAGCTAAGTTAAAAACGACATAAAACAAAATAAAAAATCTAACAAAAACAACTGCCTGTATTTAATGCAGGACTTCCAAACAATTAAGCAGTCTTTGTAAGCGTTACATACTATTCTAAATATTGGGTTTTTTCAAGGAAAAAATAAAAATTATTCTATTAATTTTTCTTATAAACCCCTTTTAAGAAAGTCATAAAGCCTTCCAAGCGCCGCGCCCCTGTGGCTGAGAAGGTCTTTTTCCTTATCGAACATCTCGGCAAATGTCCTTCCATGCCCTTTTGGATAAAAAACAGGGTCGTATCCAAACCCATTAGCCCCTTTTGGCTCCTTTCCTATCATTCCTTCCGCATATCCTGAAAATGTTTCCACCCTGCTGTCGGGAAATGCCAGAGCCATAACACACACAAACCTCCCCATTCTTTTATCATCAGGCAGAGAATTCATTTCCTTCAACAGCTTTTCATAATTCTTTCTGTCGTCTGCGCCTTCTCCTGCATACCTTGCAGAAAAAACTCCGGGCGCTCCGTCCAAGGCGTAAACCTCAAGCCCCGAATCATCAGCAAGGGCAGGCATCTTCGTATAGCCTGAAACAGCCCTTGCCTTCTTCACAGCATTTTCTTCAAAGGTCTTTCCGTCTTCCTCAACTTCAGGGCATCCGGGAAAGTCATCAAGGGTATAAATCGTGACAGGCATATCCCTGACAATCCTCTTTATCTCATCAATCTTTTTCTTATTTCTTGTTGCAAGGACAATGTTCATGATTTTTCACACAGCTACAGTACAGGGTTGAATCCTCTTCAGGCTCTTGCCAATCTTGTCTTGCGCTGTCTGCATGTCAAAGTTTGACTGAAGGTTCATCCAGAACTGCGGGGACTGCCCCAGATACCTGCCGAGCCGGAGGGCAATATCACCGGTTATAGGCCGGGAACCGTTAATAATATAACTAATCCTCATGGGCGATACGCTAATGTCATGCGCAAGATGGGACTGAGAAATACCCATCTCCCCTATAATCTCTCTAAGTATTACACCAGGATGCACCGGCTGAAAGTCTCGTCTCATGATATGCCCCCTTTTTTAGTGATAGTCTGTAATCTCAACATCATGCGCACCATCCGCATCAAACCTGAAGCAGATACGCCATTGGTTATTGATTCGGATGCTCCATTGACCGGCCCGCTTACCCGAAAGCGCCTCAAGACGATTAGACGGCGGCAACCTCAGATCTTCGACTGTTACAGCAGCATCAAGTTGAGCAAGTTTAACAACTGCCCGTTCCTGAATGTCCTGTGGCAGCTTGCGGGACCGCATACCCTGAAACAGCCTCTCAGTTTCTTTACAGGCAAACGACCGTATCACAAAAACAGTATAAACAAATTGTTTACGAGTTGTCAAATGGCGGGAGGTGTGAAATAAGGTTAACGGATTTTCTACGGGATATTGGGAGACCAGTAGCATGTTACCCGCAGTTGTCTATAACCTCAAATGTCAAAATTCAAGACCTATCCCCATTTTCTTCCATTTTCTTTTTGCACTGCATAGTCCTTGTCTCTAAAGAAAACGGGAAATGTCCCCAAGCCTTTTCTAAACTGTCATCTCATATTGTGAAGTATTGTTGCTATAGGTTATAATCTTGCTAAGATTATGGCGATAGGGGAATATGCCGACAATATTGAGAATTGGTTCTTACAGATTTCACTTCTATTCAGACGAACTGAGAGAGCCGCCTCATATTCATATTGAGACCCCTGACGGAGAATGCAAGTTCTGGCTTGAACCGATTAGACTTGCCGGAAACAAAGGCGTTTCTCCCCGCATAATCCGTGAAATTGAAAAGTTGATTTTTGAGCATCACACTGTTTTAAAGGAGAAATATTATGGGTACCATAAGCGTTGAAAAAGAAGTTTCTATTGAACCTGCTGCAATAAGGGCATGGGCAGAAGGCAGGAGGATTTTTGTGGAACTTACAGACGGCCGTATAATAGGTTTTCCGGCGGACCGCTTTAAAATACTTAAAAATGCAACAGATGAACAATTGAAAGAAGTTAAAATCAGACTAAACGGCTATGCACTGAGATGGGAATCGCTTGATGAAGACATCACAGTTCCCGGAATCGTTGCCGGCAATTTTCAACTGCCTTAAGAAACTGCCAAGACTTACCGCAGAACACTTCTCGGACTTTGTTGGAATCCACCAATCATTTTGCGCCGAGAAAACAGGCGATAGTCATGTTTTAAATTTTTTCTGAAAATGCAGGAAATGTCGATAGGATTCACCCCTATGATTCACCTTAATCCTTAATTGTGTGCCACCACTTCATAGGTCAGCACCACATCCTCGCAAAAATCGGCGATGTCTGCGTATTTCCTGAAAAATGCGCTGAGGCTCATCGGATTATTGAATGTGAAAACATCCATGAAATCCTTTACATAATCTGCATCCATCGCTGTAATGAAAAATGCCTCTGCATCTCTTTTGTGCCCCGGAAGTGTCTGCATTATCAACTCTGTTTTTGAATTATCAGCAGGGAATTTAAATATTCCATTCTCAATAATAATATTGTCCTTTTCATAATCATTTGGGAAAAGCATTACAACTTTGTCATCTCCTGTGATGTTGAATACCGCTATCTTTGCCTTTCTTGCTGTTTTAATGCCAATCCCTGCTTTATCGCCGTCTTTAAATATTATGCTGTTAAGTTTTGCATTCAGCCCTAAAGGTTTAATTTTCTTGTCAGGCGAATAAACATCAGCAACTATTTTCACTGTATATTCAGGGATTGGAGCGGTGGATTTGTCTTTCTGATATTGACCAAGCGGAAGCCATTCAACCTTTTCATTTATGATGAAACCCTTTGAATATGTCTTTATGAAATCCACTGCAAGGGCACCGTTGGTTACGAGTGTGCTTGATGTTACTGCTATGCCTGATGCCTGCTCAATTGCAGATGCCCTTGCCCTCTGCAAAGCCAGAAGCTGGCACTGCTCTGCAGTCATCTCCACTACTGCGCATGAGCCTTCAGCCGAAATTGCTTGGGCAGTCTGTGAATGCTTGGATGTCTGTACTTCAGCATTTGAGATACGCGGCAGAATGAGCAGCAAAAGAATGACTGTCCTGATTATGATAAACATGCTTTTTACTTTACTATTCTCACTATAATTTCCTTCTCATTGCCATCCACCACTGGATACTGTTCAATACCGTTTAATCTCCTTGCCATATATGGGACGTGCTCCTGAAGGTAGTTTTTCATTTCTCCGACTGTGATGATGTTATCCTTGTTTACGTCTGCTTCGCCCCGAAGCCCCTTGAGAAAATAGTATGTGAAAAGCGAATGCTTCTTTTCGGGATACCATGCAGAGACCTGTTCCATCGCTGCGCTGGTAATGAGGACAGCGTTTTTAGGACCGCTGTATTCTTTCTTTACCTTTACCATCCCGGGGCTAATGTTTTTAAAGAGCATTCCCTTGTCTGAGTTCCCTGAAAAACAGGCATCAATCACTATGGTTATATTTTTTGCAGGTATCTTTGAGAGGTTTTCGTAAAATGTCTGGAGCTTATAACCATTTGAAGACAGATACTGAGGGTTTGCGTCTACAGGCACAAAATATGCATCCTGCGACTGAAGGTCTGGCGCTCCGTGCCCTACATAGTAGATGAAGACTTCGGATATGTTCTTTTTTACGAAACTATAGAGCTTACCTCTGAAGTCTCTTTCTGAACCGAAAATTTCATTAAATTTTCCTACTGTAGCATTTTCAGCATAGATAATGTTTTCTAAGCGGAAACCGAAAGTCTTTATAAGATACTCCTTCATTATTCTTGCGTCTCTGTCAGCAAATTCAACATCATGAATACCTGCTGCGGAATAGTTTTTGTTGCCTATAATGACTGCCACATCATGTTCGCCATATTTTTCTCCTGATGGTATTTGCATGTCAATATCAGCATGCATAGGTATAGTTTGATTTTTACTCTTATTGTCTTTCTCATCTTCTTTATTCGCAACGGCATCTTTAAGCTTTTCACCAATTAAGAAAGTGAAGCTCAAAAGCGAGTTTGGCATATAAGTGGGTTGAATGAACTCTTCTTTGGATATATAGCCTTCCGGTGATGCAACAATCGTGTATGACTTTTTACTATTTATTAAGACTTTTATTCTTCTTCCGGTAGCAATCTTTTTTGAATCAACATAAAATGTTGTTTTTTCAATATTAGAATGAAGATTCAATACCGTATCAGCATCTTCTGACGCTTTAGGATAATACTCAAAGGAATCCATATCGGCTCTTGCAGCAGAATTTACAGTTACACATCCATTGACTAAAAAAATGAATGCGAGTAAAAAAGGCAAATACGCAAACCTTCTATTGACTGCGTTTAAATATAATCCCTTAGACATATTTACCAAAAAACTATTTGACCCCTATGCATTTTACATAAGGGTCAAATAGTTACCTTCTCCATATTTTTTAATAGCGACTCTTCTTAATAGTCTCTTGTAACTCTTTCTCCCCAACCTCCATCTTGACAGCAGTCCCTTGTAATGTCATCTCCAGTGAATAAAAAAGCCCAAAATACGATGTTACTGTTGTATCCACCTTATAGTTTATAATTAAATCCGCCCCTGGCTTCTGAGCCATGCCTTTATTGATGAGTTCTTTAACATCATCATAAGTGATGTCTGGCGGCAACAGTATAGAACTTTTGCTCGCAGCCACCTTAACTTGTCCGAGAGGTGTGATATTGCTGTTTGGATAGGCAAAATGAGTATTCGTATCAAATTTCCCAACGGTTAATGAACAACCTGCAAATACAAAAAAAACCAAGACAATAAATATCGTAGATATTCTTTTCATAGCTGATACCTCCTTACTTAATTTAATTTTTGTTTTCCTATTTCCATCTTAGCAGCAGTGCCTTCTACACGTATTGTCAAGGTGTGAATGAATAAAATACTGGTCCTGTCATAGAATTTTACATAATTAACCAATATATCCCCACCTTTCTGTTTCAAGGCGTTTTTAATTGCCTCCTCTTCAAGGTCAGCTGTTGGAAAAGGGAAATCAAAAATCTTGGTTATCGATGCCTCACCAACTGCTCTTCCTATTGGAATAACATTACTATTCGGGTAATCAAAATGTGACTGGGGATTAAATCCCGCCAGATAATGCTGTGTACACCCAATACTCAAAAGTAAAACCACTAATACACTTACAATCACACCAACCCTCTTTCTTCGCATAACCCCTCCTTAAAAAATTTATATGGTACGGGGACACGCTATGCGTGTCCAACTATAAACTTGCTATTATCTCTCCTTTACGCGCTTTACACGCATAGAGTTCCCGCTATAATCAAAAGGGCGTGCTGCAAGGCACGCCCTTTCATTACTTTTTATATTCTTCCTGTAAGCTAAAAAGTCTGTCTGTCTGTCTGTCTGTCTGTCTGTCTGTGCATGATTAATGCCAGAGGCTTAGTTATCCCATTTGTCTTTACCCCTTTTACACATATTACGAAGACTATATAAAAGAGCTGCTATCCCTGTCAAGGTAAAATTCACCTCCTGCCCTAAAAATCAGGGAACATCTTGATTGAAAGCTCTTTATTATTGCCAATCACTGCCTTTGCAATAAGAATGCCTCCCTCAACATAGGCAAGGCTGAACTCCTTAAAACCTCTGTGGGCAAACTCCTTTGCATCAGCCGGGCATCCTCTCTCGCATCCTGCTATCCCCCTCACCATTTGCAGAATCAGCCCTCTTACATCAACACCGTTAAAAGCAGCGCCTTTTAAAGAACAGAATTCCTCTATCTGTCCTGCGACAGAATTCATATCAATGTGGAATGGATTTTCAACAACAATAGATATTGAATCACTTCCCACGCCAACGCTAATCTCCATTAATTCCTCCGGTCGTTATTAAACTTCTGCGCTCTGACACCTTGATACTTTTGTTTTTCTTATGTGACAGCGTGATATTATAGATTGATAACGCATCAGGCTTCAAGCTATATTGCATTTTTTGAAATCTTTTTACAAAATACTCTTACGGCGGCTGCTATGAAAAAAGTCATTGTCACAGAAGATATTATCAGGATTTCGTGATTTAAGATGAAGAAGGCAAGGATTCTCATAACATGCCCCAAAGGAATTTCTCCATACCTTAAGGAAGAAATCCTGAGACTTGAATTCCCAGTCAAATCCGATTCTGTTTCATGGGTTGAAACTGAGGGGTTGATGGAAGATGCAATGAGGCTCAACCTTTTTTTAAGAACAGGCCACAGGGTTCTCTATCACATCAGGGATTTCAATGCATCTGATCCTGAAGAACTTTACGCTGAAGTCAAAAAAATACAATGGGAGAATTATCTTCATGAGGATGGATATGTGTGCGTAACATCATCGGTTAAAAACTCAACAATAAGCGACACAAGATATCCAAATCTTAAATGTAAAGATGCGATAGTGGACAGGATGTCAGAGCAGTTTGGAAGGAGGCCTGACTCAGGCCCGCTGAGGGACAGAGCAGTCATCCACCTCTACTGGGAAGATAAAGATTGCAGCATATACATAGATACTTCCGGCGAGCCCCTGTCCAAAAGGAGATACAGAAAAATCCCATTTAGGGCGCCGATGCAGGAGACTCTCGCTGCCGCTGTTATCATGGCAACAGGATGGAGCGGGGAGGGGAATTTCATAAACCCCATGTGCGGAAGCGGAACACTCGCTATAGAGGCAAGCCTTATTGCTCTGAACAGGCCGCCGGGCCTTCTCAGGGACAACTTCGGCTTTATGCACATAAAAGGATTTAAAGAGGAATCATGGGAACGCTTAAGGGAAAATGCAAAGTCCTCAATAAAAAAGCGGCTTGACTTCAGGATAATAGCATCTGACGTAAGCAGTAAGGCAATAGAAGCTGCAAAAAACAATGCAGAGACAGCAGGCGTTGCACACCTCATCGAGTTTCATATCTGCGATTTCAGAGAAGCACCGGTTCCGGAAGGAGGAGGAATAGTTATGCTGAATCCTGAATATGGAGAGAGAATGGGAGAGGAAAAAGCTCTCGAAGATACATATGAGGGAATAGGCGATTTCTTCAAACAGAAATGCAAGGGATATACAGGCTGCATATTCACGGGAAATCTTGACCTCGCAAAGAAGGTGGGACTTAAGGCAAAGAGGCGCATACAGTTCTTTAACGGCAGTATTGAATGCAGGCTGCTGGAATACGAGTTATACGAAGGAAGCAGGAAGCCATAATCCGTCTGATGTATAATAAACAGCCATGCTTTCTATCGGACACATAAAAATAAACAGCCGTTCTCCATTGGTGCTTGCTCCCATGGCAGGGATAAGCGACCTGCCTTTCCGCATGATTAACAGGCTGTTCGGGTGCGAACTCGCATTCACAGAGATGATAAACGCCGGCTCGCTTGTGAGACAAAATGTAACCACGCTGAAAAACCTTTTTACGACCGTTGATGACAGTCCGTTGGGTGTCCAGCTTCTCGGAGCCGATCCGGATGTTATCAGAAGGGCTGTTGATATTGTATCCGGATATGCTTTCGATATAATAGATTTCAATGCAGCGTGTCCTGTAAACAAGATTGTATCAAGGGGTGAAGGCGCAGGGCTTCTCATGGAACCTCTGAGGCTGCAAAAAATCCTGAAGATAATCGTAGAAAATACAGACAGGCCTGTAACCGTAAAGATACGCTCCGGCTGGGATGGATCATCTGTCAATGCATCCGAGACTGCGCTCCGCGCACAAGATGCCGGAGTTAAAGCCCTCATTATACACGGCAGAACAAGGCAGCAGGCATACAGGGGAAAAGTAGATTACGATGTAATAAGAGGGGTAAAAGAGTCCGTTCAAATACCTGTAATAGCCAGCGGTGATGCGCTCTCACCGGAATTAATCAGAAAACTTTTTGATGAGACCGGCTGTGACGGCGTGGCTGTGGCGCGAGGCGCTCTCGGCAATCCATGGATATTCCGGGAAACAGAAGAGCTTCCGAGAAAAGGTTCGGCTCCTTTAAGACCTTCTGTTCATGAGATTACTCAAACAATGAAAAAACATCTTGCTCTAAATATCTCTTTCCACGGCGAGGAAAGAGGAGTCCTGCGTTTCCGGAAATTCTTTGGATGGTATACAAGGGGAATGCCGGTAAAAATGCTGAAAATGAGGGCATTCCATTCAATAACCGGAGAAGACATGCAGGAGTTGATAGAAGAAGTGGAGGAGGATTATGTTTCTAAAAGTCGGGCATAGGGGAGCAAGGGCATACGAGGTTGAGAACACTCTTGACAGCTTCAAGAAAGCTATTGAGCTTGGCGTAAATGCCATTGAATTTGACGTGAGGGCAACAAAGGACGGAAAGCTCATTGTCTTTCATGACGATAACCTGAAAAGGGTCTTTGGAAAGGATGTTGAGTTAAATGCTTCGCCATTAAAAGAACTAAAACAGCTCACGGAAAACAGAATCCCGACCCTTGAAGAGGCATTGCAATTCATAGGGACAAAGGTAGAGAGGATTCTCATTGAGCTAAAAGAAACAGGTGATGAGAAGAAAGTCCTTGCGGTTATAAAGAAAGAAAAATTCCTTGACCGCGCAATCATTGTCTCGTTCCATGAAGAGGCGCTCTCTGAAATCAGAAAACTGGACAGCAAGATAGAGACTGGACTCATCTATGCAAGACATAAGAATCCGATATCTTCAGCCTTAAAATTAAAGGCGCAGTACCTCGTTGCCCTCTATAAGTTTACTCATACAAAAAATATTGAAGATGCGCATAAGAAAAATCTCAAGGTAATAGTCTGGACGATTAATACAAAAGAAGAGGCAGAAGAATACCGTGCCAAAGGCGTTGACGGAATCGCAAGCGACAAACCGGATATTCTGTAAAGAGCGCTTTCCCATAATTTCTTTCTGAGGTTATCATTTGCGCTGAAGGGGAAGACGCTCTGATATTATTTAGAGGTGAGCGCGTGGATAATTGTGATATAATTTTCAAAGGAAGCCGGTTTATCCTGTTTTATAAGTATGAGGAGGAGACATGCGGAAGGCAGCTTTTATCTTTTTAAGTTTTTTGTTCTTAATCCCTTTTGCTGTAAATGCAGAAGTTAAGGAGGTGAAGGGTATGCTGAAAGATATTCACTGGCTCGGGCACGATACATTTAAGATTATAGGAGAGAAGGCAATCTATACAGACCCGTTTAAAATTAAAAAGGCAGACAGCGCCGATATAATCCTGATTACGCATGAGCATTATGACCATTGCTCGCCTGAAGATGTAAAGAAGATTCAGAATGCCAAGACTGTGATTGTAACAGTGGCGGACTGTGCAAAGAAACTCGCAGGGAAAATAAAGATTGTTAAGCCCGGCGATAAGATTAATGTTGAGGGCATTGAGATTGAGGCAGTGCCGTCTTATAACACAAACAAACAGTTTCATGTAAAAGAAAGAGGATGGGTAGGATATATATTTAAGGTAAGGGGGCAGCGGATATATATAGCGGGAGACACCGACCATATTCCCGAGATGAAAACATTCAAAAATGTAGATATTGCTTTGCTTCCGGTTTCTGGAACCTATGTAATGACTGCTGATGAGGCTGTAAAGGCAGCGTTAGACATAAAGCCTAAGATTGCAATTCCGATGCATTACGGTTCAATAGTCGGAGATAAGAACGATGCAAAGAAGTTTGCAGACGGGCTTAAAGGGAAGGTTGAAGCTGTGATAATGCCGGAAGAATAGCAACAATGCCTGACGCTAAAAAAATAACAACCCTTTTACTGAAGAAATATCCCAACCCGGGGATTGCCCTCAATTTTTCAAATCCTCTTGAACTTCTTGTTGCAACCATTCTCTCGGCGCAATGCACTGACGTGCGGGTAAACGAAGTTACGAAGACGCTTTTCAAGAAATACAAAAACGTAAAAAATTATGCCGGCGCCGACCTGAAGACTTTTGAGAATGAGATACGGTCAGCAGGATTTTATAGAAACAAGGCTAAGATGATAATAGGCTGCTGTCAGAAACTTATAAAGGAATTTAACGGCAAAGTGCCGTCAACCATTGAAGAGCTTACAACACTTCCCGGAGTCGGCAGAAAAACAGCCAATGTTGTTCTGGGGAGCGCTTTCGGGAAGCAGGCAATTGCCGTTGATACCCATGTGTTGAGGGTTTCCAACAGGCTTGGCATCGTGCATTCCGAAAATCCTGATAAGGTGGAAGAAGAACTTACGAAGCAGATACCACGGAACAAATGGACGGAATTTAATCTCGCCACGATACTTCACGGGAGAGAAACTTGCGCTGCAAGAAAGCCGAGGTGCGGCGCATGTGTGCTTTATGATGAATGCGGATGGACTGAGAAGGATAAGGAGAAGATTTGAATGTTTGAAGGCATAATCAGGATGTTTAAGGAAAAAGATGGTTTTGTCTCAGGAGAGGAGATGAGCAGGAGGCTCGGCATTACGAGAGCGGCAATCTGGAAAAAGATGAAGGCATTGCGAGAGAAAGGCTATGTGATTGAGGGTTCCACAGCAAAGGGCTACAGGCTCATAGAAACTCCTGAATTCTCAATTGAAGAGCTGAAAACTTTGATTTCCCCTTGCCATGTTGAAAAATCCCCCCATCCCCCCTTTGATAAAGGGGGGCAAGGGGGGATTATTGGAAGTGAAATAATTTTTCGTGAAAGCCTTGATTCTACCAATACGCTTGCGATGGAGCTTGCAGAAAAAGGAGTTTCTCACGGAACAGTAGTAATTGCAGACAGGCAGTTAAAAGGCAAGGGAAGGCTCGGAAGGACTTGGTTCTCGCCTCCCAAAGGCAATATTTATATGAGTGTAATTGTCAGGCCTGAAATTGAACCAAAAGATGCGACCCTTCTTACAATAATGAGCGCAATATCCTGCGCCAGAGCAATAAGGAATTCAACAGGCATTGAAGTGAAGATAAAATGGCCCAATGACCTGATGGTTTCCGAAAGAAAATTAGGCGGCATACTCACAGAGATGAAATCCGATCAGGACAGGATTGTTTTTGCTGTTATCGGTATCGGTATAAATGTTAATTCAAGCCTTAATACGTTTCCGCCTGATGTCCGCGCTGTTGCAGCATCGGTAATAGAAGAACTGAGGGAGAAGGAAACAACCCCCCTTTGCCCCCCCTTAGCAAGGGGGGGCTGGGGGGGTGAGAAGATATCAAGGACATTAATCATTACCGCAATATTGAATGAATTGGAAAGATGGTTTAAGGTTTTGATTAAAGGCGGCAGAATTCAATTAATCAACGAATGGAAAAAACTTTCATCAACTCTTGGAAGAAAGGTTAAGGTTGTTTCAGGGAAAGACACGTTCTCGGGAATTGCAGAGGATATAGATGACGGGGGGATGCTTATATTGAGGCTGCCGTCAGGCGGGCTAAAGAAGATAAGCGCAGGCGATGTGACGATGTTGAGGTAGTTTTTCTTGAACTTGCCATTTACGGTAATCTTGAGACAAAACAACTATCTTTCTGTCATTCTGGCTTGTCCAGAATCTTTCTTGTTCGGAAGGATTCCGAACAAGTCGGAATGACCTGACAAGCGGGAATGACAAAATGGGAAATGTTTCTGCTGTCAGGTTCTTGAACTCAGTCCTTAAAGGTTTTGTAAATTTCGTCAAACACAGGTGCAATCTCAATGAATGCCTTTAACACCTTTGGGTCAAAATGCTCGGGCATTGTCCTGCCGTCTCCCTCTGTTATTATCTTGAATGTTTCCTCATGCGTAAAACCTTTTTTATACGGCCTTTTGTTGCGAAGGGCGTCATACTGGTCAACAAGCATGACAATCCTGCCTTCAATTGGTATTGCTTCTCCCATTAAACCTCTCGGATACCCTTTGCCGTCCCATCGCTCATGATGGTTCAATGCGATAGATGCAGCTGTCTTGATCATTGGATAGCTTGAACCTGAGAGCACTTTTTCTCCTATTGCCGTATGGCTCTTCATAATTTCAAATTCCTCGGGCGTAAGGGGCCCGGGTTTTAAGAGTATGTTGTCGGGGATTCCTATCTTGCCTATATCATGCATGGAACTTGTGAATGTGATTGCCTCTATGAACTCCATAGGCATATCCAGAGCCTCTGCAATCTTATTTGAATAAAGGCCTACACGCGAGATATGGGCTCCGGTGTCGGTATCCCTGTATTCTGCCACTGTTGTCAGACGCCTGATAACCTCGGTGGTCATGTTTTTGACCATAACAAGCGCATCTGCGAGTTCCTTTGTCCTTGTTTGGACTGTATCCTCAAGCATCCTCTTGTAGTTCTTCTCTATTTGCAGAAGCCCGTTATACTTAATTGCCTTTTCTACGGAATGGAGGAGATATTCCGGCTTATAAGGTTTTATTAGGAAATCAAATGCGCCGTTTTTTATCGCTGCAACTGCCGCATCTATTTCCGCGTATGCAGTCATCATGATTACCGGGATATCTTTATTGGTTTCACGGATTTTTCCAAGAAGTTCAACCCCTGACATTGCAGGCATTTTTATATCTGTTAAAACAACATCGAATTTCTTCTTTAGAAATATGTCAAGCGCATCATGGGCGCTTGAGCAGGTTGAGATAGTATAGCCGTATTCTTTTAACAGGACAGAAACAGATTCAAGGACATATTGATCATCGTCAACAACGAGGATAAAGCCTTCATTTTTTTTGCTCATTTATCCAGCACCTCCCTTATCCTCTTCAGAAGCTCATGCGGTGAAGCAGGTTTTGATATAAAGTTCAGCCCTTCTTCAAGTATCCCCTTTTTGTGTATGAAATCAGCGGGATAACCGCTTGAAAAAAGAGCTTTTATATCAGGCTTTATTTTCTTTGCCTCTTCGTAAACCCCTTTGCCGTTTATCTTCGGCATTATCACATCAAGCAGAAGAAGGGTTATACGGTCTTTGTTTTCTCTGAACTTCTCTATGGCTTCTTTTCCGTCAACTGCCTCTATTACTTTATACCCTGTCTCTTCAAGCACTAACTTCATGAGTTTTCTTACTTCTTCTTCGTCCTCTGCCAGAAGTATTGTCTCTGTCCCGCCTGACAGTGTGATATGTTCTTCTTTCTTTGCCTTTTCAGTTTCACTCTCAATAACCGGCAGGTATATCCTGAATGTTGTGCCGGTGCCTGGTTCGCTGTAGCAGTTGATATATCCGCTGTGCTGTTTGATTATGCCATACACCATTGAAAGCCCAAGCCCTGTGCCTTTGCCTACTTCTTTTGTTGTAAAGAAAGGCTCAAATATCCTCTGCCTTGTCATCTCATCCATGCCGTGCCCTGTGTCTGTGACTGTTAGCATTGCATACATTCCCGGCTTTCCATACTCGTGTATCTTAAGGAAGTCCATGTCAAGTTCTTCAAGTCCTGTCTCTATGGTAAGCGTGCCTCCTTCGGACATTGCGTCTCTTGCGTTTACCGCAAGGTTCATTAAGACCTGTTCTATCTGTCCTGCATCTGCCATTACTCTGAGGTCTCTCATTCCGCTAAGTATTGTCTTAAGCTCTATGTCTTCTCCTATTATCCTTAAAAGTATTTTCTCTATGCTTGCAGTTGTCTCGCTGAGGTTTACGGGTTTGGGATTGATTACCTGTTTTCTGCTGAATGCAAGCAGGCTCTGTGTGAGGTTGGCCGCACGCTCTGCCGAGGCAAGTATCTGGTCTGTGTAGGGCAGCAATGGGCTTTCCTGCTCCAGTTTCATCTTAAGGATATTGCCGTAGCCTATTATTGCGGTAAGTATGTTATTGAAGTCATGGGCTATGCCTCCTGTCAAGGTTCCTACGGCTTCCATCTTCTGAGATTGCTGAAGCTGGGCTTCAAGTTTCTTACGCTCTGTGATGTCTCTTACAACATGCACCAATCCAATTATGTTATGGCTGGTGTCAAATCTGGGAATGGCCCGTATCTCAATATGCATATTCAGATGGGGCTCAAACAGCTCAAAAGTGGCCGCCTTTCCGGTCTTAAGGCAGGAACAGCTCGGGCATCCTGCAGGAGCGCTTTCGGTCCCGTGGTAGAATCTGAAACATTTTCTCTCTGTAAGGTCTTTCATCAACGGCAGGCCGAGTATTTTCTCTGCCGCGTTATTTGCATGTATGATATTAAAGTCCTTGTCATGGACTGTAACCATATCAGTAATTGAATTAAAGGTATCCTGCCAGTCTTGAGTAACTTGAAAGAGTATTTCTTCCATTTGTTTGCGCTCAGACAGGTCAATGCCCATCCCTACAAGATAAGACGTATTAGCAATAGCTAAGCGCTGCCCTGTAAATAAGTAAGGCGTCTTTTGCCCGTTTTTTGATGTAAGAGTTGCATCAGCGATTGCTGCCCCCTTGGTAAAAACCTCACGGATTCTGTCCTCTATAATCTCTTTATCCTTGCCTTCAAAGAAATCAAGAGGACTCATGAGCTCCACTTCTTCAGCCGAATATCCTGAAACTTTCTCAACGTTTTTATTCCATCTCACAAATTTGCCTTTGTCGGTAAGGACGTAAAATATGCCCGGCAGGCTGTTTATAACTGTTTCCGAAAAATTTCTTTCATTAATAAATTTCTCTTCCGCGATTCTCTGCTCTGTGATGTCCCTGTAGATGCCAATATTGCCTATGGGCGTTCCTTTTTCATCAAGAAGTTTAAGGGCAAATATCTCTCCTTTAAAAACCTCGCCGTTTTTTCTTCTGCAGTCAACTTTAAATATCTTGCCTTCAGTTGATTCTTTTTTCTCAAATATTTCTCTGCCTGTAAATTGGTAGCCTTCCTCATCAGCGTAGAAAATCCTTGCGCTTTTGCCTATGACATCTTCAAGTTCATAGCCGAACAGATTCCGCAGTGCCGGCTGGTTTGCGTCCAGAACATTGCGCTCCATATCAGCCACTACAACTACATCTCTCATGCTGTTAAAGAGATTTTTATACTGTACCCTGCTCCTCTGCAGGGACATTTCCATCAGCCTTTGCGCAGTGATGTCATTTGCTATCGCTATGCCGCCTTTAACTTTCCCTGTACTATCAAAAACAGGGGCGGTATGCATAGAAATCCAGATTTCTGCCGGACCTGTAGTAGCGCGGTAAAAACCCTCGTAAATACCTTCTTCCCCTTCCACTGCTTTTTGTATACAGGGAAGCACACTCCGGTCTTTCAATGTGTTCATATCAAGCCCTATGATTTTCTCGCGGGATGATTTCAAGATTTCAATAAAACGATTATTGCAATCAGTAATTTGCAGATGAGCGTCATAGGTGAATATACCGACCGGAGAATTATGGAAAAGCAGGCGGTATTGCCCTTCCGTTCCAATTAAAGTTTTCTGAATCCGCCTCTGCTTGTTGATTAGGTGTTGTACGTAGATGCCGAACACAATGACAAATAATGATACAAACAGTCTTGCCACCACTTCCGGAGGCTCTGGCGATATAATTTGTTGTGAAATGGTCCCTTCGTTGAATATAAATACGTCACTCAATATGTCAACAGTCCAGTAAATAATCCCCAGCCCAATGCTTACCCATATTAGCTTCCACCTGCTCATATCGCTATTCTATCACGAAAAAGCAAAAGATAAGAAGGGGTACATTTTTTTTGACTTTATATGAGAAGCTGTGTTAAAAAATATATAAAAATTCAGAGAGGAATAGTTTTAAAATGCACTTTTTTAAATATAAGAAGAATGAACTGTTTGCGGAAGACGTGCCTGTAAGAAGGCTTGCGGAGAAATACGGAACGCCTCTTTATATCTACAGCCATAAAACTCTTCTCAGGCACTTCATGGCGTATCAGAATGCATTTAACGGCTATCCGCATATAATTTGCTTTGCGCTCAAGTCAAATTCAAATCCTGCCGTATTAAGGCTTTTTGCGAAAAACGGCGGGGGCGCTGATATTGTTTCAGGCGGAGAGCTATACACGGCTTTAAATGCAGGCATATCTCCGAAAAAGATTGTGTATGCTGGAGTCGGGAAAACAGATGAAGAGATACGGTTTGCGCTCAAGTCAAAGATACTGATGTTTAATGTGGAGTCTGAAGATGAGCTGAAGGCGATAAACAAAATTGCAGGAGAGCTGAAGGCAAAGGCGCCTGTAGGATTGAGGATTAATCCTGATATTGACCCTGAGACTCATCCTTATATTTCCACAGGGCTCAGACAGCATAAATTCGGCATACCGATTGACGATGCAGTTGAACATTACAGAACTGCAAGCAGGCTTAAAAATATTTCCGTCATCGGCATACATAAGCACATAGGTTCTCAGATTACAAAGGTGTCTCCGTTTGTTGATGCGCTCAAAAGGATTCTTGTTCTTGTTGACGAACTCAGTGTGCAGGGAGTGAATATCAAATGCCTTGATATTGGAGGGGGGCTTGGCATTTCGTATAAGGATGAGGAACCGCCTGTGCCTTCAGACCTTGCAAGGAACCTTCTGCCTTTGCTTAAGGGAAGAAAGATGACTTTGATAATGGAGCCGGGCAGGTCTATAACCGGCAATGCGGGAATACTCGTTACAAAGACCCTTTATCTGAAACAGGGTGTTGAAAAGGATTTTGTGATAGTGGATGCAGGGATGAACGACCTGCTCAGGCCTTCGCTTTACGGCGCCTATCACCGCATCCTGCCTGTGGGGAAAAGGAGGAGAAGCGGCATATTTGCCGATGTTGTGGGCCCGATATGCGAGTCAGGAGATTTTATTGTCAAAGAAAGAGAAATGCCGGCAGTAAAGCAGGGAGAATATCTTGCTGTGATGGGAGCCGGAGCATACGGTTTTTCAATGAGTTCAAATTATAACAGCCGGCCAAGGCCTGCGGAAGTAATGGTAAAGGGAAGAGAGCACTTTTTAATAAGGGAAAGAGAAACGTATAAAGATATATTAAGGAATGTGCGGATTCCTAAGTTTTTAAAGTAACCCTTCACACTCAATCACCCTTCTGTCAGTAATAATCTTATCCACCCTTACATCATGCGGCTCTGAAGGTATATTCTCAACAATCTGTTCTTCGTATGCAGGAGCGATTACAGGGATTTTCTTTTTTATTCCCGCAAGAAGCCTGTCATAAAATCCAGCGCCGTAACCGAGTCTGCTGCCTGAAACATCAAAGGCTGCACCCGGAATGATGATGAGGTCAATATCATCAAGCCCTGTTAATCTTTCCTCTGACACGGACGGCTCTAATATCCCCATGCAGCCCTTTGCGAGTTCATTCATATCCTTTATTTCATAGAGCTTTAATCGCTTATTTTTTTTATCAACTTTAGGCAGTATGGCTCTTTTGCCCTGACCGAGTGTGATTTTAATCATCCCGCTCGTATCAACCTCGCTTCTGAAAGAGGCATAGAAAAGTATTGTTTTTGCATCTGTGAATTCAGGAAGCCGGATTATGCGCTGTCTTATTGTGGTATCCTTTTCTTTTTTAATATTTTCCGGAATAGCGTCTCTTTTATGAAGGGTTTCCTGTCTTATTGTTTTTTTATCGCTGTTTTTTCTCATTGCCGATGGCTCGTAGAGAGGATGCCTTCAAGGGTGTCTTTGATTTTTTTTATTTCCTTTGTTGTTTCAGGAGAGTTTTTATAAGGAGAGACGCCTTTTATGTCAGCTTCCATTATTGAATTATTGAAGCTTATAACACCTATCAGTTTCATACCAGCCATACTGGTTTTTATGAAATCAAGGTCTTCTGCTGTTCTTACCTTATTGGCGACTACCATAACCTCTTTTACTCCAAGTTCTTTTGCCATCTCCTTGACGGTGTGCGCTGTCTGAATGCTCCTCTGCCCCGGCTCGACAACGACTATAAAAGCATCCACATGCTCGGTGGTTCCTCTTGTAAGGTGCTCAATGCCGGCCTCCATATCCACTATCACAACCTCATCCCTTTCAGCGATAAGATGTTTGAGAAGCCTTTTTAAAAATACATTTTCAGGACAGTAACAGCCAGACGCTGCTTCTTTTGATTTTCCTGTTATCAGCAGGGTTATGTTGTCAAACCTGTAGCCGTATTCGGCAGGGATGTCGTCCACTCTGGGATTGAGTTTGAAGATGCCTCCTGAGCTGCCGGGCTTTGCTCCTGTCCGTTCTTCAACCAGCCATGTCATCTCTGCTATCGGTTTAATCTTTGCCGTTTCAGCGCGGCTTATCCCGAAGGCAGCGGCAAGATTCGCATCAGGGTCTGCATCCACTGCAATCACCTTTTTACCCTCGGATGCAAAGATATGGCTCAATACAGCAGATAAGGTTGTCTTGCCGACGCCGCCTTTTCCTGTTATCGCTATCTTCATGAAAGTATTATAACTCATAATTCCTCAGCGGTTTTTGATTAATTGAAGAAATGCAGTTCAACTTGTAATTCCCTGTAGTCTTGCTACAGGGTTACCTTATTCTGTCATTCTGGCTTGTCCAGAATCTTTCTGAAGGATTCCCGACAAGCGGGAATGACAACAAAACAAATATCGGATTTTTTGACACCATGCGATCTCTGCCGCAGGTTATTCGTTCTTGCCTTAATCCAGACACAGCCTCCTAAATAGCGTGCTGTTTTATAGCAGATAATCGGCGAGGTTGATCTTATATCTGTTAGGGTCCATGGTTTTGACAATTGTCCTTACGAACTTGCCGTCAGCATCTTTTTCCGTAAGGTCAACAACATAGCCGTCAACTTTTTCTTCCTTGCTGTTAATAATGACAAGAATCTGCGGTCTGTTTATAAACATGGTGCCGCTTTGATAGACAAGCCCGAGCTCTTTTGTGTCAAGCATGACAAGTGTGCCTATGGGAAAGACGCCCATCATATTGGTGAAAAACTTAAAAAGGGTCGGGTCAAGCTGGGTCCCCGCCTTTTCCATCATAAGGCTTAGAGCCTTGTCTGGCGGCATGGGTATCCTTGCATACACCCTTGATGATGTCATTCCGTCATAGTTGTCGGCAAGCGTCACGATCTTTGAATAAAAGTCCAGTTCTAACGGCTGTCTCGGTTTAGGATATCCGGAAAGGTCGCAGTACATGTGATGCTCAAATGAAGTAATGGCAGATCTTATTGAGGTGTAGTCAATTTTTTTCATCCTCAACAGCGCCCTTACGCCCCAGAAGGGATGTTTTTTTATTATGTCCCATTCCTGCTCGGTAAAGCTGGTCGACTTGTTCAATATTTCCCTTGGCACTTCTATCTTTCCTATGTCATGGAACAGCGCTACGATTCCGAGTTCTGTCAGCGCCTTTCTGCTCAGTCCGATCCTCTGCCCGAGCGCAACTGACAGTATGCTCACATTAACCGAATGGTTATAGGTGTATTCGTCATAGTCTTTAATTGATGTCATACCGATAAGAAGCTGTTCTTCCTCCAGTATCAGATCAACCATTGACTCTACCACCCTCTTAGTCTTTCTCATGCTCACTTCTTCCCCTGCTTTTAATTTGCTCATGACAGCCCTTGTATGCGAAACAGCGTTGAAATATGTCTTTTTTACAACTCTGCGAACGTCAGGCTCTCCTTCACTGGCAGCCTTTATCTTCCTCAGCTTCCCAACCTTAATGCTGTCAATCCCGGACATGCTTTCTTCAAGAGTCTCGAATGTTGTTTCTGAAAACGTAGATGTTATAAATGCCTTCAAGAATAGCCTGATGTCTTCATGCTGCAAGGTATCTTTAAAAGCAATACTGCCAAGCCCTCTTCTCCTGAATTCCCTTGACAGGAAATCAAAGTTTGGCAGGAACTCAAGAGGGTATCTTACTCTTTTATCGTTGATATAGAAGAATTCTCCTCTAAGATCCAGCATCAGTTCTCCCTCAGCCTCAATGAAAGGGCTCATAAGCGCAATAAACCTGTCCATTGCTGTTGTGACGGCAATATTGCCGGGGTCGTGGATATAAGTAGTCCTTATAATAACGGTAAACTGGTTTATTATATCCTTGGCGTTTACAAAATCTTTTTCTTTGCTGTCCATGTTATATTCTTATAATTGCATACATCCAAATTATCTGCAAGGTTTTACCGCCTCCGTATTAATAGTGGTTCTGCTGCAAAATTATCATAAGTTTTCTAATATGTCAATTTATTGTTACGTTTGATTTTTATTTAAATTTTCGTTATTATCACTTATGGAAATCAAGAAACTTCTCGAAGATTCCGGACATTATCTGATGAATACGTATAACAGGTTTCCGATTGTCCTCAGAAAAGGCCGCGGCATGAAGGTATGGGGAGCTGACGGAAAGGAATACCTTGATTTTGTCGGGGGCATAGCGGTGAATGTGCTCGGGCACTGCCATCCGAAGGTCGTTGTAGCCATTCAGAAGCAGGCGCAGAGGCTGATTCATGTCTCAAATCTCTACCATATAGAGCCTCAGATAAAACTTGCAAAACTGCTTGTGGAGCGCTCCTTTGCAGACAAGGTTTTTTTCTGCAATTCGGGCGCAGAGGCAAACGAGGCAGCCATAAAACTTACCAGAAAATATGCTAAAGAGCATTTAGGCAAGGATAAATTTGAGATAATAACCGCTGTTAATTCATTTCACGGAAGGACTCTTGCAACGCTTACGGCAACAGGACAGGAGAAATTCCAGAAAGGTTTTGAGCCGTTGGTCCCGGGTTTCAAACATGCAGCCTTTAATGATATCAGCGCGCTCGAATCTGCAATAACGCAGAATACCTGCGCTGTCATGCTTGAGCCGATACAGGGTGAGGGAGGAGTAAATATCCCTGACAATGATTACTTTAAAAAAGTGCGCGAGCTGTGCAACAAGCATAACCTGCTTCTTATTCTTGATGAGGTTCAGACAGGCATGGGACGCACAGGGGAACTCTTTGCTTACGAGCATTTTCATGTTGCCCCTGATATAGTGACCCTTGCAAAAGGGCTTGGCAGCGGCGTGCCTATAGGCGCAATGCTTGCCACAGACAAGGCGGCGTCTGCCTTTGTGCCGGGTTCTCATGCATCCACATTCGGCGGCAATCCGCTTGTATGCGCGGCAGCGATAGCGACAATGGAGACAATGCTTGAAGACGGCTTTATGTTTGACCAGTGCAAGCGGATGGGAGAATATCTCAGGAAAGAACTGAAAATCCTCCAGAAGGAATACCCTGCCGTTATAGCTGATGTAAGAGGAATCGGACTTCTTGTAGGCATGGAGCTTACAAGGGATGGTTCATCCATTGTTAAGGCATGCATGGAAAAGGGGCTTCTCCTTAACTGTACAGCAGGGAATGTGCTTCGCTTTACTCCTCCTCTGATTGTGCATGGAAGAGACATAGACAGCATGATTGATATACTGGATGAAGCGCTGAGCAATGTGACATGAAAATTCAAAATTTAAAATTAAGGAGCTTTTGAATTTTATGCATTACGACGTGAGTCCAAAACAGTTTGTCATTCTGGCTTGTCCGGAATCTTTCCTTGTTTTATGAAGGATTCCCGACGCACTTCGCTTGCGGGAATGACATCCGATTGATGTCATTGTGTATAGTTAATGAGAGGGATATGAGGATGAAGCGTGATTTTCTGACATTATGGGATTTATCTTCAGAAGAGATAGATAAACTCCTGAAGCGGGCGATTGATATGAAATCAGGCGTTGATGCCAACAAGTGTCCGCTGATTGGAAAAAGCATCGGGCTTCTTTTTGGGAAGGCGTCTACGAGGACAAGGGTTTCGTTTGAGGTTGGGATTTATCAGCTTGGCGCTCATTCAGTCTATTTAACCCCTAATGAGATACAGCTTGGCAGAGGCGAGACAACAGCGGATACGGCAAGGACGCTTTCCAGATACCTTGACGCAGTTGTTGTAAGGACATTCGGACACGATTTGCTTGAAGAGTTTGCATCGCATTCTTCCATGCCTGTTATCAACGGGCTCAGTGATTTGCATCATCCCTGTCAGGCGCTGGCTGATTTAATGACCATACTTGAGAAGAAAGGACGACTGAAGGATGTGAGGGTAGCATACATTGGCGACGGCAATAATGTTGCAAACTCACTGATTGAGTCTGCATCAAGGATGGGAATGAATCTTACTGTTGCGTGTCCTGAAGGTTATGAGCCGGATTCCGAAGTGTTTGAAAAAGCAAAGTCTTCTGCAAAGAGCGAGATAATTATTCTCAGGGATCCGAAAGAGGCTGCGGGACAGGCTGATGTGATTTATACGGATGTCTGGGTCAGCATGGGGCAAGAAAAAGAGGCGGAAGAAAAAAGAAAGAGGCTGAAAAATTATCAGATAAACAGCAAGCTTCTTTCCTGCGCAAAGAAGGATGTCATCGTGCTTCACTGCCTGCCTGCGCACAGGGGCGAAGAGATAACGGATGAGATTATGGACGGCCCGCACAGCGCTGTATTTGAGCAGGCAGAGAACCGCTTGCATGTTCAAAAAGCGCTGCTTGAAATGTTAGCGAGTTAGGACTTTCGCTGATTTTTTACTCTTTTCATCACTTCTATCAGAGGCATGTTGAGTTTTTTAGCAAGTTTTTTGCAGTCTTCGTATTCAGGTGTTGTTTTGATAATCCTGTTGCCGAGTTTTGAGATTTTGACTTTCACTTTGCCTAATGCTGTATTGATTTCCTGTATCTCTCTCTTTAGCGTTTGTCTGCCTGCCTCATAAAACCTGAGGCCTATTGTTGTTGTCTCCTCAAATAGTATCTTCATCATTTTTTCTTTTTCTTTGCTGTTGCAGAGTACGGTCAGCTTTATTCCCGGCCTTCCTTTTTTCATTATCAACTGCGTCAGATAAACGTCAAGCGCGCCGGCCTTAAACAGCCTGTCAATAACATATTCGTATATCTGCGGGTTCATGTCATCTATGGTGGTTTCAATCAGTGTTACTTTCTCATCAGAAAATCCCCCCATCCCCCCTTTAGTAAAGGGGGGTGAGGGGGGATTACCGATAAGAATTCTCAGCACATTCGG
>Ga0214473_10000611_pt1 | contig 49895 bp, 29 predicted proteins | sample RVTome_7_FD_203509 | JGI IMG/M metagenome (GOLD analysis project Ga0214473, IMG submission 203509) | Soil microbial communities from uranium-contaminated site in the Upper Colorado River Basin, Wyoming, United States - RVT98D197 | ecosystem: Environmental > Terrestrial > Soil > Contaminated >...
AGAGTCCGGGGAATATTGCCGACGCAGCAGGGACATGCGTGCCAACTGTAGCGGGGGCTGCGCGAGTCCAGCGGGTTCTGGTAATAGAAATTCTTGCCTTCCAGATCGACCGAGCCGAGCAGTGCATTATACAGCGACTCCTCGTAGAGATCGGCGTATTGGGCGTCATGATAGGCCAGATTCATCTTGTACTGGAAGAAGATCAGGCCGCACGTCGAGCACGATTCGCAGTAGGCGTCATGCCGCAGCGAGTAGTTCGGGCCGAACCCTTCGGAAGTCTCGCCGCTGCCGATGCCGCCGGTGACATAGTACTTCCTGTTCACCATATTGTCCCACAGGCTCATCACGGCGCTTTGGTAATCCGGATCGTGCGTCTCGGCGGCTACGTCCGCCATGGCGGAGTAGCTGTAGGCAGCGCGTACGGCGTGGCCCACCGCTTCGTACTGCTGCTGCACCGGGACGTGGCTCTGGTCGTATTCGCTGCCGTCGCGGCGGCAATCGAGCAGGAACTTGGCGAGCTTGACGTAGCTGTCGCCGTGGCTGCCCGCGCCTTCCATGTCGTTCACGAATCGGCCGAATCGCACGAGGGCCTGCTCCATCTCCTGATGGCCGTCGTACCATTCCTTCTTTCCGGGACCGATGTTGGCGACCCAGCAGTCAGCCAGCTTCTTGGCCGCGTTATACAGCCGCTTGTCCGTGCCGTTGGTCAGCGTGTAGTGGTTGATCGCCGACTCGATGAAATAACCGGCGACGTAACCTTCATGGTCGCCCCGATTGCGTGGAGACCATCGCTCGGGCCAGCGGTTTCGGTCGGTCAGGGTGTAGGCCGTCTGCAGATAGCCGTCGGGCTCCTGGGCCGCCAGGATCTTGGGAATCCAGTCCTCCAGTGTCGCCTTCATTCGCTCCTGGGCCTTGATGATGTCCGCATCGCCTTTCGGATCGACCATCAGCGCGATAGCGATTGACTCGATCGTTTGGTGGACCCAGGCGTTGGAGAACACGTAGCCCTTGTGACGTCCGTGCGGCTCGCCGCGCAGCGCCTTGGCCGCCTCGATGAAGTTGTCGATTCCACCCTGTCCCTGCCTCAGGTTCGGATCGTTGATCTGGTCGATGCAGTGGGGAATCCAGTTCACGATCATCGCCTTGGCTCTCGCGTTCCACAGCGGGTTATCAATCGTGTACTTCTTGGTATAGACGACGTCCAGCCGATCTTTCGGAGGCGGCAGAACCACGTTGACAGCCAGCGTGGATGATCTGCTCAACGGGGCCTTGCCCGCCGTCAACTTGAGGACATAGTCGCCCACGGCGGAAAAGGTCGCCGTCGTCGTCGGCTCGCCGACGTTTGCGAACGTGACCTCGCCGGGACCGGACTCCTTGCTCCACGTCACTGTCGTTGATGCCCCGGCTTTGCCGGCCAGCGTCTTCACCGTTCCGCTCAGGTAAGTCTTTCCCCCGAGCACGACGCAACGGTCGATGCCCGCCGTAACCAACGGCGGAAACTCAGGTGACTTGCCCGAGTCATAGACTTTCCATTCCAGGATGCCGGTGGAGAATGTGTCGTTGGAATCGATCTCAAGTCGAAGCTTGGACGTGACGGCTTCATCGAATGTCGTCGTGTTGTACTGATTCCTCGCCACCCCCAGGCCGGATGGATTGGCCACAGGGACGAACGCGTTGCCGTCCCACCGCAGCAGTCGGCATGCCTTCGGCACGTTGACGCCTTGGCCATCCGCCCACCAGTACACTTCAACCTTGTTGGTGCTGATGGGCCGGCTCCAGTCGTACTGCACCCACTGGGTTCCCCTTCTGGGCCAGTTGCCGTATGATCCGCGACGGGCGTCGCGCGAGTTCCCGGGATCGTAACCATCGTTGAGTGCCGTGGGCCTTGTGTCGCCGGACACGTACGAACTGGACGGCTGTGCCACGGCGGCGAGATTCACACCTGTCGATTCGGCTGCCGGCTTCTCCTGCGCAGAAGCCGTGCAGAAAAAGGCCACGCCCGTGCTGGCCACGAGCATCGATAGTAAACCAACTGATCGCGTTGTTCTCATTGAGGATCTCCTCTATCTGTCATGCCAATCGGGGACGACTTTATCGCTCCGCGTCCGCGCGGATCACACGGATGCCGAACACGGCGGCGATCTCATTTCCGTTGGTGGCCTGGAAGCGCACGCTCACCTTCTGCTTGTCCTTGACCAGTTCCGCCCGTACGGTGTACTCGACGTCGAAGAACCGCACAGGGCCGCCTCTCTCAACTGTCTGTTCGCCAACACGCCGGCCATCGACGAGGACATCAAAGGTGCGCTTGCGCCATTCATCGCTGTGGTAGGTCACGACGAGAGCCATCGGCCTCGTGGGCTCCACGGGAAGGTCGAAGGAGAACCAGTTCGTCCCTCGCCGCCCCGGGCGGCCCATCACGCGGTCAGGCGAGCTGTCCTCGCCCTGGTAGTTGAAGTCCCGCTCGGGCTGCATCTCGCCCGGCTGCACAAAGGCTACTGTGGCCGCTTCGAGCTTGCGCTGTCGCTCCCGCTCGGCGGCGATTTCCGCGGCTCTCTTCTCCCAGTCGGCGGGTGTGAGCAGGTCCCAGTACACGCCGTAAGTGCGCCGATGCAGACGGTAGAACGGCACGAAGTCCACATCGCTTTCACGTCCGACACCGTCAGTGCGGAATTGGCCCGGCTTGTCGGCGACGGGCTTGAGCCATTCTGTAAGCGGTCGCTCAGCCGCGACGAAGACCGGCACTCTCGGCTGCTCAGCGCGAGCGCCTCGGCCTCGTCTCTGAACCTCGGGACCCAGATCGCCGGCCAGCACCAGCGGGCCCCACAGGATCGCGACGCGACGCGGATTGTCGGGCAACGGCTCCAGACGCAGTGTCTTGGGCAGGGTCAACTCCACGGTGTCGCCGCTGTTCCAGGTTCTTTTTAACTCGACATAGGAGCCGGACGGCGGGGGCTGGTAGGTCGTGCGTCCTCGCACGACTTCCGGGGCGAGCGAGGACGCTCGCCCTACTCTGTCCTCCGGCACCACCTGGCCGTTGACCTTGACGGCGAAACCGTCGTCCACCCAATAAGGGCGGCGCAGAGCCAGCGTGAACTCCTTCGGTGATTCGAGCGTCAGCGTGAGTCTCGCCGACTCGCCTTCCGGAAAGTCGGTGTCGATCGCCAGTTTCGCGCCCGCGGCGGTCCAGTCTGCCGTGGAGGGTGCATACAGGTTCACCCAGAGTTTGTCACCGGACTCGTAGTAGATTCCGTCGCCGTGCAGTGCGTGGCTTTCCATGCCCGATCCCACGCAGCAAGTGAAGGAGCGGAACATGTCCTGATACTCGTGCTGCACGCCCCGGCCGACGGGCACCATGTAGCAGGTCCGGCCGTCGTTGGGGTCGATGGAGGCCAGGATGTGGTTGAACAGCACCCGCTCGTGGAAATCAGCGTAGTGGGCGTCCGGCCGCAGCGAAAACATCCGGCGGGTCAGCTTGAGCATGTTATAGACGTTGCATGTCTCAGCCGTGCGCCCATCTACACGATCACTCAGCATGTCGGCTTTGGCGAAGTACTCATCTTTGCCATGGCCGCCGGTGGCGAAACTGTGATGCTGCACGACGCGATCCCAGAAGAATCCTGCCGCCATGACGTCCGCGGCTTCGCCCGTATAGGCAAAGCGATCCGCCGAGCCGATGAGCTTGGGCACCTGCGTGTTGCCGTGCTTGCCTTCGAGGTTGTCCTGGTGACGCTGCAGCGGGTCGATGAAGGAGCGATGTTCGAACTTGTACGAAAGGTCCAGCCAGCGTTTGTCCCCCGTGTCGGCGTAAAGGTCGGCGAAGATCTCGTTCATGCCGCCAAACTCGGTGTTCAGCATCCGCTGGACCTGAGCGTCACTAAGCTTGGAGACAATCCCCTCGGCCCAGGCGGCGAACTTGATCTCGACCTCCAGGGCCGTCTTGTTGCCCGTGTAGCGCCAGGCGTCGCGAAGGCCGGCGTAGGTCTTGTGCAGGGTGTACCACGGCGACCACATGCCGTTAAGGTCAAAGCCGCCGGAGCGGATGTTGCCCTGCGACACCTGCTGAAAGAGCGTCTCGCCGTCGGTGCCCTGGTTGTCCGTCAAGGCGCCGCAGTAGCCGTTGCCTCGTTTGTCCTGAACCTCTTTCATCTCCTTGACGAGGTAATCCGCGCGTTCCTTGAATCGGGCGTCGCCCGTGGCGGCGTACATCAGACTGACGGCGGAGAGGTAGTGTCCCGCAATGTGGCCCGTCAGTTGTTTGCCGTTGACGGAGTCCCACCCGCCGTAGCCCTCGGCCTTCGGCTGCAGCCCGGCACGAAGGCGGTAGCCCGCCATCATCCTATCGGGCTCGAGCTTGAGCAGATACTCGGCGGTCACATCCTGAGCACGCTTGAGTGGACCACCGAGCAGCCGCACATGGCTGATATCCAGAGGCCGGGATTGGAGAAGCGTCTCCTCAAAACCGGCAACGCCAGGATCCGTCGCCTCCGCGCGAACCTGACTGCAAACCATCAAAGCAAAGAGGATGGAGTTCAGAGTAGCTTTCCTCATGTCATTTCCCTTATTGTCCATGCTACCGGGTCTTGAGTCGCAACAGGCTGAATGAATGCGCCGGAAACTCATGGCTGAATTCCCGGCCGGCTTTCGTGATCTGAGTTTCCACCGGGACCACCCGTCCAGGCTCATCGAGGCTATTGTTGTCTGAGAGATTGCTCGAAGTCAACACCGTAATGGCGTCGTTGGGTTTGACTTGCTCGACGCCACGGAGGTTCAGCGTCGCGGCGACCGGTTCCTGGCCGGCGTTGATCGCCTTGATCACGATGTCACCGCTGGTCTCGTCGTGTCCGGCGACGGCGTGGAAATGCTCGGTCTGAGGAGTGGTGGCGTCGTGAATGAGCTGTCCGTCCAGATAGCAGCGAATCCGTTTGCCGGCAAGCTCCACTGTGATATCGTACCAGCGGTCTGTCTCGACCCGGCCTCGCACAGGCCGGCCGACCGGACTCTGGTTGAATTCAATCGCATGCTGGGTGTTGTTCCAGCCGCCGACGTTCCACCAGTACTTGCTTTCCCCTTTGCGGCCGAAGACCACGAGGAAACCCTCCGCGCCGGCGAGCTTGCGTGCCTTGAGCGTCAACGTGTAATCGGACCAGCTCTCATCGCCTACATAGCTCAGACCCACGGCCCGGTCATTCTGGCGGTATGCCCCATCCTCAACCGTCCACCTACCGCCGTCCGGTTTCCAATCGCTCGCGCCTTTCGGAAAGTCTGCCTCAAACAATGTGGTGCTTCGATGGGTGGCACCCTCAAGCGCAGCTTGGGGGTGGTCTTGCGACTGTGAGGCGCCATCGCCAAGGCCTTCGGCCTTGACGATGCCACCCGGAGGCTGAGCCATAACTTTGAGGTCCTTGAACTCGGCCGACGTGTTCCATGTGCCCACACCGACGGTCCCGGTAATGGCGGTGGGCTTCGCTGCTTCGACAGTCACGTCCGTCTGGACGGTGCAACTGGGCTGGTTGAGCCCGAAGAGCTTCCAGAGGTAATATGACGCCGTGCCGAAAACTCGCGTGCCGTCGTGGTAGATCATGCCGTGCCAGTTCCAGGTCCGTCCGTTGACATGGGCGAGCAGGGGGGCGTAGGACACCATGCGGATCACGTCGGCGTTACGCTCACAGCCCATCAGGAACACGCCCTCGGCCAGTGCAGCCAGGAGATTGCCGCGATACGGCCCGCCATCCTGGCTGGTCACTGCCACCTCGCCGAGGTACAGCGGCGCCAGACTGCGGTCACGCTCGTCGTACTCATGGAAGCGGTTCATGAACCACATGGGATTGTTGTAATAGTGCCGGTCCGCGATGTCGTAGAGTCCGGCAGGCATGCGATAGAAGGAAAGATCCGCCAGGTAGGCGATGTCCGGGTACTTCGCTTTCATCGCATCATGCACGACGCGATAGCGTTCTTCATAGAGGCGCTCCGCGTTCTCGTTGCCGATCTCCACGTACTTGAGCCCGAACGGCTCGGGATGGCCGGCCCGGGCACGCAGAGAGCCCCACTTTGAGTCCGCCGGGCCATTCGCGTACTCCACGATGTCGAGGAAGTCGTCTCGCACCCAGCCCATCTCCTCCATCGGCACATCCTCCCGCTGGCGGAAGATGCAGGTCTGGCCGCAGAAGCCCACCCACAGCGGCTCCGCCCCCAGGTCTTCACAGAACTGGAAGTACTCGTGCAGCCCCATGCCATGAGTGAAGCGGTAGTTCCAGGGACCCCATCGCTCCTGACGCTCCTCCAGCGGGCCCACCGTGAGTTTCCAGTTGTACGCGGTTTCGACAGTACCGCCCTCCACCACGCATCCGCCAGGGAACCGCACGAAGCCCGGCTTGAGGTCGGCAATCATCTGGGCAATGTCCGGGCGAAGGCCGTTGGGCCGATCCTTCCACGTCTTGGCCGGAAACAGTGACACGAAGTCCAGCCACAGCTTTCCTTTCGCCCCGGCGAGGATAACCAGGCGGGCCTTGGACTCAGTCTGTGACGCCGCGAGCGTCGCCTTGAACTGCCGCCAGGCACGTGCAATATTCTCCACGCGAGCGGCATCTGAACATACCCTGCCCGATGCGTCCTCCAACTGGATGGAGAGCGGCCCCGTGAATCCGTCCTCGCCTCGCGCGTACAGCGACAGCGTATACTCCTCACCTTTCTTCACGCCGATCCCGAAGAAGCCTTCATTGGCCGCGCCGATACGTCCATCTGTGATATCCGTGATTTCGACGCGTAGGCAATAGCAGGACTGCTCCGTGATGCCCCCGCTGGTTTGGAGGGACATGGTGCCCTGTGCGCTGCCTTGCTTGACCAATGACCAGGAGGGGACGCCATCGATGACATAGCCAAACTGGGCGAAGCCGGCGTCATAGCCCTTCTCATCCAGCCACCGTCCGTTTCGCAGAGTGAAACCCTCGGGGGCACGTGAGTCCTCGAAGCCGCGGTTGCGGATCAGCTCAGCGTACAAGCCGCCGTCCACGCCATGGTTGATCTCCTCCAGGAAAACCCCGTACATGCGAGGATTGATCCTGGGCCCCGGCTTGCCCGCGTCGATGGTGATCGTGGCGGTGCCTGCCTCCAGCGAGCCGGCCAACAGCAGAAGGGGGAGGGCGATAAGAGCATGGTATACAATCTTCATTGCTTCTTCCCTTTCCAAATCCGCCTTGCTTCAATCGAAGGAGAAGTCATAGTCGCCGCGAAGATCGAAACAGGGGGGACAGTTCAGCGCATTTCCTTGCCTCATCCTTCCTGCCGGTCCATTGACGCCGCTATGCATTATTAGCAGCGAGTTTTCGTGAGACCATGCGTTATTGCGTTTTTCTTTCGCCACTTTGCGAAGAGGCCGTCATGCGGCAGGTTGAACCGCAAAACTCCACACAGTAAGAATCATCCGTGATCTGCTTGCAATCCCGGGGCAATTCATATAAGGTAAATGCGAGTTTCGTCGGAATGAGCTCGTTTTTCAGATTGCAGGACTGAGGGCGGTTAGCTCAGTTGGCCAGAGCGCCTGCCTTACACGCAGGATGTCGCAGGTTCGAATCCTGCACCGCCCATTCCTCTAATGGCTCGCAAAGCCGACGATCCATGGCAGAATCATCCTCGTGTCGTCCACCTCGGCAAGTGCGGCACTACATTTATGACTACACTTTCGAGCGTCATTTGGGATAATGCCACTATCTATGGAAAGACTCGGTAGTGAACGTGTCGGTCAGGGACCTACCGCGGACGCTGATTCGATAGTGAGGTGAAACGATGAGACTGAATCGATTAGGAACGATCTGGACAATGGCGTGCGGGATGCTGCTCGTGTCATGGACTGCGATGGGGGCGACTCCTGCGGCTGGGCCGCTATGGGTCCATCCGACCAATCCGCGTTACTTCACCGACGGGACCAGGAACGCAGACGGCTCACCGAAGGCGGTGTACCTGACCGGTTCGCACACCTGGAACAATCTCGTGGACATGGACAGGGCCGACCCGCCGGCCCCGTTCGATTTCCAGGCGTATCTCGACTTCCTCCAACGCTACAATCACAACTTCATCCGCCTGTGGACATGGGACTCGGTCACATGGGACACACGGGCCAATCGCAACCTCGGTAAGGACTTCGTTCATCACTGCGCCCCGCTGGCGTGGGCGCGGACCGGCCCTGGCGATGCGCTGGACGGCAAGCCCAAGTTCGACCTCACGAAGTTTGATCCGGAATACTTCGACCGCCTGCGGGCGCGGGTCCGTACGGCCGGCGAGCGGGGCATCTACGTCTCGGTCATGCTGTTCGAAGGCTGGGGGCTGCGCCATGGAGACCGCGGTCGAGCGCCGGCCCCCAACGGCTGGGCCTATCGCAGCCATCCCTTTCACCCTGACAACAATATCAACGGCATCAGGGGCGACCTGAACGGCGACGGCACGGTGTTGGAGGTGCACGCGCTGGCCAATCCGGCGATCACCGCCTTGCAGGAGGCCTACATTCGCAAGGTCGTGGACACGGTGAACGATTTGGACAACGTGCTTTATGAGGTCGCCAACGAAGGCGGCGAGAAGGAGTGGAATTGGTGGGTGGTCAAGACGGTCAAGGACTACGAGCGGACGAAGCTCAAGCAACATCCGGTCGGCATCACGGGACACGGCGGCGAGAAGACCGCCTCCATGCTGGCCAGTCCGGCGGACTGGATCTCGCCCGGCGGTCAGGACGGCTACCGTGACCCCGCGCCGGCGTGGGACGGCCCAAAGGTGAGTCTGTTGGACACCGATCATATCTGGGGCGTGGGGGGCAATCATGCGTGGGTATGGCGCAGCTTCCTGCGCGGGCACAATCCCATTTTCATGGACCCCTACGACGGGTCGGCACTTGGCGAGCGTTTCGATCCGAAGTTCGAGCCGCTCCGTCGCAACATGGGCTACGCGCTGCGTTATGCCAGGAAGATGAACTTGGCGACAATGACCCCGCATTCGGAGCTTGCCTCAACCGAGTTCTGTCTGGCCAACCCAGGCAAAGAGTACTTGGTTTACTTTCCCAACGGCGGCGAGGTGACAGTCGACCTCTCCACGGCATCCGGCCCGATCACGGTCGAATGGCTCAACCCTCGCTCCGGCGACACCACACAGGGCCAGAACACTTCCGGCGGTCAGAAACGTTCGTTCATCCCGCCGTTCGATGGCGATGCCGTGCTTTATCTCCGGGGGAATTCAAGTGTGGACGGTTGAATGGTCCTGCCCGTGGCGGTAAGATCACGCCTGTCACGCCGGTCAGCAGAAAGCAATGATGACACGATCCGCTCGGGCTGATGTGCCACAGTGCAGGGCGCTCTTCGCCACAAGAACAAGACGCTCTGAATACGAGAGGAGCAGCGCATGATGAGTACGATCAGGATCTTTCTTCGGGGCGCCGCATTCGCCAGCGTCTGGATGCTTTGCGGGAGTGCATCAGTTCAGGCTCAGCCGACGGGGGGCGAAACGCAGGTAATTCCCTCGCCGGGCCAAGTACCGCCATTGCCGCCGCGGTTGCCCGAAGGAGTCCCGGCGTTCCCCGGCGCCTGGGGTGGCGGCATGTTCACCACCGGAGGTCGCGGCGGCAAGGTGATCGACGTGATCCGCTTGAGCGACAGCGGTCCGGGCAGCCTGCGAGCAGCCATCCAGGAGCAAGGTCCTCGCATCGTCGTTTTCCGCGTCGCCGGCGTCATCCGACTGGAATCGAACATCGATATCGATAATCCCGATATCACTGTCGCGGGGCAGTCCGCGCCCGGCGACGGCATTTGCCTGGCCAACCATTCTCTGAACATCAACACGCGTAACGTCATCCTTCGTCATCTGCGCGTTCGCCGCGGCCGGCCCGAAGGCGGCCAGGGCTCGGACAACATCGGCGGCAATCCCCAGGAGCAGATCATTGTCGACCATTGCAGCACCAGTTGGGGCATGGACGAAAACCTCTCGCTTTATCGCTACATGAAACCGCTGGCTGGCGGCGGCGCCGTGAAGCTGCCGGTCGCGAACCTGACGGTCCAGTGGTGTATTTCGAGCGAAGCGCTCAATGCGGGGAATCACGCCTTCGGCGGCACCTGGGGCGGCCGGAATTCCACGTTCCATCACAATTTGTTCGCCTGCAACACGGGACGCAATCCCTCCATCGGCATGTCGGGCGAGTTCGACTATCGCAACAACGTGATCTTCAACTGGCGTCACCGCACCATGGACGGCGGCGACGAGACCTCGCTGTTGAACGTGATCGACAACTACTATAAGCCGGGTCCGGCAACCAACGAGAACATGCGGAGCACGATTGCCCGCATCGAGCAACGCAACATGTATTCTCCCGGCAGGCAATGGGAAGCCGGCAACTGGTACCCAAAGACGCAAGGACGTGCCGGCAAGTGGTACGTCGCGGGCAACGTCGTCGAGGGATTCCCCGATGTCACGGCTGACAACTGGGAAGGCATGCAGGGTCCGGAGGAGACCGCCCGCGTCAACACGCCATTCGAGGGCTGGCCGGTCAAGCAGGAGACTGCACTGGAGGCCTTCAACTCTGTGGTGGCCAAGGCCGGCGCGACGCTTCCCCGCCGCGATGCCGTCGACGCGCGCGTCACCGAGATGGTCCGTACCGGCAACGTGAAGGTCGGAAACGGCATCATCAACGATCCGAGAGAGGTGGGCGGCTACCCGGATTACTCCTTTTCACCTGGTGACGTGCCGGCAGACACCGATCACGACGGCATGCCCGATGAGTGGGAGAAGAAATACGAATTGAATCCCGCCGAGACGTCAGACAACAGCCTCGACTCCGATCAGGATGGCTACACCAACGTCGAAGAATATCTCAACGGGACCCATCCGCGCGAGAGAATCGACTACCGAAACCTCGGAAACAACAGTGACACGATAAGTTGAAGCGCAGACCATCAGTCCGCGTCTCGCATGTTGTGAAAAACAATGGGCCTGTACCCGCGATGGATACAGGCCCAAGAACATACTGCATCTGTTACTGAGCCGGATCGGGCATGGGTGATGGGCTGAGCAGATATTTGACAGCATTCAGCCACACCTTCTGGCCCTCGGGGGTCAAGTTCATCACGCCCCAATTGGTCTTCTGGCCCGAAACCTCCTGGGTACCGGCACTGAAGAACATGCGTGTGTCCATCGGGGTTTGGGTGGAAGTCGCATAGAACGGCATGCCCGCGCCCCACTCGGCGATCAGTATGTTGCCGTTGTCGGGCCGGACAGCCAGAACCTTGCCGTTGCCGGCATCGGCCATGTTGATGAAGCTGGCATACCCGCTGGCCACAGTCGGATCGTACCACTGAACCACATCATTGGCGTCGAGCGCCACTCCCTCGAAGACCGGATGGTTCGGGTCAACGGCCTTGGCTCTGTAGTATGCCTTGCGGGCATCCTGACTGGAGCTGTTGATCCACTTCCAACGGTTGTTGGCGGCGATATACGAGCTCATCAGCATGACGGGGGTCTTCACGTTGTCCCATGCGGCGAGTTCCGCGGCGTCCGAAGCCATTCCGGCGCTGTTGCAGCCACGAGCAAGGATGACCAGGTCAGCCGCATCCAGAACCGCCAGCTTGTTCGGATCGAGCGTCTCCCAGTAGCTGACCCAGCCGTTCCCGACGAGGGATCCTGGCATGTAGTCCACGTCATAGCCTGCCGCCGTGAGCAGATCCACAAAGCCCTGATCGCTCGGCACGTTGGCGTCTGCCGTCGAGGGGTACATCGCCGAGACGAAGACAATGCTCTTGCCCTTGTTGAGCATATAGTCAATGGCGTTCAGGAAGATTGTTTCTCCCGCACTCGTCAGGTTATAGACGCCATCTACGGGATTGTTCTTGTTGCCGCCGGCACCGGAAGCCAAGAACATGCGGGGGCCGCCGGCGATCTGCGTGCTGCCCGCATAGTACTCTTGACCTGCTTCCCAGGTGGCGATCCAGACCAGGCCGGTATCGGCACGCGTGGCCAATACAATCCCATTGCCTGCGTCTTTGGCGCCTTTCACAAATTCGGACTTGATGGTCGTGACCAGGGCATCTACTCGGTTGTTCGGATCCAGCTCCACACCTTTGAAGATCGCGTGATCGGGATCCACTACTTGCATGGCGCTCACGCCAGTTCCGGCGTCGGTGCCGGTGCTATTGAACCATCCCCACTTGGGCAACGCACGGGCGATATGCGGGCCCTGCATGATCATCGGGGTGGTGACACTGTTCCACATCTGTGCCTCATTCGGGTCATCGTACTCGCCGCTGGCGCAATCGCGTGCGATAACGATCAAGTCCGCGGCGTTGATCTCGGCGATCTTGTTGGGATCGAGCACACGCCAGTACTGTGCGCCGTTCACTGGGTTGTGTTGATCCCTGTAAACCACCTCGTGACCTTGCGAGGTCAGCAGGTCGATGAATCCCTGATCCGCAGGAGCATTCGGCTCAACGCTGCCGTAGTGCAGGTTGTCCGCGACCCAGATGATGCTGGCGCCCTGCGCCGCTGAGGCCAGAGTCAGAGCCGCGACCAATGCGAGTAATGCGAACCTCTTACACATGACAGACCTCCTTCCAAACAGGTGAACGCGTCACTTTTACCTTGAGACTGTATCAGAGATCACCCTCGTGCAACTCCGAGCGCGACGTCCTTCCTTTCTTCTTGATAAACCCGGCATGAACGAGTCTATCGGCAGGTCCAACAGTTATTATATCACTCCAGGCATGGTCTTCCACAGAATTTGCCGATTTGGTAGAGTTCTTTCTATCTTCTGTCGGGAAGCCTGCCTCCCAGTGCCGATTTCGTGCGTTTTTGGGGGAATCCTGTTGTCCCAGCGTAGCAGGCGTGGTATAGTGAGAGTATCGTCAGGTGTCCTAAATCCCGTTCATAACGTCGCCGCTTCAAAACCGATGCAAGCTGCCAGGGAGGGTGCTGGCCCTTTTTGAGACGCGAAGTCGGAGGTTCGGGTAGTGACCTCGGTGGACACATCCGGTGAGTGTGGAATGTTTGGCGTCGCATCCTGGGGGCACGTTAAGTCCCTGTCTGGCCGCAGCGGCAAGGCGGGAGCACACACAGGCCAACCCTCTAAACGTGCTGTCAAAGACCACGCGGACGTGTGCCTGTGCCGTGCGGCACTGGTCCTCTTCATGAAAGCCTTATCATAGTTGAATAATAGCTTATGGAACCGTGAAAGATACGTATGGAAGAAAACCCTCAACGATACCCTTGAGAGCAAAAGGATGGAATGCAATGAGCTGGAATCACGTCTCACGCAAGGCCTTGACGATTTATGTCGTCATCGCAACCTGTCTGGCTGGCAGCGCGATGGCGCAGAGGACGGTCTATGTCGACGGTTCGGTTGCCGCCACGGGTGACGGCACCCAGGCTGCTCCGTTTAAGACGATCACCGAGGCGTTGGCGCTCCCGAGCGTCACCATCCTGGTCGCCGGCGGTACCTACACCACTGAAACGCCGTACACGGACATTCTCAGCGACCAGACGCTCATCGGCGGCTATGGCAGTTCCTTCACCACCTCCGATTCCTCAGCGACTCCGACCATCATCGACATGGGGGGGCGGTCCCAGTTGGATCAGAAAGGCACTTTCTTCATAGGAGGCGCCACGGGATGGACCATTGAGAACCTGGTCATCCAGAACTCGACGACCGGCGAATATGATGACACGGAAAACGGCGGCGCGATCTATGTCCGACAAGGCAGCAACGGCACCCTCCGCGGTGTAACGTTCTTCAATTGCGCCACGAAATTCGAGGGTGGTGCCGAGAGCGGACCGGCCCGCGAAGGCGGCGCCGTGTGTATTCGTGACGCTTCGACGGTCGTCTTTGAAGACTGTGTCTTCGATAGCTGCACCGCCGTCGGCGGGGGTGGCGCCGTCAGGATACGGAGTGCCGGTAGCGGCAATAACGTGAAGTTTCGCCGCTGCTTGTTCACTAACTGCGGTGCCAGAAGGGACGGGTCGGTCATTGACGACGGCGATTCGGCCAGCCAGGTTGAGATCGTGAACTGCATCTTCGCCAATAACGGGGTGGATGTGGTCGTCCCCTCCGGAACCGCCCCCAGCACCTTTTTGATCAGAGTCTCAGACAGGCGGGCCCTCATCTACAATTGCACGTTCGTCGGCAACAACAACCCGGCCGGATATATGTTTAATGTCGGGAACAGCAGCGATGCTGCCGCGACAAAGCAAATCGTCAACTGCATTCTCGCCAATAACACGATCGCGAGCGGCGGTACCACCTTTGCCATCTTCAGCTACGGAACCGGCTACGATGACGCCACGACTCTCCAGAATAACCTGTTCTTCTCCAACTCGGGCCTGGATCCGCTCAACCCTGCCGGTGCCAACATCATCGGCGCCAACGGCAACATCGCGGGCGATCCGCAATTCACCGACGCGGCGAACGGCGATTACCATCTGAAGGCGGGTTCGCCGGGCGTGGATGCCGCCCAGACGTTGGCGCTCGTCCCTGACGACTTCGCCGGCACGATCCGTCCGGTCGGTTCGGCCTATGACATCGGCGCGCTTGAGGGCCAACCCTCCTACGTGGTTGAGAGTATTGTGGCCATAGCCTCCAGCTCGTTTAACGCCGACGTGGGGCCGGAGAAGACGGTGGACGGGTCGGGTCTCAATCCTTCTTCGGGCCGGCATGACACGACGCCCACAAACATGTGGATGAGCGATCCTGGTCAACAGCCGGCGGTCTGGATTCAATACGAGTTCGACAGAGTCTATAAGCTGGATCAGATGTGGGTCTGGAACTCGAATAGTCCATTTGAGCTGTTTCCTGGTTTGGGTGGTTACGGTGTGAAGACCGCGACGGTTGAATATTCCACAGACGGCACTGTGTGGGCTGCGTTGACGAACGTCCCTCAATTCGTCCAGGCTCCCGGCACCGCCGACTACGCTCATGGTACGACGGTGGACTTCGGCGGGGTTGCTGCCAAGTTCGTCAAGATGACCCTCACCAGCAATTGGGGGGGCGGGAAGCAATACAGTCTGAGTGAGGTTCGGTTCTTCTACATTCCAGTTTTCGCCCGAGACCCCAATCCGGCCAGCGGGGCTAAGGATGTCCCCATCGATACGACTCTGAGCTGGCGGCCCGGGTGCGAAGCGGCTTCCCACGAGATCCATCTCGGCACAGACATGCAGGCAGTGACCGACAGCACGACTCCCGTCGCCACGGTGAGCCAGGCGATGTACGCACCGGTGAACCTGCAACTGGATACGACCTACTACTGGAAGGTAGTCGAGGTCAATCAGGTCAAAAGCCCCAGTGCCTGGGCCAGCAAGGTCTGGAGCTTCTCCACGTCGCCATATTGGGTCGTCGATGATTTCGAGAGCTACACGGACAATTCGCCCAATCGAGTCTTCCAGACGTGGCTCGACGGCGGCGGCTACTCCGCAGACGAGTTCTTCCCGACCAAGTACGAGGGCAATGGCACCGGCTCGTATGTCGGCTATAACCCGGAGGAGGGCCACATCATGGAGTATGAGATCGTCAGGCCCGGCAGCAGGCAGTCCATGCCGCTGTCCTATGACGGGTTGTCCGAGACCACGCGGACCTTTACGCCGGCACAAGACTGGACTCGCAGCGACATCAAAACGCTGGTGCTGTTCTTCTGCGGCGCCTCGACCAATGTGCCGGGGGAGCTCTACGTGGAGATCAACGGCACCAGGGTTTCATACAATGGGAACGCCAGCGATCTGACCTCGACCGAGTGGACGCAGTGGAACATCGGCCTGCCCAGGCAGGCAGGCCTCGCGGCCGTCCGGACCCTGAAGATTGGAATCTCCGCCGGCCAGGGCATGCTTTACTTAGACGACATTCGGTTGTATCGTTCCGCTCCCTGACCCGGATTTCGTTTTGATCTATAGTGCTGTATTTCCGGGGCGCTGTGGCCAACACCGCCAGCCGGCTCTACGTGATGATCAATGGCGTCAAGGTTCTCCATGACGGCGCCGCAGAGGACCTGACCAAGCCGTTCTGGATCCAATGGGCTATCGACCTGGCGAAGGCCGATGCCTGGATGATTGCCAAGCAGCTTCAATAAGCAGGGGTAAGCAGATTGCAGATCAGCAATCTGCTGATCGGGCCGACTGGACCGGTCCCGACAGGCGGCGGTATCTTCCGGGAGGAGCCGCCGCAAACGGGATTTGATATTGATTGGACTGTTGCATTTCACGGAGAAACGTGGTATATAGCGGGTGTGTCCACTGTAAGCTGCGGATCTGCGACATGATCTATGATAGGCGGGATCTCATGAGAAACTCGAAGATTCCAAGGGCGTTTACGCTAATCGAGCTGCTGGTGGTCATTGCGATCCTGGCGATTCTCATGGCGATTCTGACCCCCGCGCTGCAACGCGTTCGCGAACAGGCCAAGGAGATGGCATGCCGGAGCAACCTGCACCAGTTTGCTCTGGCGCAGATGATGTACGTCGATGACAGCGATGGGAAGTTTGTCTGGGCGCCGACGTGCCTGATCGGTGTTAAGACGAGCGACGACTACTGTCGCTGGCACAATCCGGATGATCCTGCTCGCGGTCCCTTCTGGCCATACCTCCCCGCGGAGAAAGTCAGGCTGTGTCCTTCGTTCCAGGTCCTGGCTAAACAAGTCGGCGAGTTGCATCCGGCTCACAACCCAAAGATCCCCGTGATTCCCTATTTCAGCTACTCCATGAACGGCATGCTGGGCAGGGACAGGGTGGACAGTGACAGAGGCGCCCTGAAGCTGACGGACGTGACTCGTCACCACGCGGAGGTGTTCCTGTTCTCCGAGGAGAATATGTGGGGGCGGGCCGGCGACGATAGCGTGCTCAATGACAATGCCTTGATTCCCAACGGTCGTGACTGGCTGGGCACGTTCCACGGCACAAACGCCGGGAACCGGAACGGAGGCACGGTCAACGCCGTTTTTGTGGACGGCCATGTGCAGGAAGTGAAGTCGGCCCTCGGAGAGGACATCACCGACACCAGCAACATGGAGTATGGCAGATTCGAGAAATACGGGCGGCCGCGCCGAGAGCCGCCTACGACGCCGTGACCAGTACGCCTTATGAAGAAATCAGCAGTTTTTGTCCTTATCACCGCTGTATTCGTGCCGGCGGTATCCGCGCAGGATAAGCGCGTCGAGAAGTGGGATTTCTATGAGGTGTCCCTGCCCGGACCGACCGCAGGCAATCCGTTTGTCGGCATTGAATTCAGCGCAGTCTTTCAGAATGGAGATCGTCGGTTCGAGCCGGAGGGCTTCTACGACGGCAATGGGATCTTCAAAATCCGCTTTATGCCGGATCGCGAAGGGACGTGGACGTACAGGACGAAGAGCAACCGGGAGGCGCTGGATGGCAAGGAGGGGCAGTTCCTGTGCACGCCGGCTTCGCCGGGCAATCACGGCCCTGTGTGCGTGAGGAACCAGTACCATTTTCAGTATGAGGACGGCACGCCGTTCTGGCCGTTCGGGACGACGATCTATGAATGGCCGTTTCAAGCCGAGGCCAAGCAGCGGGCCACGATCGAGACGCTGAAACACGCGCCCTTCAACAAGGCGAGATTCCTGATCATCCCTCCCTGGCGCGAGCAGTACAACGAAGGGCCGAACGCACTGGACTGCTTCCCATTCGAAGGGACGTCGAAGGAGAATTGGGATTTTTCCAGGTTCAATCCGGTATTCTTTCAGCGCGTAGAGCATTGCGTGGCGCAACTGCGGGACATGGGTATCGAGTCGGACCTCATCCTCTTCCGGCCCTACGATCACGGCAAATGGGGGTTCGACACCATGGACGCCGAGACGAACGACCGGTACGTGCGGTACGTGGTCGCCCGTTTCGCGGCCTATCGCAACGTTTGGTGGAGCCTGGCCAACGAGAACAGCTTCATCAAGCATCTGACGGACGAGGACTGGGACCACCTCTTCCAGCTTGTCCAGGCCCGCGACCCGTACGGCCATCTGAGATCCATCCACAACGCCGACCGGATTTACGATCACTCGAAACCGTGGGTCACGCACGTCAGCCTGCAATACTACATGGCGGTCCGCTTTTTCGGCGTGTCGCCGCTTCTTCGCGACATCTATCGCAAGCCGATCATCCACGATGAGATCAACTACGAGGGGAACATCGAAAGCCGCTGGGGACAGTTGTCAGGCGAGGAAATGGTGTACCGCTTCTGGATCGCGATGGTCGGAGGCGCCTACGCTACCCACGGAGAGACGAAGCATGGTGAACCTTTCGGCGACGGCTGGATCTCCACCGGCGGCACGCTGAGTCGCGAGAGCCCGGCCAGAATCGCCTTTCTGCGCAAGATCGTCGAGCAGGGGCCCGTTCAGGGGCTCGATCCGATCGAGCAGTACTGGGAGCCCAACATCGCCGGACGAAAAGGTCAGTATTACCTGATCTACTTCGGCAAGGATCCGGTCAAAGAGTGGGCGTTTCTCCTGCCTGACGACGAGCTCACGCCGGGCATGCGGTTTGGGGTCGATCTGATCGACACCTGGAACATGACGATCACGCCGGTCGAGCGGACCTTCGAGGTTGAGCGGATGGACCGGTACAAATTCGCCGACAAGGGCAGGGGCAAGATCGCGTTGCCGGGCAAGCCCTACATAGCTCTACGGATACGCCGAGTCGATTGAGGCGCGTTTGTAGTGTACCCGCAAGGGCATTTATAGAGACGCAAACAGTTGCCTTATCGCCCGGAGCCAGCCTTGGTGCCCCGTGTGGGCTTTCTGTTGGTCTGTGTCCGAGCCGGGCTTGAACGACCTCCTGGTGACATTGAGTCTCGCAATCTGGTCCACGCTATCGTAAAGGCCCTGCTGAAGTCCCGCCATGTACGCGGCCCCGAGAGCGGAGACATCCTGAATCTCGATACTGACCACATCCGTTTGCAGCAGGTCCGCGAGGAATTGCATGACGAAGCGATTCGCTGTGATGCCGCCGTCCACTCGCAGTTGCCGCAGGGGGATGCCGCTGTCCTGCTCCATCGCCCCGATCACGTCCTTGATCTGGTAAGGGATCGATTCCAGCGCCGCTCGCACGATATGGTTCTTGTCGCAGCCGAAGGTCAGTCCGGTGATTGCCGCCCTGGGGTCCATCTGCCAGTGAGGGGCGCCAAGACCGCTGAACGCCGGGACCAGGTACACACCATTGCTGTCCGGCACGCTCCGGGCCATGGCCTCCGTGTCCCGGCTCTGTGCGAACAAGCCCAGGTTGTCCCGCAGCCAGTTGATTGTGGCGCCACAGGTGACAATGATGCCTTCCAGGGCATAATCCACTCTGTCGGCGGTGCTCCAGCAGATGGTGGTGACCATCCCCGTTTTCGAGGCGATTCGCTTCGAGCCGGTGCTCAACAGAATGGAGCATCCGGTCCCGAGGGTAGCCTTGGCCGTCCCCGCAGAAAAGCAGCCTTCACCAAATGCCGCTGCGTGCGAATCGCCGATCATGGCGCTGATGGGGATCGCTCGTGGAAGCAGGCCCTCGAAATCCGACGAGCCGTAGGAAAAGGATGAGGGTTTGGCCTGAGGCAGTCGCAGGCCTTGAAGGTTGAACCGCCTCAGCAGGTCTTCGTCCCAACGCAATTGATCGATGTTGAAGAACAGCGTGCGAGAGGCGTTGGTGTAGTCCGTGAAGAACCGATGTCCCTTGGTCAGTTTGTACAGGAGCCATGTATCCACGGTGCCGAACAGGGCCTCGCCTGCGTCAACAGCTTCTCTGATCCGCGGGTCGTTCTCGCAGAGCCAGAGGAGCTTTGTGCCGGAAAAATACGGGTCCATGATGAGACCTGTCCGCTTGACGACCTCTCCCTCGACTGTCGAGCCTTTGAGCCGGTTGCAGATCTCCACCGACCGCTTGCATTGCCACACGATCGCGTTGCACAAAGGTGTCCCGGACGGGGTCCAGAGGCAAAACGTCTCCCTCTGGTTGGAGATGCCACAGCACGTTATCTGCGTCAGGTCGGACGACACCTCGGCCCGGAACCGCTCCAAACAAGTCTTCACCGCCGCCCGGACATTCTGATAGATGCCAAGCGGGTCCTGTTCCACGAATCCCGGCGCCGGAAAGGAGGAGGTTAGCGGCTCAGTTGCTCTTGCGACCATCCGGCCCTCACGGTCGAACACGATGGCCTTGGTGCCGCTTGTGCCCTGGTCTATGGCCAGGATAAAAGTACTGCTCATAGTTGTCTCGCTTCTTCAGCAGAATCCAGCAACGTCATGGCGGTGTGCGCCAGGCCTTGGGCGGATATGCCGTAATGTGCGAATATCTCCAACTGGCTTCCTGTCACGGTATCCTCATCCGGAAATCCGACGATTCTGAAGGGCACGTGGAGTCCCGCCTGCATCAGGACCGCGGCACAGGCCTCACCGAGGCCGCCCGCGCAACTGTGCTCTTCCACCGTCACGATAGCCCGGCATTCTTCCGCCGCGAGGATCACGGCTTGCCTATCCAGAGGTTTGATCGTGTGCATGCTGATCACGCGGGCTGAAATCCCCTCTTTTTCCATGTCTCTGGCGGCCAGGAGGGCGTGAACGACCGTCTCCCCAGCGGCGATGAAAGCCACGTCATTGCCTTCATGGACGAGCAGGGCTTTGCCGACTTCGAGCGCGGTCCCGGGCCCGTGCACGTGAGGCATGGGACGCTTGCCAAAGCGAATGAACACAGGGTGGGACATTTCGGCGGAGGCCTTGATGGCCTCGGCGGTCTCCAGGTTGTCGGCCGGCACGATGATCGTGCAGTTGTGGATGGCTCGTAGCGCCGCTATGTCGTGGATCGAATGATGCGTGGAACCGAGCGCGCCGTAACTGACGCCCGCACTGATGCCGATCAGCTTGACCGGATGGTCGGAGTAGCATACGTCGTTCTTGATCTGTTCCAGCGATCGAGCTGTGAGGAAACTTGCCGGAGACACAGCATAGACGATTTTCCCGGTGGAGGCTAATCCCGCGGCAACGCCTACCAGGTTCTGTTCCGCGATACCAACCTCGACGATCTGGTCCGGCAGAGCGGCGGCGAAGGGCGTCAGCTTCCCCGATCCTCGCGAGTCACTGGTCACCACCAGAACGTTCCGGTCGTCCTTCGCCAAGGCCAGCAAAGTCTCTGCGAAGACATCCAGATTCGCCTTGCCCAATTCAAAACCGGCTTGCGAACTCATGCTTTCACTTCCCTCAGAAGGGCCTCCAGTTCCTGCTGCGCCTGCTCGTACTGCTGATCGCTGGGCACGCCGTGATGCCATCTGGCCTCGTTCTCCATGAAACTGACGCCCTTGCCCTTCACGGTCTTGGCGATCACCACGCTGGGTTTCCCCGGCTCGAAGGGGATGCTGCCCAGAACATCCGCCAAGGCCGCTACGTCGTGGCCATCCACGCTTCGAACGGCCCAGCCAAAGGCCTCAAACTTCGTCACGAGGCACTCAAGCCCGCATACGTCCTCCGTGCGCCCGGAGATTTGCAACTGATTGCGGTCCACGATGGCCGTCAGATTGTCAAGGCGATAGTGGGCCGCCGTCAGCATGGCTTCCCAGTTGGAGCCCTCCGCCAACTCGCCGTCGCCCAGAAGGGTGTACACACGATAGCCGGCATGGTCTCTCTTGCCCGCCAGGGCCACTCCGACGCTGAAAGCCAGGCCGTGACCCAAAGCCCCGGTATTGTGCTCGATCCCATGGATTTTGCGCGTCGGGTGGCCGACATAGGGCGACTGGCGCCGACCCAGGGTCTCAAGGTCCGACTCGGGAAAGAAGCCCTTATCTGCCAGCACGACGTACAGGGCCTCCACGGAATGGCCTTTGCTCTGAACGTAACGGTCGCGAGCCGGGTCGGTGAAGTTCCCCGGCGAGACGGTCAAAATGCGGTTGTACAGGACGTTCAGAATATCGACACAGGACAGACTCCCCCCCGTATGCCCCGCCCCGGCCTTCTTGATGTACTTAAGCAGCCGGATTCGGTACTGGATCGACTTGATTTTCAGTTCGGCATCTGTCATAGCCGCATATTATACCGCCAAGTGCGGCGGAACGCCAAACGCCGTGACGCTCGGATGTACGGACTCTCTTCACAGTTGACAAACGCGGACACATGGCGGATAACGCTACGGAGATGTAGCTGAGTCCCTGTGAGAGAACTGTGTAGGAAGTCGTCGCCTATGGATACAGGACAGAAATCGACCCTGATCGAACGGCTCGACGCCTTGTACGAATACGACCGCGAGCCTGTCACCAAGGACAAACTCCACGGCTGGAAGATCTTCTGGGCGACGTTTGCCGGGGAGCACATCGCCGGGACAGAATTCGTCATCGGCCCGCTGTTCGTCATGCACGGCTGCACGGCTGTTGACGTGCTGCTGGGGCTGCTGATCGGCAATTTCCTGGCCGTCCTCAGTTGGGCGTTTATCTGTGCCCCCATCGCCGTCAAAACGCGCCTCACCCAATACTGGCAGCTTCGCAAACTGGGTGGCCCCTGGCTGACAGTGGCCTACAGCGCCGTCTTTGGTGTGATCCTGTGTGTATTGGCCGGCGCGATGTTGCGCGTGTCGATGACCTCCATCGCATTGCCGTTCGCGAAGCTCTTTTCTCAGCCGAGGGCCGAGGTGGGCACGTTGCCGCAGTGGATGTGGGTCGCGATTGCCGCGGTGGTCGGCTCGGTGATCGCGAGCCTGGCGGTGCTGGGATTCAAAGGCATGGCGATCTTCTCGAAGATGTCGGCGCCGTGGATGGTGGTTGTGTTCGTCATTGCGGCCGTGGCGACGCTGCCGATGCTCGGCTGCCATTCGCCCGGCGATTTCTGGCGCGTGGCCAACGAGAAGATATGGACCGGCAAGGTCGCCGAAGGCATGGGGCGGTTCACGATCTGGCACGTGATCGGCTTCGCGTGGTTGTGCAACATGCCGCAGCACTTCGGCATGGGCGACATGACCATTCTGCGGTTCGCACGCAAGTGGCAGATGGGTTTCTGCTCCTGTGCGGGCATGTACCTGGGGCATTATATTGCGTGGGTGGCTTCAGGCATTCTGTGTGCGGCGGCGATCGACAGGGGAATCGCGACCGATCCGGGACCGATTGCCTACCTGGGAGCGGGACTGACGGGTGCGCTGTGCGTGGTCGTGGCCGGCTGGAACGTCGCCAGTCCGACGCTGTACCGCGCGGGGCTGGCGCTGCAGGTGGCCACGCCGAACTGGAGCCGTTGGCGCGTGACGACCGTCGTCGGCGCGGGCATGATCGTTTTCGCGTGCATGCCGGCGATTATTAAGCATCTCGACCTGCTGGTGACCACCAACGCACTGGTTCTTCTCCCGCTGGGGGCGTTCATTTTCATCGACATTCGGCTGTTCCCGAAGATCGGCTTGCAGCCCAACTACGCCGAGAAGACGGGCTCACTGATCAGTTGGCCGGCCGCGGCGGCGTGGATCCTTGCGACGTGTTTCTCCATCGCCGCTTTTGTCTACAAGGGCTATGATCCGGTCTTCCCGATTTTCCTCGTGCTGCCCGAATGGATTATCGCGGTGGTGCTGTACACGGTCTTTGTCGCCGCTCAGCAGAGAATGGCCGGCGTGCGGGCCGGGCTTTGTCCCGTGGCGACGGAGCTTCGCCCCGGCCAGACCGGGCCGGTCTCGACGAAAGGGAGAGATTGACATGAAGAGTATTTTGAAGGCTTTCTCGTTCGGCTCATTGGCGTTGATGTTGGCCGCGGCGGTTCTGGTCTTCGTAGGCCACATGGAGCGGACCAGTTACTTCATCGTGTCGCTGGTCGGAACGGCCGGCTGGTTCGCATCGGTTCCATTCTGGATGAAGCGAGGTCTGCATCAGGCCGAATGACGTCAAGCGAGTGTGAGGAAGTGACATGGAAAGCGTTGACCTGCGCGTGGTGCGTCTACGCTGTGAATACTTGGTCAATCCCCTGGGCATGGACGAGGTGCGGCCCCGCTTGAGCTGGAATATCGAGTCGGATCGCCGCGGCGCGCGTCAGATCGCCTGGCGGGTGCGGGCGGCCTCCTCGGCGGACCGTCTTGTGCAAGGCGAGGCTGACCTGTGGGACAGCGGCCGCGTGGAAGACGACTGCACAGTGCATATCGAGTACGGTGGGACCCCGCTGGTTTCGCGCATGGCCTGTCACTGGCAGGTGCAGGTCTGGGACGAGCAGGGGGGGACCTCCGTATCCGAGCGGGCGTTCTGGACCATGGGTTTGTTGCAGGCGAGTGATTGGCAGGCACATTGGATCGCCGCCGATCCTGACTATCTCGCCCGTGCAGGACATGCGATCAGGCCGACGCGAACCGAGCTGGGAACTCCGCCGTGGCTGCGCAAAGCCTTCACGATTGACGGTCCTGTGCGGCGGGCGACGCTCTATGCCAGTGCCCGGGGCTTGTTCGATCTGCACCTGAACGGCCGGCCCGTGAGCCGCGATGTGTTTGCGCCGGAGTGGACCGACTATCACAAACGGATTCACTACCGCACCTATGATGTCACGGGCCTCGTTTGGCCGGGCGACAATGCCTTGGGCGCCGTGCTGGGTGACGGGTGGTACAGCGGCTATGTCGGCTGGCAGGAGACACGTGGACGCTACGGGCTGCAAAACAGCTTCCTGGTGCAACTGGAGATCGAGCTGGAGGACGGCACGCACCAGACTGCGGTCACGGACAACTTGTGGCGCTGTGCGGCGGGGCCCATTCTGTGCTCGGATTTCATGATGGGCGAGACTTACGATGCCCGCTATGAGTTGACGGGCTGGGATGAGCCGCGGTACGACGACAGCGGATGGTCCAAGGTCGTTGTGGTCGAGCCGCCGGGTGTTCCCCTGGTGGCGCAGCGATCCGAGCCGGTGCGCGTTGTCGAAACTGTCAACCCGGTCTCCGTAAACGAGGTCAAGCCGGGCGTCTTCGTCTACGATCTCGGACAGAACATCAGCGGCTGGGTGCGTCTGCGCGTTAGGGGACCAGCCGGCACGAAGGTGACACTCCGTCATGGCGAGAGGCTCAATCCCGACGGCACGCTCTACACGGAGAATCTGCGAAGGGCCAAAGCAACGGATGTATACGTGTTGCGCGGCGAGGGCGAGGAGGTCTGGGAGCCGCGATTCACCTTTCACGGGTTCCAGTACATCGAGTTGACCGGCTTGCCCGGCGCGCCGGGGCAAGGTGCTGTCACGGGCTGCGTCGTTCATTCGGCCACGCGGGCGGCGGGGCGATTCGAGTGCTCCCACCTGGGGATCAATCGGCTGTGGCGTAATGTCCTCTGGAGTCAGAAGGGCAATTTCCTCAGTGTGCCGACAGATTGTCCGCAACGCGACGAGCGTTTGGGCTGGATGGGCGACGCCCAGGTGTTCTTGCGCACGGCCACGTACAGTATGGACGTGGCCGCTTTCTCTACCAAGTGGATGATCGACGTGGAGGATGCCCAGACGCCTGACGGCATCTTCCCGGATACGGCCCCGCGTCTGCGCGAAGATGAGAACTTCGTCGGCCTGGATGGCCTCGGAGGAGCCGCCGGTTGGGCCGACGCGGGCGTGATCGTCCCCTGGACGATCTGGCGGGTGTACAACGACCGGCGCATCATCGAGCGGCACTACGGCGCCATGGTCGCCTGGCTGGACTACATCGAGCGAGCCAACACGGACGCCGTGCGCAGAAATGGGCTGGGCAACAACTACGGGGACTGGCTCTGCATTCCCTCCGACACGACTTTCCGCACGCAATCGCCGATGAAGACTCTGCTGGCCACGGCCTACTGGGCTGACGACGCCGCGAAACTATCACGCATGGCACAGGAGATAGGACGCAAGGAAGATGCCGAGCGCTTCCATGTCGTGTTTGAGCGCGTGCGCACTGCGTTTCAGAAGGAATTCGTTCTGGACAATGGCCGGCTGGCGGTCGAGACCCAGACAGCCTACCTGCTGGCATTGGCGTTCGACCTGTTGCCCGCGGAGGTAAGGCCGCTCGCGGCGGAACACTTGGTGGAGAACATCAGGAGCCTGGACTGGCACTTAAGCACGGGATTCATCGGCATCAGTCACTTGAACCCCACCTTGACGGCCCTGGGCCGGCCGGACGTCGCTTGGCGCCTGCTGCTCAACGAGGACTATCCGTCGTGGCTCTATCCGGTTCGCCACGGCGCGACGACGATCTGGGAACGCTGGAACGGATGGACTGAGGAGGATGGCTTCTTCAATCCGCAGATGAACTCTTTCAATCACTACTCGCTCGGGTCTGTCGGCGAGTGGCTTTACCGTTGCGTCGCCGGCATCGAGCTCGACCCGCAAGTCAACGCCTTCAAGCGGTTCCTGATCCGGCCCTGCCCCGGCGGCGGACTGAAATACGCCCAGGCCGCCTATCAGTCCATACAGGGGACCATAGAGACCCGTTGGCAGCGGCAGGGCGACGCATTCACGCTGAGAGTCACAATCCCGGCTAACACCCGCGCGCGCGTCTATATGCCAAGCGACAAAGCGACACCTGTTCTGGAGGGCGGCAAACCCGCGGAAGAGATCCCTGGGATAGATCGCATCACAGTCGAGGGGCCGTTTGCCGTGTATGAGGTCCCTGCCGGGCGATATCGCTTCACGAGCACATACTCCACGTGAAAGCAGAACTCGTGCCGAGGGCAGGATCACGAAGCAAATTCCGAGTTGAAACCTACTTGCTCTCAGGCGGGCCCTGTCCTTTGTCCAGGTTCGCCACCCGGGCCTTGAACTGCGCCAGCTCCTCTTCATATAGCGGCAGCATGTGTTGCCAGTGGTAATAGTACGGCTTGTCATCCTTCCAGCCGCGGATGGGAATTCGCCGATGCCCGGTCTGGAGTGTGTTTGCGTACCGGTAGGTCTTTGCAGTGCGCTCCGTGAGCGTTCGATAGATCTCCAGGCTTCTCTCCAGGTGCGTCACCGCCTTCTGCATATCCTCCTTGTCCCGACTGAAATCGTAGCGCAGTACCCGCATAGCGGCGCGGACCTTCTCCTCGTAATTCCGGCTCACTAATTGGATGCAATGCATATCGTTGCGGAGCCGCGCGAACTGGTCCCGGTTTTTCGTCACCAGAGGCGCTGCTTTCTCAATCGCGTCGACCGCCTGTGCCACAAACCGCGATGCATCCTCAATCACCGACAACGGCGTCTCACCCTCGTGTTTGGCGCCCAGCCATTCCTTTTTCGCATAGTCCTGCAGCCGCTCTCCCGGAGGCGACTGCCACTCCCACAAACCGATGAAAGGTCCGTACGGTTCAGGGTCCACCAATTGGTCCAGAAACATCCCCAGTGAAAAGGTCTGGCGGTTGCCCTCGGTGATCCCGAATCGCCGCAGCAGCATTGGCGCACAGTTGCCGGAGTCATTGTAGGCTGACAGAATCAGCTCCGCCGCCTGCTCGTTGCCAAAGGTCTCCGTTAGCCGCTGGACCCAGTACTGATGATCCTCGCTTGGGTCGCGATCCGGCTGCCACAGGTACCTCGCCCAGGCCTCAAACCAGATCCAGTCCCGCTGGTACTGCTTTTCAAGTGGATTGACGTTGTCCGGCGTGTTCGGCCAATCCCAGTATGCCAGCGGATACAGGTGCAGCCCTTGAGCGCCCAGGCGGTCCCGGCAGGCCAGAACGCTCTTGCGAATGAACTCCGTAGCGCCGTACCGGAACGGCTCCAGGTTCGACAGCAGGTGGACGTTGACCACGTGTGTCGAGCCTGATCGGCTCAGGTCCAGGTGTACCTGCTGTCCCTGCCCGCGCGGCTCATACGTGGTCAGCGACTCCCCATTGTACTTGGCCATGGTGTACAGATTCTTGTATCGCTTCAGCGCCGATTCCATCAACGCTTTCGCATCCGACACCGCGTGCGCCCGCACCACAATGGGCGGCTCTTCGGTCATCCTGAGCCGCTGCATCGCATCCTTCACACCTCCAATCACCGTCTCGTTCATCCACTTTTCCTGGTTCTCCTGTCTGCTCAAGGCCTCGCCCAGGCAAACGAGCAGCCCCACGTTCGGATACGTCTCGACGAACTTCGCAATCGACTTGCGGTTGTAGTCCGAAACCAGCTCGGTCGGCGCGCGATGCTGTGTCTCGATCCCATGATGCTCGGCAAAAGGCTTGGACACGAAAATGTTGTAGAACATCTGGACTACCCAGATGCCCCGCTTATCCGCCTCCTCGGTCAGGAAGCGGTACATCCGGACGTTACGCTGATACACCTCCTCGGATACTTCCAGTGCGTACGGATACTCCTCCAGTTTCACCAGTGACGCAAAGGGGTGCCCATTCCACAGGTACAGCGTGTTGAGCCGGTTTTCGACGAGGAAATCCAAGTACTCGATCCACTGAGCCTTGTCGTAGAAAAACGGGAAGTTCTCCGGCGTGTACGGATACTCATATGTGTCCCGGCCGGGCAGAATCGATGTCAACTGCATAGCGATACACGGCCCACGCAGCCGGAAGGCGGGACTGTCCGTCACGTCCAACTCCGGCGGCAACTCCCCGCCGGAGAGCACACGCCGACATAGCTCCAGGCATCCATAGAGCGCCCCCGAATCTCCGAAACCCGTCACGTGATAAGAGCCGTCCCCTTCTCGCAACAGCCGGAAACCTTCGGGTCGTTCCCTCTGACCTTCCACCGTCACCGTAACGAGTGGCGAGGTCGATTCACGTTCGGCCGCTATTGTCGGTTCGTGACCCACGCGCCGGAGCGCCTCGATCAGACGCTCTGCCCCGAATCTCACTCTCGCCGATGCGTCGCTGTCCAGGTTAATTCCGACCCGCCCAGAGGCGGCTGTTGCGATGCTGGGACCCATCCCCAACCACAGAATCGTCAGCCATACACAAAGTGCTTTTCTCATTCGGCAGCCCTTTTTCTTTGTTATAACACGACAAAGTGCGGGACTCAACAGAAGAGGACACAGAGAGTATGCGCCGGAGAGGGGCATGGCTCTGTGGCCCATTGACGGGAATTCGGGGGGCATTATGATGTGCGTATGCCGGAAAGCCACGGAACTACAGGAGCCCTATCGATGAATCCGATCTGTTTCAGATTCCTTCTTATCGCCTGTTCCGTTGTCTGTGCGGCCGGTGCGTCCGACATCCCACCGGAGCGGATGCGGGCCATCTATGAGGAGGTGAAGACGCCGTACAAGTACGGCATCGTCATTCCCGCACCCGAGGGGAAGAAGGTGGATTGCCCGACGGTCTTCCGGCACGGGGACCGCTGGTACATGGTGTATGTCCAGCTCGAGAACGAGCCTCAAGGGTACACGACCCAGTTGGCCGTGAGCGACGACCTGTTGCACTGGCAGACCAGGGGCACGATTCTGGCACGCGGCGATGGGGACGCTTGGGACAGAGCCAATGCCGCCGGGGGTATCGCACTCGTCGATACCAAGTGGGCGAGTGACGGGACTCTTGATACACGCGAAGGACGCTACTGGATCTCGTACCTGGGGGGAGCACACCCTGGCTATGAGACGCCGCCGCTGTGCATCAGCATGGCCTCGACGCTCGATCCCACGTCCACGGCCGGGTGGGAGAAACAGCCTGCCCCGGTCCTGCGACCGGACGACAAGGACGCGCGTCCGTTTGAGACAGGCACGCTCTTCAAGAGCTTCGTCTTTCGCGACGCCGGGGCCACGCTCGGGGCGCCCTTTGTCATGTACTATAATGCCCGCCCGCCTCGCGGCGATGAGACTATCGGCATTGCAGTCTCCCAGGATATGCGGACGTGGCGGCGCTACAGCGATGAGCCGGTCATCGTGAATCCGCGGCCGCCGGACCTGAAACATGGCGTCATCAGTGGCGATCCTCAGGTCGTACGCATGGACGACCTGTGGGTCATGTTCTACTTCGGCGCGTTCTGGAAGCCCAAGGCCTTCGACACCTTTGCCGCCTCGCGGGACCTCGTTCATTGGACCCGCTGGGACGGTCCTCACCTGATCGAGCCGTCTGAACCCTGGGACGATGAGTTTGCCCACAAGCCCTGGCTTCTCAAGCACAACGGCGTGGTTTATCATTTCTACTGTGCCGTCGGCAATCAGGGCCGGGCCATTGCGCTGGCCACGTCCCGCCCGATGAAGGAGGCCGGGCGGGGCAATCGCATACCGGACTTCTCCAATTGCGGGTACATGGCGGCGGAGCGCCCGATTCCGGATGTGCCGATTCGCATCGTGGTCCCGGCAGTCCCGGGTGATGCCACGCAGCGTATCCAACGGGCCCTGGATTACGTCGCCGCGATGCCCGCTGATTCCAATGGCATACGGGGCGCGGTGCTCCTGGAGGCAGGCATCCATCGCGTATCGGGGAGTCTGAAGATCGCTGCCTCCGGCCTTGTCCTGCGAGGCACTGGCATGGGCCAGGGGGGCACGGTCCTGCTCGGCACGGGACAACATCGGGACACCCTCATTTGCATAAAAGGCAGAAACGACCGAAAGATGGGGTCTCCCGTGGCAATCACCGATGCATTTGTACCCGTCAACGCCAATGCCTTTCGGGTGGATGCGTCGCACTCATTTCATTCAGGGGATCAGGTTTTGGTGCATCGACCCAGCACGAAAGAATGGATACAGGCTCTAGACACGGACCACTTCGGCGGCGGCATCACCAACCTCGGCTGGAAGCCTGGAAGCCGCGACCTGTACTGGGACCGGACAATCGTGTCCATCGATGGCGACCGAGTCACTCTGGATGTTCCGTTGACCACCGCCCTGGACGCGGCTTATGGAGGAGGCAGCGTTGCAGTTTATCAGTGGCCCGGGCGCATCGCGCAGGTGGGGATTGAGAATCTCTGCTGCCGATCGACCTATGACGAGGATAATCCCAAAGATGAGGCCCACCGCTGGATGGCGGTGACCCTGGAAAACGTGAGCGACGTCTGGGTGCGGCAGGTGATGTTCGAGCATTTTGCCGGCTCCGCGGTCGCGGCACTGGAGACGGCTAAGCGTGTCACCGTCGAAGACTGCAAGTCATTGGCACCGGTATCCGAGATTGGGGGCCAGCGGCGCAACACCTTCTGGACGATGGGACAGCAGACCCTCTTCCAGCGTTTGTACGCGGAATGCGGCTATCACGATTTCGCCATCGGCTTCTGTGCGGCCGGTCCGAACGCCTTCGTGCAATGTGAGTCGAGCAGACCATTCAGTTTCAGCGGCGGTATCGATAGTTGGGCCTCGGGCGTCCTGTTCGACATTGTGAACATCGACGGCCACGCCCTCAGTCTGTTCAACCGCTCGCAGGATGCCCAGGGCGCCGGCTGGAACGCCGCCAACAGTGTCCTGTGGCAGTGCTCGGCCTCGCGAATCGACTGCTACTCGCCGCCCACCGCCTGCAATTGGGCCTTCGGCTCCTGGGCCGAGTTTTCCGGCAACGGATATTGGCAGGAATCCAACAGCCACGTTCAACCTCGGAGCTTGTACTACGCTCAACTCCAGGACCGCTTGGGGGAGCGAATTCGATCGCGCATGCATCTGCTGCCTGTAAGCACGGAGGCCAGCAGCAGTCCTAGCCCGGAGCAGGCGGCGGCCTTGACGGCACAATCTGGGAATCCGCCCCGGTTGCTCTGCGGCTGGATCGATCAGACGCCGCAACGACAACCTATTCCCACGGCTCACGGGGATGTCAAGACTATTGACCAGATTGAGGCAGGGCAGGCACGGGGGCCTGCCCCTACATCTCTGCTGCACATTGAAAACGGCTGGCTCGTCTATGGCGACGCCGTCATGACGGGCAAGCGGCTGGGTGTGCAATGGTGGAGCGGAGGCATCCGGCCGCCCGATGTCGCCAGAGCCACACCCCACATCACCCGCTTTGTGCCGGGCCGCAGCGGTACAGGATTGACGGACGACCTGGATGAAGTGACCGACGGAATGCAGGGTCGCGGACAGGTGGCGCTGGAGCACAACTACGGGCTGTGGTACGAGCGGCGACGCGACGATCACGAACGTGTTCGCCGGATGGATGGAGACGTGTGGCCGCCATTCTATGAATTACCTTTTGCGAGGAGCGGACAAGGCACGGCCTTCGATGGCCTGAGCCGATACGATTTGACGAAGTACAATCCCTGGTACTGGATGCGTCTGAGACAATTCGCCGATCTGGCGGGCCGAAAGGGGCTGGTGCTCATCCATCAAAACTATTTCCAGCACAACGTCATCGAAGCAGGGGCCCATTGGACCGATTTCTCCTGGCGTCCGGCGAACAACATCAACGACACGGGATTTCCGGAGCCTCCGCCTTATGCCGGGGACAAGCGGATCTTCCTGGCGGAACAGTTCTATGATGTGAACCATCCGGCTCGGCGGCCGCTCCATCGGGCCTACATACGCCAATGTCTGAACAATTTCGCGGACAACAGCAGCGTCATTCAATTCATCGGGACCGAGTACACGGGGCCGCTGCACTTCGTCCAGTTCTGGATAGACACGATCCTAGAATGGGAGCGGGAGACCGGCAAGCATGCCGTCGTGGGATTGAGCGTCACCAAGGACGTGCAGGATGCCGTCCTGGCCGACCCGATCCGCGGTCCGGCTGTGGATGTCGTGGATATCCGCACCTGGCACTATCGCAGCGACGGCAGCCTGTATGGTCCCGCAGGCGGACGGAACCTGGCGCCGCGCCAGCACGCCCGGCTGGTCCCACCCGGCAAGACCTCGTTTGAGCAGGTGTACCGGGCGGTTCGCGAATATCGACAACGCTATCCGGACAAAGCCATCATGTTTTCGGCGGACCCGAGTGACGACTTGGCCTGGGCGGTGTTCATGGCAGGGGGATCACTGGCCGGCATTCCCAAGATAGCAGCCACTGGATTCCTTGCGTCTGCCGCATCCATGCAACCCATGGACTTGCCAGGCAGCCCTGCCGGGCAGTGGGCGCTGGGCAACGCCCGGAAGGAATTCATCGTTTACAGCCGCTCATCGGGTTCCGTAACGCTGAATCTGGGTACGACAACAGACCCCGTGACGATATACTGGATTGACCCCAAGAGTGGTTCGCTATTGGGGAGACAGGGGTTCGATGGAGATACCGGGAGTACGGAACTAAGAAGTCCCGCATCCGGCGCGGCGGTGGTGTGGGTGACCCATTCACGTTGATTGTGGATGATGATATGGAAACGGATTTATGTATGAGCCGGCGTCGCTTCGTACGCGCAGTTGCGGCGGCGGGACTGCTCTCGTCCGGGACTGCGACGTGGGCCGCCGAAGGCGACGCTGCCGCACAACCGGCTGCCAGGCAACGCTACAGAATCGGGGTGTGCGACTGGATGATCCTCAAACGTCAGCAGCTTGGCGCGTTCAAGTGGGCGGCTCAGATCGGCGCAGACGGCGTGGAAGTGGATATGGGCAGCCTGGGCCAGCGTGAAACCTTCGACAACAAGCTCGTGGACCCGGCCGTGCGCCGGCAGTTCCTGGACGAGGCACGCAAATTCAATCTGGACATCTGCTCCATCGCAATGTCCGGGTTCTATGCCCAGTCCTTTGCGGAGCGTCCCACCGCGGCCCGCATGTTACAGGACTGCATCGACACCATGAGGTGGATGAATGTCAAGATGGCATTCCTGCCCCTGGGCGTGCGAGGCGACCTGGTCAAGTACCCTGAGTTGCGTCCCGCCATTGTAGAGCGGCTCAAAGCGGTTGGTCCCAGGGCCGAAGAAGCCGGCGTGGTGATCGGCGTGGAGACCGCGTTGGATGCCGCGGGAGACGTCAAGCTCCTCGACGACATCGGCTCACCGGCGATTCGCATCTATTTCAACTTCGCCAACGCCCTGCAGAACGGCCGGGACCTGTGCAAAGAGCTGCAAATCCTCGGCAAAGACCGCATCTGCCAGATTCACTGTACGGACGAGGACGGCGTATGGCTTCAGGATAATCCGCGAATCGATATGCACAAGGTCAAGCAGACGCTCGACGACATGGGCTGGGGCGGATGGCTCGTGATCGAGCGTTCGCGCAGCGCCAAGAACGCCCGTGACGTGGTGTGGAACTTCGGCGCCAACACCAGGTATCTGAAGTCCATCTTTCAGGCGAAGTAAATGGATCGCACGTGTCGGGAGCACACAAGAATGAGATTGCGTTGTCTTCTATTTTGGGTCGTCTGTCTTGGAGGCGGCAACATCCACGCGGACGGCAGAGGTTTGACGGACACGTCGGCCAGTCCCCACGTCAAGTTGCGAAGCGTCGATATCGACGCGGTGCGATGGACCGACGGATTCTGGGCCGAGCGATTCGATTGGTGCCGCAGAATCGTCATTCCGAACATGTGGCGGCTGCTCGAAGACCCCAACATCAGCCACGCCTATGAGAACTTCCTGGTCGCAGCCGGCGAGAAGCAGGGCAGGCACCGGGGACCCAAGTGGCACGACGGCGATTTCTTCAAGTGGTTGGAGGCTGTGGCGTTCGTCTATGCGACGACCCATGACGAAGAGCTGGACCGGCAGATGGACAGGATCATCGAGGTCATCGGCAAGGTCCAGCGCGAAGATGGATACATTCATACTCCGGCCATCATAGCCCAGCGGCAGCGTCTGCCCCAGGCCGATGAATTCCGGGACCGGCTGGACTTCGAGACCTACAACATGGGGCACCTGATGACCTGTGCCTGCACGCATTACCGCGCCACGGGGAAGACCAGCTTGCTGGACATCGCCGGAAAGGCCGCGGACTTCCTCTACCGAACCTACAAGGACTCCGCCGACACGCTGGCGAGCCACGCCATTTGCCCCTCTCATTACATGGGCATCGTGGAGATGTACCGAACCACTGGCGATCCAAAATACCTTGAATTGGCCCGTGGCCTGATCGACATTCGCGATCGGGTCAAAGAAGGCACGGACGACAATCAGGACCGCCTGCCCTTCCGCCGGCAGACGCAGGCCGTCGGGCACGCCGTCAGGGCGAACTACCTCTACGCCGGCGCCGCCGACGTGTACGCCGAGACGGGCGATCCGTCCCTGCTCAGCGCCCTGGAGAAGATCTGGCGCGATGTCACCTCGCGAAAGATGTATGTGACCGGGGCCACGGGCGCGTTGTACAACGGGGCTTCGCCGGATGGATCGAAGGCCCAGTCCTCGATTCTGCCCGTGCACCAGGCTTACGGCCGGGCGTACCAGTTGCCCAACCTCGCCGCGCACAACGAATCGTGTGCCACGATCGGATTCGTCCTGTGGAACTGGCGCATGCTGGCCATCACGGGCCAGGCGCGCTTTGCCGATCTACTCGAGCTGGCGCTCTACAATGGCGTGCTGGCGAGCATCAGCCTTGATGGAAAGGAGTTTTTCTATACGAACCCCTTGGCAAGGGTGGCCGACTTACCGTTCGAGCTGCGCTGGTCGCGCAAACGGGAGCCGTACATAAGCTGTTTCTGTTGTCCTCCTAACATCGCGCGCACGATTGTCGAGACGGCCGCTTATGCGTACAGCGTGTCCGACGACGGGGTGTGGATCAACCTCTATGGCAGCAACACGCTTGATACGCACCTTCCCGGCGGCGGGGCGATCAAGCTGCGGCAACAAACCGAGTATCCCTGGGATGGCACAATCCGGATCATCACCGAGAGTGCACCGCCAACGGAGTTCTCGCTGTTCCTGCGAATCCCCGGCTGGGCGGAAGGTTCCCGTGCGGCCGTCAACGGCAAGCCCGTGGGTAAGAATCTGGAGTCGGGACAGTACTTCGAGATCAGGCGCTCGTGGTCGGCCGGGGACCGGATCGAGCTGGTTCTGCCCATGCCCGTGCAACTATTGGAGGCGCATCCCCTCGTCGAGGAAGCGCGCAACCAGGCCGCGGTGCGTCGCGGGCCGATTGTCTACTGCCTGGAGTCCGTTGATCTGCCGGAGAATGTCAAGGTCGCCAATGTGACCATCTCCCTCGACAGCCAGTTTGTAGAGACGCAAGATTTTGCGTCTCTACCAGGGGCGGAGGTGGTTCTGGAAGGGAAGGCTTGCGTTTCTGCTGGTGGTAGCTGGGACAATACCCTCTACCGAAAGGTAGTGTCCGAAGAACCGACAGCGATTGACCTGCGCTTGATTCCTTACTACACCTGGGGCAACCGTGGCGATTCGGAGATGACTGTCTGGATGCCTCTGACAAGTGCCGGGCAGGGTGGCTCGATGTTCATCCTCGACGCAGCGGCATTCAAGCACCACGTCGATTTCTTCAACAACATGGATCCCGAGAACATCATCAATCATGTGCCGAACCAGCAATCGTGGGCGTGGATGAAAGACAATGTGCCGTTCTTCGAGTGCCCCGACAAGAGCTTCGAGCAGGTGTACTATTATCGGTGGTGGACGTTTCGCAAGCATCTGAAGAAGACGCCGGACGGTTTTGTCTTCACGGAGTTCCTGGACAAAGTCGGTCACAGCGGCAAGCACAATACGATAAGCTGCGCGCTGGGACATCACATCTATGAAGGCACATGGCTGCGTGACAAGCGGTACATCGACGAGTATGCACGCTTCTGGTACGCCGGCCACGAGGGCGGTCTGCAGCCGCACCTCCACAAGTACAGCAACTGGGCGGCGTGGGCACTCTACCGCAGATCCCTGGTCAACCACGACACGGCCTTTCTAACGAGTCTGCTCGATGCGTTCATCGCGGATTACCAGGCGTGGGTGCAGGAGCGGGGCGTGGAGAACGGCTTGTTCTGGCAATACGATGTGCGTGACGGCATGGAGGAGTCGATCAGCGGCGGACGAAAAGTCCAGAACATCCGGCCTCCTTTGAACTGCTACATGTATGCCGATGCGCTGGCGATATCCAAGGTGGCGGAAATGGCGGGGCGCGACGAGGTCGCCAGAGAATATGCGGAAAAGGCAGCCGGGCTGAAGTCTATCATCCACGAACTGCTGTGGGACGACGAGGCGAAGTTCTTCAAAGTGCGGCGTCCGGACGGCGAGCTGGCCGACGTGCGGGAGGAAATCGGGTTTATCCCTTGGTATTTCGATCTGCCCGAGCCGGGGTGCGAGCAGGCATGGCAGCAGCTTCTGGACCCGCAGGGGTTTGCGGCCCCGATGGGCATAACGACCGCGGAGCGCAGGCATCCTCAGTTCCGAAGTCACGGCGTGGGCACCTGCGAGTGGGACGGCGCCGTCTGGCCCTATGCGACGAGCCAGACGCTCACAGGACTGGCCAATGTTCTTCACAAGAGAATGGGCGGGTTTGAAACCCGCCCCTACTTTGATGCCTTGCTGACGTATGCCCGCTCGCATCAGTATCGGGGCAAGCCGTATATCGGCGAGTACCTCAATGAGCAGAATGGCACGTGGTTGAAGCCGGACTCGGATCGGAGCCGCTACTATAATCACTCGACGTTCTGCGACCTGGTGATCGCCGGCCTGGTGGGGCTTGTGCCTCGCGAGGACAACACCGTCGTGGTCGATCCCCTGGTCCCCGCCGATGCGTGGGACTGGTTCTGTCTTGACAATGTGTCCTATCACGGCCGGACGCTGACCATCCTGTGGGATCGAACCGGCCGGAAGTACCACAAGGACGCCGGCTTGCGGGTCTTTGCCGATGGAGTGGAAATCGCCGGGTCGGACGACCTGACGCGTGTGAGTGGCAAGCTGCCTTGACGCGGGGAAGTAATCAGTGCTATGGTGCTGTCATGAAGTCAGATTCACAGAGGGTTGCCACAGGTGCGGACGGGCCCGGCACAGGGCCGGTCGGTCTGATCGGGCTTGGTCTGATGGGCATGGCCTTGGCCGAGCGGCTGCACAGTGGCGGTCTCGATGTGTGGGGACACGACATCGATCCCAGCCGGGAGGAACTGCTCGCAGCATCCGGTGGCAAGCCCGCATCGAGCGCGGCGGATATTGCCTCCGCCTGTCACAGGATTCTTCTGAGCCTGCCGGACAGCGACGTCGTGGAGGCTGTGCTTGCCGACATGGGCCCCTCTCTGGTCGCGGGACGGATCATCATTGACACGTCTACGGGCGATCCTGAACGCGCCGTGGCGACGGGTCGGCGGCTGGCCGAGCGAGGCGTCCACTATCTGGATGCCACGATCTCCGGCAGCAGCCGGCAAGTTCGCGAGGGGCAGGCAGTGGTTCTGGCCGGTGGTCCGGCGGCCGCGTTCGAGCAATGCCAGGATTTGTTCCGGCTGTTCGCCAGCCGCTGGTTTCACCTCGGACCCTGCGGCAGCGGCTCACAAATGAAACTCGTCAGCAATCTTGTTTTGGGCTTGAATCGCGCCGCGCTGGCGGAAGGGCTATGGCTGGGCAAAGCCCTGGGGCTGGATGCCCAGACTGTGCTGACGGTACTGCGCGAAAGCATGGCGTATTCGCGGATCATGGACACGAAAGGCGAGAAAATGGTCCGCGGCGATTTTGAGCCCCAGGCCCGATTGTCACAACACCACAAGGATGTTTGCCTGATGCTCCAAGCCGCCGCCGGAGCCGGCACGGAGTTGCCGTTGACCCAGGCCCACGCACGCTTGCTGGAGTTGGCCGAGAGCGCCGGCTACGGGGCTCAGGACAACAGCGCCATTATCCGCGCCTTCGAACACCTCGGTCCGGCGCGTGCGGTAAACCTTGAGCGGTCGGATAGAGAGCGAAGGCATGACTCAAATCTCGATTGATTCTTCTTCGTTGACCCTTTCGCGGAAGGCGAGGCTTGTTGTCCTGTTCGCCGCCTTCTGCGGTTTGCTCTTTGATGGCATAGAGCTTGGCCTGATGCCCATCGCGTCCATCTCCGTCACGAAGAGTCTGCTGGGAGACCGCTTCACAGACGCTCTGGCGGGGGATTGGTTTGCGCGTTTCACGGCGAGCTTGATGCTCGGCGCCGCAGTCGGCGGCATCGTGTTCGGGGCGTTGGGCGACCGCGTCGGGCGTACGCGGGCCATGGGGGTGAGCATCCTCTTCTATTCGGTTTTCTCGGGAGCGGGATGGCTGGTCGGCAGCCTGGAGCAGATGCTTGTTCTTCGGTTCTTCGTGGGACTGGGCGTTGGGGGCATGTGGCCCAACGGCGTGGCGCTGGTCTCGGAATGCTGGCCGAACGTGTCACGGCCCATGGTGGCGGGCATCGTCGGCGCGGGCCTGAACACCGGAATCCTGCTGCTTTCTCAAATCGCGCGCATCTGGCACATCACGCCGGACTCGTGGCGCTGGCTCTTCGGGTGGAGCGCCGTGCCCGGGTTGCTTGGCGTCGTGGCGCTGTGCTTTGTGCCGGAGTCGCCGCGGTGGCTGTCTACTCGCGCAGACGCGGCCAGGCGAGCGGTCACACCGCTGCGCGAGCTGTTTCGCCCGCCGCTGCTACGGCTTACCATCCTCGGCATCGTCCTCGGCTCGATTCCCATGATCGGGGCATGGGCTGCAAGCAAATGGATGATTCCCTGGGCGGACACGATCGGCGGGGCTGCACAGCCGGGCTACAAAGCGGTCACGCAAGGCTATTGGGCGCTGGGGGCCGTACTCGGCAGCTTCTTCGGCGCCCAGCTCGCCGGCGTGCTCGGCCGGCGGCTTTCCTACTTCCTGATCAGCCTGGGTTCCACGGCGTTGACCAGCGGCCTGTTCCTTTTCACGGCCCCATTGCAGTCCGCCTTTCTGCCGATGGCTTTCGCGCAGGGTTTCAGCGCGACTCTTTTCTTCGGCTGGCTCCCGCTGTATCTGCCGGAGTTGTTCCCGACGAACGTGCGTGCCACGGGCAGCGGGATCGCCTACAACGTGGGACGCTTCGCCACCGCCGGCGGGGTGTTCGCCGCGGGCACGCTGGTCATCTGGTTTGGCGGCGACTTCGCCAAGGTGGGCGCGGTGATGGGCCTGATCTATTCCCTCGGCATGATAGCCATCTGGTGGGCGCCGGAGACATCGAACAAGGACTTGCCGGACTGATTCTGGAGGTGCATCGACATGTGCAGCAAGCGCAATTCGTATTCGCGACGTGAGTTCCTCAAGACAACCGCCGCTGGTTTGGCGATGCCGGCGCCGGCAGGGCGGGTGCTGGGCGCCAACGATGAGATCCGCGTGGCGGTGATCGGCCTCGGCGGCAAGGGGGGCCAACACGCCGGCGTTTTCAGCCAGTTGGCGGGAGTGCGTCTGGTCGCGCTGTGTGACGTGGATCCAAAACGGCTGGCGGATCATGTCAATCGCTTTGACGGCGTGTTCTCCGCCACGGACCCTCGCAAGGTCCTGGAGAGGAAAGACATCGACGCTGTTGTCATCGCGACGCCGGACCACTGGCATGCGCTGCTTGCGATCTGGGCGTGCCAGGCCGGTAAAGACGTGTATGTGGAGAAGCCGGTCTCCCACAACATCTGGGAAGGGCGAAAGATCATCGAAGCGGCCAAGAAGTACAACCGCATTGTCCAGGCGGGCACGCAGTATCGTTCCGACGAGGGACTCAAAGAAGCCGCCGCGTATATCCGCCAGGGCAATCTCGGCAAGGTGCTCTGGGGACACGTCCTGTGGTACGAGCTGCGCGGCAGTATCGGAATGGTCGCCCCGTACACGCCGGACGGACTCGACTACGATCTATACTGCGGGCCGGCCCCGGTTGAGCCTCTGCGGCGGGAGAAGCTGCATTATGACTGGCACTGGGTCTGGTCCACGGGCACCGGCGACCTGGGCAATAGCGGCATTCATGCTTTTGACGTGTGTCGCTGGTTTGCCGGCTACAACGACCTGCCTCCACGGGTCCTTTGCGCCGGGGGCCGATTCGGAGTCGACGACGCCGGCCAGACGCCAAACACACAATTCACGATTCTGGCCTATGAGCCTGCCCCGATCTACATCGAGAACCGGAACCTGCCGATGCGCCCGGGCGCGAAAGAAATGGATCAGCTCCAGGGAATACGGGAGGGACTGATCCTGCAATGTGAAGGCGGTTACTTTGCCGGCCTTCGCGGCGGCGGTTGGGCGTACGACAACGAGGACAAAAAGATCCGGCAGTTCAAAGGCGATGGTGGCGTTCAGCATGCGGCCAACTTCATTCAGGCTGTCCGGGATCGAAATGCTGAACGGCTGAATGCTCCTATCCGCCAGGGACATATTTCTTCGGCCGTCTGCCACCTGGGCAATCTCTCCTACCGGCTGGGCTCGCCGGCAGCGTACGAGGATATCTCGCAGGCCGGAGGCAGCTTCACGAGAGTCCGCGAAACCATCGAGCGACTAAAGCAGCACCTGCGTGCCAACGAAGTCGATCTTCAGAAGACGCCCATGTCTCTGGGACCCTGGCTGACAATCGATCCGGGGACGGAGCAGATAACCGGGGTCGTGGCCTCCGCGCGAACGATGGACGCAAAGGAGGCAAACCGACTCGCTCGCGGCTCCTACCGTGCACCGTTCGTTGTGCCGGAACATGTATAGAGAATGTCGATTCAGGGATGTTCTGGAGGTCACAACCTATGCGAGGAAGATTCAGTCAAACGGCAGTAGCTGTGCTGTGTGTCGTGATCGTTTCGAGCGTGACTGCAGCCGAGCACCGCATCGCATTCGAGTCGCGGGGAGACGCGCTGCTGATTCGCGTGAATGACCAGCCGCTGGCGACGTATGTCTATCGCGATCCGCAAATCCTCCGTCCCTATTTTAAGGACGTCTGTGCGCCGGGGGGTATCCAGGTGACCCGGAATCATCCGCCGAGAGAGGGTGTTGACCCGCTCGATCATGCGACGATGCATCCGGGGCTTTGGCTGGCGTTCGGCGACCTGGGCGGGGCCGATTTCTGGCGGAACAAGGCGACGGTTGAACACGGCGGATTCGTCAAGGCGCCGCACGTCGAAGGGGACAGGGGCACATTTGCCGTGCGCAATCGTTACCTGGCCGGCGGGCTCGCCATCTGCGAAGAGATTTGTACATACATGTTCCAGGTGCGGCCGGCCGGTTATTTGATCCTCTGGGACTCCACGTTTCGATCAGAGCAGTCCGGCTTGCACTTCGGCGACCAGGAAGAAATGGGCTTGGGTGTGCGGGTGGTGACGCCCATCATGGTCAAGCCGCAGGAGAATCGAGATCCGCCTGGACGCATCCTCGACGACCACGGGCGACGGAATGAGAAGGGAATCTGGGGTGAACAGGCGGCATGGTGTGACTACAGCGGCTGGGTGGGTGATACCTTCGCGGGGATCATGGTCATGCCGGACCCGGGAAATGCCGCAGTCTGCCGTTGGCATATACGTGACTACGGCTTGATGGTCGCAAACTCGTTCGGTCAATCTGCTTTCAAGAAAGGGCCTGTGAATCGAACTGAAGTAGCACCAGGCCAACCGTTCCATCTGCGCTTCGGCATCCTTGTCCATGCCGTTCGCAACGAGGACAGTCTTGACCCGGCTGCTGCCTATCGGGATTATCTGAAAGTCGTGGACACCGAGGACTTGCGGTGAAATCACCGGCCTCGCCATTCGCCGAGCATGCGCTTGAGGCGATGCAGAATGCCGTCACGAGCCAACTCGACCGGGGCCGTCGCAGAGGCACGCAGCTTCTCCAGCGACGCGGCATTCTCCCGGGCGCGGGCCGCCGCCAACTCCGAGAGCACCTGCGGAATCTCCTCCCGCAGCGACAGCAGGTGTGCGAAGGCCCCGCCGTCGAATTCGAGCAACTCACAATGCGTGACCGCCGTCATGGTCGCACTCCTCGGCAAGCCGGTCAGAAGGCTCATCTCGCCGAAAAGGGCCCCAGGCTTGAGTTCGAATTCGATGGGTCGGGCGGTGTCGGAATTCGCGATGCTGCCCTGCAGCTTCCCCTGCACCAGGACGTAGAACGACTCTCCTTCGTCGCCCTGGCGCATCAGGACCTCGCCGTGGGTGAACCGGGTGCGTTTCACACTCCTGGCCACGGTCTTCAACTCGTCGCGGCTAAGGATGCAGACGCCGTCGGGGCCGGCCATGAGCTTGCGCCCGAAGTCGCTGCGAACCAGATCGTCCACACATCGCTCAAGCTCCGATGCCAGCGGTTTCTCGAATTTCTGCGCATGGACCGCCTCCAGGAAGTTGCCGAGTAGCCGGCCGCTCATCGGGAACGGGATCTCGATCCCCCGGCGGGTGAACTTGTACCAGATCATCCGCATCACATGACCTTCGATCACCGTGCGCCGTTCGTACTGCTTCGACCAGAAGCGCAGCACGTATTCGATGCAGAAATCCTTGAACCCGGTCACGTAAGCGTCCGGCGCCGGCTCTTTCTCGACCGTGGGCACGCTTTGCGCGGCCTCGACCAGTGCGGCGATGACATCGCCCGGCGCGTCGCCGTAACTGGCCGCCACCGGCACCTCGTGCCGGCGCAGGCTCGTAGGTGCGGAGAAATTGCGGAGGGTCGCGTCCGCCATTTTGCCGTTGGGGACAATGACGATATGACCGCCGAGAGTGCGCAGCCGCGTCTCACGCCAGTTGACCAGGGTTACCTGTCCGATGGTTCCATCCACCTCGATCCAGTCGCCCACGGCGACGGAACGGCAGGCGTGCAGGGACATGCCTGCCAGCAAATTGCCCAGCACTCCTTGCATGGCGAAGCCGATGACGCCGGTCACAATGGCAGTCGAGGTGAGCAGCACGCCGATTTTGTGCTCCAGTTGAAATCGGATCAGCAGGAAGGCGACGCCGATCATGATCGCCAGTCGCAGCAGGTTGCGGGTAAGCCGGCTGAGCGGACAGGCCCGCCCCATCTGCACGAAGCCCTCTACCAGCAGCCCTTCGGCAAGTCTCACAATGGCGTAGATCGCCCAGAACAGCAACCATGCCTGATCGTATGGCCGCTCGACCAGCGTTCCGACTGGTGATCCTTCAGGGCGATAGAATGCCGGGTGATAGAGCCAGTAGATCGCTGGGATGGAGAGCAGCAGCACCGCAACGGAGAATGCCGGGTAGCTCAGCAGCAGAGCGAGGAACCGGCGGCCGGAGCGACGGGCCGATTCGACGCCGTCGCAGGAGGCATAGCGGCGGCGTAAAGGAATCGTCAGCAGATACGCAACGAACAGTACCCCCAGTGCCGATGCGATGTTCTGAATATGAGGCAGTATCTCCCGAAGCTGTTCCGGCATGGTTCGTCCTCAGCCACCAATCGTCAACCATTGTCCAGCTCGCGCAAGCATGCTGCCGGGCGAGCGTTTCTTCACTTGCTGTTCCAGGGCGCGTAACGCCTTGTCGTCCGCATTCGGGTCGTGATGCCCAAGGAGCACGCGTTTCACGCCGACGGACTCCGCAACCTCCAGGCAGTCTTCACAGGTGCTGTGCCCCCACCCGGCAAACGCCTTCGCATTGGTCCGTGCGAAATGCGCATCCATGACGAGCATGTCGGCTGGTCTGGGCTCACGGCACATCGCCATGAACGCCGCCTCCTGCTCGCTCGTGCGATTCTGCCATTCGAGATCAGTGGCGAACACTAAAGAGGCGCCAGTGCTCGCGTCGTCGATGCGATAGGCCATACAGCCGCCGGGATGCGGGACCGGACAGCCTCGCACTCGCAACTGCCCGACCTGGATTCCATCCGTCGGGAACTCGGCGAATTCGAGTCGTGCGCTCATCCGCTCCACAGGCAGCGGCCAATAGGGCGGCGAAAGCAATCGCGTCACGGTGTCACGCACGCCCCCATCGGCAAGGGTCGGCCCAAGGAGCTTGAACGACCAGCCCGGCGTGTAGAACAGGGGGTTCATCGTCAGCCCGGCCATGTGATCGAGATGGTAATGCGAGAACAGCACTGTCACCTCGCCCGGCCCTGCCTGCGCCAGTTGCCCGGCGACGGCATGCATGCCGGTCCCGGCGTCAAGCACGAGCCGTTCGCCCTGTGGCCCGACGAGCAGGAGCGAGGTCGTGTCGCCGCCGAATTCCGCGAAGGCGGCCCCGGCACATGGCCGGCTCCCGCGCATTCCGCCGATGAAAAGCCGCAGGCTCATTTTTCCGTCAATCCCCATACCCCATCCCATGACGCCGGAGGCTGTGCACACAGCTCCGTGCAACGCCGAAGGTATCGCTGGGCCGGCGGATCATCAGGCAGTTTCTCAAAAATCGCTCGTGCCCCGGCAAAATTGCCCTCGCGAAAACAAGTCAGTCCGGTGGCAAACGCATCCCAGCCGGTCGGCGCGGCATCCCCCGCGAATCCTGTCAGCTCATACACCGCGACGGCGGTCTTGCGGCCGACTACGCGCAGGTCCGCCAGCTTGCGGCCGCAGAACTGGCTCGACGCCAACTGCCAGGTGCTCCCGGAAACCATGGTCTCCGTCCCGAACGCCTTATTGGCGCCCTCCAGGCGGGATGCCAAGTTCGCCGCATCCCCCAGAATCGTGTAGTTAAAGCGTTTTCGTGATCCCATATTGCCGACCACCACATCGCCGGTGTTCAACCCCACCCTCATCCGCAGCGCCGCCCCGGTACGCTGCTGATAGGTCTCTCGAAGCTCGGCCAATCGCCGTTGACAGCGTAGCGCCGCACGACAGGCGTGCACCGCATGGTCTGATTGCTCCAGCGGTGCATTCCAGAACGCGATGATCGCGTCGCCCTCGTATTTGTCAAGCGTGCCGCCCTCCTCCAGGATAATGTCTGTCATCTCGCTGAGGTAGTCGTTGAGCAGAGTTGTCAGCTCGACAGGGCCCAGTCGCTCGGAGAACGTCGAGAATCCAGCCAAGTCGGTGAACATAATCGTCAACTCGCGTTTCTCGCCGCCAAGCTGGAGATGCTTGGGATCGCGAATGATCTTCTCGATCACCTCGCCGCTCAAGTAGTGCCGGAACGCCTGCTTGATGAACGCCTTCTGGCGTCCCTCGGCCCAATAGTTGGCAGCCAGGGCGCCGACCAGCCCCAGTGCCGAGGCCATCTCGTGCGCAGCGACCGGCCACCACTGCCCCTGGGCGTATGCGGCAAAGCCGACAGCCATCGGCGCCCCCAGCCACAGGACGGAAAGCGGCCCCGCCTGCCACCATCGGCCCCCATAGGTCAGGGAGATGGCAGCGACAATGGCGGTCGCCAGCACTCCCAGAATCACGGCGGGTGCGGGCGCGTCAGCGATAAAGGAATCCGTGAGCAGGTTGTCGACAAACGTTGCGTGCAGGACGACTCCGGGGCATTTGGGGTTAACCGGGACCGGCCGCAAGTCCAGCAGACCCGGCGCGCTGCAACCCACGAAGACATAACAGTCCTTGAATATCTCGGGCGACAGGGAAGGGGCCTCGCCGTCACGCAATCGAAGCTCGGATTGTATGACTGCCGCGGCAGAAACCGCTTCCGGCAAACCGTGATCACCTTTGAAACGCAGAATCGCACGGCCACGTCGGTCGAGAGGCACCGCCTTGCTTCCCACCCGCAGTTGCCTGTCCGATGCCGTGACGGGCGATGATTTCGCATCCGCCGTCAACCACGCCGCCAAGCCGAGCGACGGGATATTGACTCCGTCAAAACGGCAGAATGGCGAGATCCGCCGGAACACACCATCAGCATCCGGCGCACCTGCGACGTGTCCTGCGGCAACCGCCCCGGAGGCCACCTCCTGTACGGGGAATAGCAGATTTGGAGACTCCGCCACAGTGGGCAGGTCGATCTTGAAGTCCGGGCGCGGCATGTATTCCGGCCATGTGTCCACGCTGCCCCCTGACAAGACAGGCAAAACCGCCGGGGGGCCCGCCCGCAGAGCTTGACCCATCACCTCGTCGTCGGGCACGCCATAGACGGATGGCTCGGTGAACAGCAGGTCCAGAGAGAGCACCCGGGCTCCGCCTCGCTTGCAGAACGCCGAGATTCTCTCGTACACCTCCCGCGGCCACGGCCAGCCCAAACCGTGCTCACGCTGTGCCCAATCCAGGCTGGCCTGGTCCAGCAGGATCAGTTTGATCTCTGGCGACGGGATCTCTCGTTGCGAGAAGAACCGGGCCCGCCACGTCCACGTCGGCGCCTCCAGGGATTCGAGCCAGCCCAGATGCCACGCGAGTAATGCCGCCGCCCCGGCAACCAGGCCGATTGCCGGGCCACGCAGACACTTGCCACCGAGCTTAACCATGCCGCACTTCCCCCTGCAACAGAGACGCAAGATGTTGCGTCTCTACTTGCCTGCCACGACCGGCCGTATGGCCGCAGAAAAACGTTGCTCCCGGACGAGATCAGGGGCAGAGCCTGTATCCGAGATCGTCGCCCGAAGGGCGTCCGCGCGGCTCTTGGCCGAGGGATGTGTCTTGGCGAACCCGAGGCCTCCCGCGTCGGCCAGACGCTCATCCATGCGCTCCAGCATGGTGATCATCGCCGGTGCCGGGTAGCCGGCACGCTGAAGCAGTGCCACGGCGGCGGCATCGGCGCTGCGCTCCTGCTTGCGTGAGTAGCCGCTGGTCGTGAGGGTCATGACCACGTCGCCCACCGACCCCTCGAATGCCTCGGTCAAAGCCGCCAGCTCCTCGCCGCCCATCTGCTTGGCGGACTCCGCGGCGATGATCGTAAACGCCTCGGTCAGTCGGCCCTGCTTGATCGCGCTGAGTCCATGTTTCTGCTCGACATGGCAAATCTCGTGCGCCAGCACCGCCGCCAGCTCATCCTCGCTCTGGCAGCATCGCAGCATTCCGCGACTCACCAGGATCAGCCCGCCCGGCGCGGCAAATGCGTTGATTTCGTCGGAATCGAGCAGCAGGAAGTGGTAGCCGCCGAATGTCTCGGGACGCTCGGAGAAGATGGCCAGCGACTGGCCGAGCACATTCAGATACTCGTTCGCCTGAGGCCGATCCAGCGGCGGATAGCTCTGGAGCACCTGCGCCACCACGGCACGCCCGACGTAATACTCCTGTTCCGGGGTGAGGTCCTGCCACGACTTTTCCACGGCCTTGGCGCTGCGTGTGACGGCCTGTGCCTGGTCGGCGGAGATCACTCCGGCCGCCTGTGCGATCCCGGCCCCCGCCTCGGAGACTTCCGCACAGCCACAGAACAGCACCCCGGCCAAGAGCGCCAGCAGGAGAATTGTGCAATTGATAATCTGCGACTTTCGAGCGGTGGCCGGGACTCCAACAGTACCACATAGCAAATCGTAAATCGTAAATCGTAAATCTCTCATTGCCCGCCTCCCGGCAGACGGCCTTGCATCCGGAATTTCATGATCTGGTCCGCACCGGCATTGAACGTCGCCATCCGGTCCACCCAGGTGTAATCAAGCTTTCCCTCGCTCCTGAGCTTTTTCTCGACCTGCTCGTTGAAGCCCTTGCCTGCGAGCGAGACTTCATCGGACGAGACGCCGGTGGCTGCATCACTCGTGCCCGCGCGCATGGCGATAGGCTTTCTGGAGAGTGCCGACTCGTGCACCCAGCCGGTCTTGCCATCCGCCGTGGTCACCGGGTACCAACCCTTTTGCGGCGTCCCGGCTTGGACCACGGCGCCGTAATCCACCATGGCCACGGTGCTCCCCAATTGCGAAGGGGTCGCTCGTACCCTGCAGTTGCGCACCTGGACGCTCATCGGCCCTGCGAGTGCCGCACCAGCAGAAATCACGAGCAGCACCACAAGAATTCTGATCTTCATGGCATCTGCCTCCCATCAATCGTATTCTATTGCCGCTGTCCGAAACCAACCACGTACCCCGGACAGCACCGGACACCATACTATCGAGCGCCCTCGCAAAAGCAAGCGGTTACATGCCGCAGCCCGGCACATTTGCTGGTGGACATCTGTGTGGTTGCGGCCTCGCGGCATCGGCCCTACAATGGCATCGAACGATTGCCGAACACTGAGTTTTGCTATGAAGCTCTAACAGAATGAGTCTTCTATGTCACCCCCGCGCAGGCCCTTCGCGGGAATGACATGTGGGCAGCCTGGCATGTTTCCTTGTGTTAGAGGCTCTGAGCCAACTGGGGATCGAAAATGGCAGATAGTTCGAACACAGGCTCAACATCTTCCAGGGATGTCGGATTTGCCACCACGCATTGGAGTGTGGTGATGGCGGCGGGGAAGGGCGGTTCGCCGCAGGCGGCCGGCGCGCTGGAGCAACTATGCCGCACGTACTGGTATCCGCTATACGCCTATGTCCGGCGGCAGGGCCATCAAGCCCAGGATGCGGAGGACCTGACGCAGGAGTTCTTCGCGCGGTTCCTGGCGAAAGAGTACTTCGGACGCGCGGACCCGGCGCTGGGACGGTTTCGCAGCTTCCTGCTGGCGTGCCTGAAGAATTTCCTCGCGGAGCAACGCCGGCAGGCCAAGCGGCTCAAACGCGGCGGAGGACAGACCACCATTTCCTGGGACAGTCAGACGGCAGAGGAGCGGTATCGGTTGGAGCCGGTGGACCCGGTGACGCCGGAGCAGGTCTATGACCGGCGCTGGGCCCTGACCCTGCTGGAGACCGTCTTGGCCCGCCTCGGCGAGGAGCAATCCGCCGCCGGCAAGCAAGAGATCTTTGCACAGTTGAGGGGATACCTCTGGGAGGACGCTCTCGCGGCGAGTTACGGCGAGATGGCGGCCCAGTTGAACATGACCGAAGGCGCTGTCAAAGTGGCTGTGCACCGGCTGCGAAGGCGTCTACGTGACTTGCTGCGCGACGAGGTAGCGCAGACGGTGGCGAGCGGAGAGGACGTTGACGAAGAGCTGCGGCATTTGATCGGGGCGATTCGCGGCTGATACCCACGGCGTTATACCATCTTGTTCAGATTCCCTGTAACCTTTTGTCGGTTCCGTCATAGAATCAGGTAGTAGTAGTGAGCGCGAAGCTCGAAGCAAGGAGTAATGTATGGCCGACAAACGCCTCTGCGGCAAGTGCGGGGCGGAACTGACGGAAGTAGGTCCGGACCGGCTGTGCCCGGCGTGCCTGCTGGAAGGCGGGCTGGACGCAGGCGGGTCAGTCGCCGACAAGCCGCCCTGGGCAGCGCCTCTGGGAATCGTCGCCGTGAAGGTGCTAATATCGGGTCTGCTGGCCAGCCCGGAGTTCGTCCAGAGGGTCGCAGGGGTCGAGTCTCAATTATTGATTCCGCTGAAAAACTGCTGTTTTTGGAGAGGGTGTATCGTGCATGGGGAGGACCTATTTGGCGGCACGGGCCTGCAACGGAGGAGGTCTTGCGAACGTGCCGGAG
>Ga0214473_10000612_pt1 | contig 49888 bp, 41 predicted proteins | sample RVTome_7_FD_203509 | JGI IMG/M metagenome (GOLD analysis project Ga0214473, IMG submission 203509) | Soil microbial communities from uranium-contaminated site in the Upper Colorado River Basin, Wyoming, United States - RVT98D197 | ecosystem: Environmental > Terrestrial > Soil > Contaminated >...
AATCCGAACGCCTGCGCCTGGCTGTGGAAAGACCACACGGGCCACGCCGAAGCCGCCGAGATCACCCGGCTGGCTGAAAAAGAACACCCCGAGTACCTCGCCAAGTGCGGCGGGACGTATTCCTCCGAATGGTTTTTCAGCAAGATTTTTCATTGCCTCCGTACAGACCCGAAGGTTTTCGACGCAGCCTACACGTGGGTGGAGCACGCCGATTGGCTCCCCGCGGTCCTGACCGGGACCGAAGCACCGGACAAGCTGCGACGATGCCGCTGCGCCGCCGGCCACAAGGCCATGTTTAACGACGACTGGGGCGGCTACCCCGACGAGAGATTTCTCGCCAAGCTCGACCCGAAGCTCGGCAGGCTGCGAAAAACGCTGAGCGACCAAACGTATGCCGTGGACCAGAAGGCGGGACTGCTCACCGACGAATGGGCCAAGCGGCTCGGCCTGCCTGCGGGCATTCCCGTCGCGATGGGAGCATTCGACGCGCATCTGGGCGGCGTCGGCTCCGGGATCAGGCAAGGAGTTCTTGTCAAAATCATCGGCACGAGCACCTGCGACATGGTAGTCGCGCCGTCGGGCGCGAAGTTGCCCGATATTCCCGGAATCTGCGGCATCGTTGACGGCTCCATTCTGCCAAAGCATTTCGGCCTGGAGGCGGGCCAGTCGGCGGTGGGCGATATCTTCAACTGGTTCGTCAATTATATCCAGCCGGGCGGCGCGAAAGCGGGCTCGCACAAAGCGCTTACCGAAAGAGCCGCCAAGCTCAAGCCGGGCCAGTCCGGACTTCTGGCGCTCGACTGGAATAACGGCAACAGAACCGTGCTTGTCGATCAGAGGCTGACGGGGCTGCTGCTCGGCCAGACCCTGCACACCAGGCCTGAAGAGATCTATCGCGCTCTTATCGAGGCTACCGCCTTTGGCGCCCTGACGATCATCAACAGGTTCGAGGAATACGGAGTCAAAGTCTCCGAAATCATCAACTGCGGCGGCATCGCCGAAAAGAACCCCCTGCTGATGCAGATTTACGCCGACGTTACGGGCCGGGAGATGAAGATCTCGCGCTCGGCCCAGAGCTGCGCCCTGGGCGCGTGCATCGCCGGCGCCGTGGTCGCGGGCAAAAAGGCCGGAGGCTATGACCGGTTCGCCGATGCTCAGGCCGCTATGTGCGGCATCAAGGATGTGACCTACAAGCCCATTGCCTCGAACAACGAAGTGTATCGGCAGTTGTACGCCCTCTACAAGCAGTTGCACGATGCCTTCGGCGTGCGCGACTCGTCGGGCAAATTGGCCAACGTCATGAAAGAGCTGCTGAGCATCAAAGACAGCATTGCGGGTTAGGGCACACGGTATGCACGAAGAGCTCAAAGAAGCTGTCTGCCGGGCAAATCGCCAACTGCACGAACGCAAGCTCGTCTTATGCAGTTGGGGCAACGTCAGCGGGATGGACCGTTCGGCGGGCGTCGTCGCAATCAAACCGAGCGGCGTCGCCTACGATGAGCTGACGCCGGACAAGATGGTCTTGCTTGATCTGAATGGAAAGATCATCGATGGGACGCTCAAGCCCTCGTCGGACACGCCAACGCATCTTGAGCTGTACAGAAACTTCAAGGCCATCGGTGGCATCTGTCACGCCCACTCTCTCAACGCTACGATGTGGGCGCAAGCGTGCAGAGAGATTCCCTGCTTCGGCACCACGCACGCCGACCAGTTCTACGGAGCGGTACCGGTGACCGACGTGATGACCGAGGAGCAGATAGCAAGCAATTATGAGCGGAACACAGGCCACGTAATCGTCAGGCGATTCGCCGGCCTGGACCCGATGCAAATGCCGGCGGTTTTGGTAGCAAACCACGGCCCCTTTACCTGGGGCGCCGGACCGGCGCAGGCACTCGAATCGATGGAAGTGCTGGAGCAAATCGCCGCGATGGCCCTGGGAACTATAACAATCAACCCCAATCAGAACGCGATCAGTCGCGCGCTGCTGGACAAGCACTATCTACGCAAACATGGAAAAAATGCGTATTATGGGCAATCGAAGTCTTGAGAATTTTCGATTCTCGATTCAGCCACGAAGGCACAAAGGCACAAAGCAGAAATATATCAAAACCTTCGTGTCTTGGTGTCTTGGTGGCAAAAAGTAAAAAGGAGCACGAAAATGAAGAAAACCACATTCGGCGTCATTGTCGGAAACCGCGGCTTCTTTCCCGATGCGCTCGCCAAACAGGGACGCAAAGACATACTTGACGTACTTAAAAAGAACGGCTTTGACTGCGTTGCTCTGTCGATGCAGCACCGTGAGGCGTCCCTTTCAGGAGACACCAAATACGGCGCGGTCGAAACTTTTGCCGACGCAAAGAAATGCGCCGCCCTTTTTGCGGCCAAGCGAGAGAAGATCGACGGGGTCATCGTAACGCTGCCGAACTTCGGCGACGAAAAGGCGGTGGCCGAGACGATCAAACGCTCGCAGCTCAACGTGCCGATCCTGGTTCACGCCGAGCCCGACGCAGAAGACAAGATGACCATCGCCGACAGACGAGATTCCTTCTGCGGCAAGATCAGCGTCTGCAACAATCTCAGGCAGGCCGGCATTCCATATACGCTGACAAGTGCACACACCGTGCAGGCGACGTCATCCGAGTTCAAAGAGGAGCTGGATGATTTCGCTTCGGTGTGCAGGATCGTCAGGGGTCTGCAGAACGTGCGATTCGGCGCCATCGGCGCTCGCACCGGCGCGTTCAATACAGTCCGCTACAGCGAGAAAATCCTCGAGCTTTCGGGCATCGCCGTCGAGACCATCGACTTGTCCGAAATCCTCGGACGCGTCGAGCGTCTCGGTGACAAAGACAGAGCGGTCAAAAACAAGCTGGACGCGATAAAGAAGTACACATCGACCAAAACGATTCCCGCCGAGCAGCTTTTGAAGATGGCCAAGTTCGGCTGCGTCATAGACCGATGGGTCAGGGAAACTGAGCTCGACGGCACCGCCATCCAGTGCTGGACCGCCCTGGAGGAATTCTTCGGCATCGTTCCCTGCACGCTCATGAGCATGATGGGCGAATCGCTGGTACCGAGCGCCTGCGAGGTCGATGTGACGGGTTTGCTGGGAATGTACATTCTCCAACTGGCCGGCGGCACGCCGAGCGCGCTGTTGGACTGGAACAACAACTACGGCTCCGATCCCGACAAGGCGGTTCTGTTCCATTGCAGCAATCTGCCAAAGTCGTTCTTTGCAGACTCGAAGATGGACTACCAGGAGATCATCGCCGGGACCGTGGGCAAGGAGAACACCTACGGGACGATTGTGGGCAGGATTGCGCCGGGCAAGGCCACATTCTGCCGGACGACGACCGACGATGACGCCGGGATCATCAGCGCTTACGTGGGCGAGGGGCAGTTCACCGACGACAAGCTCGACACCTTCGGCGGCTACGGCGTTATGAAAATCCCGGACCTGCAATCCCTCATGCAATACATCTGCCGGACCGGCTTCGAGCACCACGTCGCGGTAAGCCTCTCGCAAAAAGCCGACGCCATCGCCGAAGCCCTCGACACCTACATGGGCTGGGAAGTCTATCGGCACGAATAGACAGACTTTTTGCCACAAATCCACCAAGGCACGAAGGTCAAGAGAATAACGAATAATGAACGCCGAAGGGCGAAGGGCGCTAGCCCTCACTTGGTCATTGGTTGTTCGATATTCGATATTCGAAATTCATTTCTTCGCGATTCTGTCCTTGACCTTCGTGGCGGGTATCTGCTATAATTACGCTTGGCATCTGTGGAGCTACTTACTTGCCAGTTCAGTCCGTTTCGTTCATTAGAGAAAGTGTAAAGCGAGACGTTTGTTCAGCGGCCCGAAAGGCAGCCGGAGGAGATCGAAACATGACGATGGCGGGTAATTCACGATTGTTGCGGACAATCCCTGTACTGATAACAATCTGTCTCTTGAGCCTCCCAGCATACGCCAAGTACAGCGGCGGCACGGGAGAGCCTAACGACCCGTATCAGATTGCCACGGCAGAGGACCTGATGCTGCTGGGCGAGACGCCCGAAGATTACGACCAGTACTTCATTCTGACTGCCGACATCGACCTGGACCCCAACCTGCCCGGCCGAAAAGTCTTCGACAGGGCCGTCATCGCCCCGGACATGTACCCACATGACACTCGGAGTGATTTTCAGGGAACGGCTTTTACTGGTGTCTTTGATGGCAACGCCCATACGGTCTCACATCTGACGGTCACGGGTGAGAGCCATCTGGGATTGTTTGGTCAGGTCTCTGGGCGCGGGGTGAGGGACCTGGGATTGGTTGATGTCAACATAACCGGCTCGGGTTCCTATGTCGGCGGGCTCGTGGGAAGCAAGGGGGGCATCGTGGCCCGGTGCTACAGCGCCGGTGCGGTCCGTGGGAAGGACAACGTCGGCGGGCTTGTGGGGAGTAACGGGTATGGCAGCGTGACCCAGTGCTACAGCACCGCTGCCGTCAGTGGAACCTCCGGTGTTGGCGGGCTGGTGGGGTACAACGGCGAAGAAGGGAGTGTGACCGATTGCTACAGCACGTGCATGGTCAGTGGCACGGGATGGTTTGTCGGCGGACTGGTGGGAGACAACGGGGGCGGTTCCGTGACCGAATGTTTCTGGGACATGGAGACCTCATGCCTGGCCACCAGCGATGGGGGTACAGGCACGACCACCGCCAAGATGCAAACCGCCAGCACGTTCCTTGAAGCCGGCTGGGACTTCGTGGGCGAGACGGCCAACGGCACAGAGGACATCTGGTGGATTCTCGAAGGGAAGGACTATCCGCGTTTACGTTGGGAATTGACCGATGATCCATCAGCGGCCATGGAGCTAACCATCACCAGTCCGATCCCTGATGAACGATTCGTTGCGGGCGAAGAGATACATTTCGGCGTTGCGGTTTCAAGGCGGCTGGACCCGGACGGCTCCCAACTCAACTGGACATCCAACAAGGACGGTGATCTGGGAACGGGACTTGAGCTAACACTTGACAATCTGTCCACCGGGAGCCACGCGATTCAAGTTTGTGGATACGGTGTTTGTGCTTCGACCTCTGTCCGTGTCTATAAAGATCTATGGGAGTTGTACCGATCTCCGCCCGCTGAAAGCGAGATCGCACGGATATTGACTGATTTCAACTTCAACTTGATCGACGGCGATCAGCCTGATGAGAAATGGGATGCCTACGATCTTGTCTTTGACCAGAATTCGCCAGATCCATCTTTTCTGGTTGCTATCTCAAAAATCGACGTAATGAGACATCAGCGGTTTTCGAGTCCTCTTCCCTTTACCAACGGACAAACGCTCTATGACCACATCAAGACGTACGTGAACACCATCAACCTCAAATTGGACTGTGGCAATGCCAGCGGCGGCGGGGGCACGGTGAATCTAAGGCGGAGTTTCAGTGTTTGGGACGGCAGAACGGGCGGTACCGCTACAAACCCCGATGCGTGCAAAACACCAATATTTGCGCTTCCCAGTCTCCATGAGTATATTAATCCTATCTATCTTCTCGTACATGAGGGAAGACACTGCGAGCCTGATGATCCGCGCCACAAAATGTGCGATGGTCGGCCAAAGGATGAGACGCTTGAGGGTGGAAGTGGATATGCCTGGTCAATTCTCTATTTGATGTGGGTATATAAGTATGGCCTGTACGATCCGCCATTCATTCGCAACGAAGCAAGATCGCAGGTGGTCTGGTTTCTTCCTGTCTTCTTCTGTAGCACACCCACACATTCGGATCCAAGAGTCCAAGCCATAATCGATGAATTCGAGGGGATCATCCCTACGCCTCCACCGCCTGAGCCCACTCCAGATGCTGGCCCCGTCGGCTGGTGGAAACTCGACGAGGGTTCCGGGACAATAGCCCATGATTCGAGCGGCCACGGTAATGACGGCATCATCAGAGGCGACACGCATTGGGTCTCAGGCAGAATAGGCAATGCTCTTGAGTTCGACGGAAGTGGCGATTACGTGGACACAGGGTATTCAACTGATCTGCCTATCTGGGCTGTATGCGCGTGGGTGAAGAGTCCCCGGGCGCCTTCAGCAGATGCCCCCAGCGGGCCGGTTCATCGCGAGAGAAACTACCAGCTCAACTGGAACCACACCAATCCGATCTTCCGCGGAGCCGCAGTTTTGAACGTCGCAGGGACATGGTACGCCGCAAGCTTCGGCAGCCTCGAAGCCAACACGTGGTATCACCTCGTGGCAACGTACGACAACCAAACCCTGAAATCCTACAAGAACGGCAGCCTGATCTCAAGTAATCCAGCACCTTCAGGGAACCCTCGCCCCGAGACGGCAACGCTCAAATTCGCGAGACACGCAGTACAGGCAAATTATTTCACCGGGACCATGGACGATTTGCGCGTTTACAGAAAGGCGCTCACGGGTGAGGAAATACAGGCGATCATGGCAGGGACGCCTTAGCCGCCGGCAATCCGCTAACAGCAGACACAAAGCGTCGGTGGAGAAAGTTGCATGTGCCTTGATGCCGTAATGGAAATCGGGATGCCTTTTTGACAGCCAACGGTACGGAAGACATCTGGTGGATTCTCGAAGGGAAGGACTATCCGAGACTGTGGTGGGAAACCCACAGCAATTGACGATTTACTATTTATTATTGCTATTGATTCCGGCCAAAGAAGGCCGGATCTGCGAGACAGATTTTCGATTTACGGTTCAGCCCCGAAGGCACAAAGACACAAAGAAACAGTAACTCAAAATGGCCCTGCCATCCCAAAGGGACCTTCGTGCCTTAGTGACTTAGTGGCCAGAAGAATCCGCGTTTATCGGCGTCCATCGGCGGTTTCAAAGTAATTGATTAGATGGAGCTGAATTCTCCATCCGAGTTTTTTGCTCCCGGCACGCATATTTCCTATATTTTAACAGGGCGTTTGTGGAGAACGGTCTGATTTACGATTTATGATTGACGATTTACGATTGAGCAGTGCTTCTGATTCCACAATCGAAATTCGCAAATCGAAAATGACATTAGGGGTGGATGGAGGGTTCAATAATGGCGGGGGCATTTGAGATTGACGATTGCCGATTGTCGATTGCCGGTCTTTTTGCCACAAAGACACCAAGACACGAAGGTTTTCAGTTATCATTTCTTTGTGCCTTTGCGCCTTCGTGGCTGAATCGAAGACCGAAAATCACATTGCTTGTCTTGCTTTTTACATGTTTGGTCTTCTGCGGCGACATGCTCGGTGCAGAGGCAAGGTCACGTTCCTCCAAGGGTGGCCATCCCCAAGCTGCGCTTGAGGCTGCCACCCCATCGCTTGCCCTGCGCTCGATGGCACGCGTCTATATGGCGTGCGGCGGTTACGAAAAGGCGCAGCCTTTGCTGGAGACGGCGTTGAATCAGGCACAGGCGACAAAAGCTTCTGATCCCGAGTTGTGCGCCTGCCTGATTGATTTGGCATACCTCTATAAGGAGCAGGGCAACCTGAGCCAGGCCGAGACCATGTGCCGGCTGGGTTTGGCGCTGCAGGAGAAAATCCATCACGCAAATCATCCCTACGTGGCAGACACGCTGAGGATTCTAAGTGAAATCTGCCGGGGACAGGGCCGATACCAAGAGGCCGAAAGCACGCTCTCGCGAGCTATCGCTATAATCCGCGCGGTCCGTCCCGAGGACGGCCAGGAAGTTGCTCCCTTCAAAGTCGATATGGCTCGCCTGCTCACGGCGCGGGGCGATTATGCAAACGCCGAATCTTACTTCAAAGAGGCAATCGACGTGATCGACAAGAGCTTTGGCCCCGAACACCTTTACACCGCCAAAGTCCGCTGCAGCCTGGCTGCTCTCTATTGCCTGCAGGGCAGAAACGCCGAAGCTGAAACGTTGATCTGTCGAGCTCTGCCGATCTACGAGAAAATCCACGGGCCCGACCACCATTTTCTCATCCCGCTCTGGCTGGTGCAGGCAAGAATAAGCCAGACGAACGGCCGAATGGTCGAGGCGCAAACGCTGCTTGACAAATCCTTGCGAGTGGCCCGCAAAGGAACCGATTGTGGGCGTCTGGTTCAGGGTGAGGTCCTGACGGCATTGGGCCAGTTCTACCTGCAAAACAGGCAAGTCTCCAAAGCGCAGGACGCTCTGCTGCAAGCCGTGAAGATGTTCGAGAACTCGCAGGCCGTTGAAAGTGCGGCCGCTCTCCACGCCATGGCCAAGGTGTACGTTGAAAAGGGCAAGTACAGCGAGGCGCAAAACCTGTGCCGCAGGGCGTTGAACGTCCTCGAAGGTACTTCGGACCAAGCCCATCCGAAAACGGCTGACGTGCTGGAGACACTGGTCCAGTTGAACCACAGAAGCGGGAACACGAAAGAGGTGGCAAGACTCGAGCAGCGAGTGCAAGAGATCCGCGTGCCCAAATCCTGAATCTCGAAATCCGAATATCGAAATCCGAAACAATGTCGAAGCTCAAATGACTCAATGACCAAAACGTTTTGAGTTTCCCGTTTTTGTCATTTGAATTTGTTTCGGATTTCGTGTTTAGGATTTCGGATTTACGCTTTTTCTTCGACGGGGTTTGCCCCGTCGGTTATCCTCCCATAGCAGCAAGTCTTGCGGCCACAAAAGCCGCCACGCCCGCGTTGCCGCCGTCAGCCAATGGGGCAACATACCGATCCACGGTGAACGTTATCGACTCCTCCGCCGCAAAGTTCATGCCGTTGTTCAGCGCACCCACGTAGGCCGCCAGAGCGTCGAGATATTTCCCGGCCGTTGCATACTGGCTGTAGGGGTCGGTGTTATTCGCTATCGCGCTGGCGATCGATGTCATCTGTTCCGGCGTGAGTGGAGCCGTGCTGCTGGGAGCGATCTGCCCGATCACCTGCGCCAGTGCAGCTACGTGAGTCCCATCCGAATCTCTAAGGATGGCGGCGGAGGCTTGAAGCTGACCACAGGCATCGCATGGCTGTATCTCTCGGGAAGAGGCCAGCGTGTTGACGGCCCATATCTGCATCATTCGCTTGTCAACTCCAAGCTCGCTGGCCGCCCACGTCATCAAAGCGGGGCAGCCCGAATACTCCAGCTCAACCAGCTCGGGAAGCGGCGCCGCCGGCACGAAGGGCGGCACGGGTGTCGGAGGAGGTGGGGGCGGAGGAGGAGGCACTACAACCGCGTTGACCGTGATGCTCGCCGAGGTCCCGATGAATTCCGCACCCGACTGGCCGTCGGCCGCATAGTACGTGAAGCCGTCCTCTCCGGCGTAGCCCGGCTCGGGCGTATAGGTGAACGTGCCGTCCAGGTTCGGCGTCAACGTCCCGTGCGAGGGACTTCCGAGCAGGACCGCCGTGAACGGGTCGCCGTCCGGGTCAATATCGTTGGCCAGAATGTCAATCACAACGGCAACGTCCTGATTGGTTGTCGCCGTATCCGGCCCCGGAACGGGCAAGGCGTTCGTGACGGTGATATAAGCCGTCGCTGGCGGGGAGGAAACGCCGGTCTGTCCGTCGCTGGTGGTATATGTGAAGCTGTCCTGACCCACGAAACCTTGCGGTGGAGTATAGCTGAACGTTCCATCGCCATTGGGAACCAGCGTGCCCGGGCCTTCATAGGAGAAGGAATCCACCGCGAACGCGTCGGTATCCGGGTCCTTATCGTTGGCCAGGACGCTGATGCTGCTGATGGGCAAGTCCATGTGCGTGGTGGCCGCATCATCGCCCGCAACCGGCAGGGCATTCGTCACGTTGATATGAGCCGTCGCCGGCGCGGAGGAAACGCCGGTCTGCCCGTCGCTGGTGGTATATGTGAAGCTGTCCTCGCCCACAAAGCCTTGCGGCGGAGTATATGTGAACGATCCATCGCCGTTCTGAACCAGGGTGCCCGGGCCTTCATAGGAGAAGGAATCGACCGCGAACGGATCGCCGTCAGAATCCACGTCATTGGCCAGGACGTTGATGCCGCTGATGGGATCGCCCATGTGGGTGCCCGTCGTATCATTCTCCAAGTCGGGCAAGGTGTTGGTTACGGTGATGGTCACGGTAATTGGATCCGTGTAAAGTTCGCCATCGGTGGCGATATAGGTGAAGGTGTCGGTGCCGACGAAGCCTTCCTCGGGCTGGTACGTGTAGTCGCCGGTCTCCCAGTCAAATTCCGTCAGCTCGCCATTTGACGGCTCGCTGGTCAGAATGGCCGTAAGATTCCCGCCGTCGGGGATGCTGTCGTTATCGAGGACATTGCCGTTCACAGAGTCGTTCATGTGGGTGGTTGTCATATCAGGCAGGGTAATCGGCGGCAACGGAGGAGGCAAATCGGGCGGCATCGGACAGTCGGGACAGTCGGCGGTGCGGTCCTCATCGATATCCAGAACCGCGTGAGCGTTGCCATTGGTTTCGTCCCAGTCGGCAGGATCATCGCTCGAACGCACCTCGGCCGTCCCGGTGCCTCCGCCGGCTTTGGCATAGACGTGAATGGGGTCGCTGCCGCCGCCGCTAATCGAGATAACGCCCGGCCCTTCAATGTCCTTGCCCGCGTGGATCAAGACGGATGCGTCTGAAGCGCCCTCTTCCGACGTGTGGGCAGAAGCATCAATTTGCTGCTCGACCCCAAGCGTTATCGTCACGTTTGCACCGGCACAGATGTGAACATCCGAGGTGCTGTAATATTTTCCGTGGGCATTGACGATGACCGACCCCTCGATATCCACGTCGCCGTGAACGGAGACCAGGCACGTTCTGGCCTGCCCAACCTCCTTGATTTCGGAGGGAACCTGATTTGTGATGGTCTCGACGTTGCCCCGGATAGTCAGATCGCCGGAGGCGATGATAGAAACCTCATCGTAACTGCCGCCCTGGACGGTCAATTGACCCGTCTCAATATCTCCATAATTGTTGGTAAACAATCTGATTCTTCCAGGCTCAGTTACCTTGTCGCTGGAAGGTACCTCAGTAATGATTTCGCCGACCGTGATTCCGCCTGCGCCCGCCAGCATATAGACACTTCCTCCGGCGGTGGTGTGGATGGTGGTCGTGACCGGGTCGCCTTCGATTTGCGACAGGAATGTAATGCCGCCGGTGTCATACTTGGTGCGAAGCGCGATATCGCCGCCGCCGCCCGTGATCTCGCCATCGCTTATGTTCTCAACGACGATATTGCCAAGCGTCTTTGAACCGGCCACCAGCTCCAAGTTCGTCCCGGCTTGCGACTGCTCTTCGACCCATTTTTCGTAGAGCGTGTTTTCAGCAGCATCCGCCGGTACATATCCATCCGCTATGGTCAGCTCGGGGGCTTCAACAAGCAGCGACCCGCCAGCGGCGGTCGTCGTCCCATCTTGGTTGAGCACAATCGCCTCGGTCGCAGTCAAGCTAATGGCGCCCCCGTTATCCGCATTGATCGTGCCGCTGTTCTCGAACCGTGCTGCGTCAACGGTTATCGTTCCGGCCGCAGCCGCCAAGATGCCGACATTGCTAATGGCCCTGGAAAAACGGTCGCCCGCAGCCAGGATGATTGTTCCACCGTCGGCGGTGACGGCACCTTCGTTGACTACATCAGGGACCGGGTCCAGCGGTTCTGTTCCAACTTCGACCAGGACGCTGCTGCCGTTCTGCCCAAGATACACCCTGTCGCCGGCGGCCATGACGACCAGACCTTCCGGGGCCACGATCGAACCTGAGTTCAGGACCTTCTTGCCGATCAGATAGACGCTGCCGGCGGCAATGGAACCGAGGTTCTGAACCGTCCCCTCGCCGTCTCGGAACACCATCAGCTTGCTTTCATCCGCCAGGATGGCGTTGAACGCGTCGTTCGACATATTCAGGCCCGAAGCGACCAACTGCGACACATTGATTTGGGACCCTTCGCCGAAGATTATGCCAGCCGGATTCACAATAAAAATACGCATGTCCAAGCCGCTGAGCGTGCCGTCAAACTGCGTTGGGTTGCCCGACATGATTCTGTTGAGCACAGCGGAGTTGCTGAGGCTCCCAGCTTGCAGGAACGTCAGACTCTCGGCTGAGCTGGTATCGATGCCGCCGGAGCCCGGAGCCCCCCACTCTACGACGGACTGCGCCAGGTCCACTGTGACGGTGGTGTTCGTCCCGTATGTGATAGTGCCGCCACCACTAGTAAAAAGCCCGTCAGCGGGGGTAGCCAGCACAGCCGGCAATGACGTGTTCAAGACCAGGCTGTACACCAGGAAATAGATTATCCCCCTTTTCAAGTAACGTTTTCTGGTAATCTTCCTCAAGATTTGCATTTTCGCATCCCTGCCAAATTTGGTGGTTATCTCAGACGTTGTTTATGTACTGACCTTCCGGCCTCTGTTTCCTGGATTATTTCCCCCTATACCATCGTGCGTACTTCCGTTCAATCAACTTAATGAATCGGCAAAAACCCTTAAGAATCTTCTACCTTTTATGGGACGACTTGTTCGATAATTCTCCCCAGAATGTGCTGCCTCCTTGCCGCTCAGAGGGGTCGATCCATCCTCGTTTGGCTGAGCTATTCGACGTGAAGGATGCGTACGACGCACCGCGCCCAGACACCAGGCGGCTCCACGTGTTTGACTATGCCCTATTCTTAGTATTGATAGCGGCCCTGCCGGCGCCCGCGGGAATATGTGCCGCACCGCGGCGGTAATGAACGAGCTGTCAACCGGCGACGAGAAGACTGACAAGGTGGGTTTCTGCCGGACTAAGCGATAGCTCGAACCCATGTTGCCGCTTCAGAGAGTGCAAGTGCCGCAAGAAACGGCATTACCAGTACTAATAATGGCGATTTCCATGCTTTAGACTGCCCCTCCTTAGGACGCCGAAGGCGGGTTCAACATTGGTCGTGGCCAGTCCGGCTGGACGGCCGAAAACCGGGCAAAATTTTTCAAAAAAATTTTTCACCCATGCCAATTTCGGTCCGTGTGAGTGCGAAAACCGCCTGGACGTGAACCAGCCCATGCCACGGGAACTGTACCACTACATGGACAAGAGCGATGCGAGAATCCACCTGAAGGTCAACCAAGCACGAATCCACGCGAGCTTGAATCCTGGCTCTGTCCGCATCGAGCGCCGGCGGCAGGAAGCTGCCGATGTGACCGAGCTGGATCTGCGCACCACCGCGCTTCCGCGGAGACCACTGCCACAGGGATCCGGGACGGGGGCTGTCCACAGACGCGGCCTTGCTTGACGACCAGAGTCTCGAGCTTACCGGCTGGAAGATTCTGCCTCGAAAAAAACGTAAAATTTGTCTGGACAGCTTAGAACCGGGTTGTTATCATCACCGTTTCAGAAAATTCGGTAAGTTAGAGTTTGCATTGATTCGAGGTGGCTCACTATGGCACATAAAAAAGGACAAGGCTCGTCGAAAAACGGCCGAGACAGCAATCCACAGTATAGAGGTTTGAAGCTCTCCGGCGGCCAGGCGGTCAGGGCCGGTTCAATCATCGTCCGGCAGTGCGGAACGAAGTTCTTCCCCGGCTCCAATGTCGGTATGGGCAGGGACTATACGCTGTTCGCCACCGCCGATGGAGAAGTGCGCTTCCAGGGTCGAAAAATCCACGTCGTCTGACAAGCACAGGAATGACCGAGAAATATCAAGGATGGTCCTAAGTACCATCCTTTTTTTATAGCGAGACCAGACGCGACATACGCGATGCGGATACCATGTTTATCGACCAGGCACAAATCTGGGTGAAGGCGGGAGATGGGGGCCACGGCTGCGTCAGTTTTCGGCGGGAAAAATTCATTCCCAAAGGCGGCCCCGACGGCGGCGACGGGGGAAAGGGAGGCGACGTCTATTTCCAGGCCGTCGAGAATCTCGATACGCTGTTGGACTTCGCCGGCAAACACCATTGGCAGGCCCAGAACGGTCAGCCGGGCTCGGGCAGCAACAAATCGGGAGCCGGCGGCGAAGACCTGATCATCAAGGTTCCGCCGGGCACACTGCTCTACGATACGGACCTCGACTTGCTGCTGAAAGACCTCAGTGAGGTTGGCGTCAAGGTCCGCGTCTGTCGAGGCGGAAATGGCGGAAAAGGGAACAAAGCCTTTGCAACCTCCACCCATCAGACCCCACGGTATGCCGAGCCCGGCAAGCAAGGCCAGGAAAGAAAGATGAGACTCGAGCTGAAGCTCATCGCCGACGTAGGTTTGGTCGGGATGCCGAACGCCGGGAAAAGCACGCTCATTTCGCGCTGTTCGGCGGCCAGGCCGAAGATCGCCGACTATCCTTTTACCACAATCGAGCCGGTGCTCGGCATTGTCGAATTAAGTGACTACCGCAGATTTGTCATGGCCGATATCCCCGGCCTGATTGAGGGGGCCCACGCCGGCGCGGGCCTCGGCCACGACTTTCTCAAGCACATCGAACGCACCAAAATCCTTGTTCACATCATCGATATCATGCCGATGGACGGCTCGGATCCGGCGCAAAACTATCGAACCATCCGCTCGGAGCTCGAGCAATACAGCAAGGCCCTGGCCGCCAAGACCGAAATCATCATCGCCAACAAAATCGACCTCGACCCCAATGGAGAAACCGTCGCGATTCTGAAAGAGAAACTGAACAACGAGGTCCATGCGATTTCCGCAGTCACCGGACAAGGAATCAGGGAACTCTGCGAACTTCTGTGGCGGAAGGTTAAAGAGCTCAAAGTCCCTTCGCAGACGGATCAGGTCCATCTTTGAAATGAAGAGAATCTATGGCAAGTTCTCGATGTCGGCCAGGTCCTGATGTGAGCGTTGAGTAATCTCAAGAACTCTTTGAAGTCGGGTGGCAGATGGATCATAGCCATAGATGATTTGCCGCATCAACTCGACAGCCTCCAGCCGCTCGTAAGGGGTCTTGGAAAGCCAATATGATTTTTCGTCCGACTCGTCGAAGACCGACGCTACGGCGAAAGCATTTCTTTGTATCCCTGGAAAAACAAGCCTGTCCATACGACAATCATACCAGAGAAACATGGCTGTGCAAACAAAACTGCCGCTCGTATTTGTACTTGCCACGCCCAATAAAAACGCGAAGCCGCTTTTCAGATTGACTTCAGCAAAAAAATAGGTACAAAATATGATATACGAGTTGCGAACCACGAGCTATGAATCATGAATATCATCGCTATAGATATCGGCAATACGAACATTGGGATCGGTTTTTTTCTCGACGATCAGGAGCAGTTCTTCGAAACCATCCCGGGCCAGTCGACGGCAAGACTGGCAAGCTGCCTGAAGTCCGCATGGGAGAAGATACCCGTCCTCGAAAGCTCGAGGGAAAAGACACGCGACGGCGTCATCGTGGTCAGCAGCGTCAAACCCGCCTGGACCGAGACAATCGAGCAAATCGCCAGGGACGAGTTCAACGAAGATATTCACATTATCGGTAAAGACGTCCCGCTGCCGATGACGCTCCGGGTGGATGAGCCGGGCAAGGTCGGCACCGACAGGGTAGTTGCGGCGGCGGCAGCTTATGCCGTCGTTGAGGACGCCGTGGCGGTCGCTGATTTCGGCACCGCCGTCACCATCGACCTGGTGGACCACAACGGCGTTTTCCTCGGCGGCGTCATTTGCCCCGGTTTCGAGATCAGCGCAAAGGCATTGAAAGACAATACCGCCCAATTGCCGAACGTCAAAGTCACCAGGCCCAAAGCCCCCTACGGCAAGAACACCGCCGACGCCATCAATTGCGGCCTGTATTATTCCATCGTGGGCGCATTGCAGGAAATCATCAGGCGCTACGCGGAGGAACTGGGCAAATGGCCGCAAACTATCATTACCGGCTCGGGCGCCAAGACAATACAGACCGACTGCGAGTTCATAGACAGCTACGTACCCAACCTCGTCGTCACGGGCATCGTCCTGGCCTACAAGAAGTACCTCGATGAGGAGGTGCGATAGGCGCAGCGCCTTGCATTGAACAGTGACCACGCCGACGCGGGCAAAACCATGCACGAAACACGATATACGAAATACGAGAAATGAGCATCTTTGCCGCCGCCATGACCGGCTTGGGGACCGGTGCCATATCGACCGTCCAGGTTTTCGGGGATTCCGCCCAGGCCGTCATAAGACAGGTATTCAAGCCGAAAGGAGCCAAACATCCGACGTTCACAACCGGCGAGGTCCTGGTCGGCGCAATCTGCGAGGCAGATCGGATCATCGACCAAGTCACCATCGGCTGCGAAGGCCCGTCGACTTTCGCGATCAACTGCCACGGCAATCCACTCATCGTTGAAATGATCACGCAACTGCTTCTGCGCCGCGGAGCCGTGTTGCTGACGCCTGAGCAGTTCCTGGCCAAGACCCTTATGATCCAAGAGCCCGGCAACACAATCAAAGTCGAAGCCCAATTAGTTCAGCCAAAGGTCAAGACCCTCCAGGGCGCGAAAACAGTAGCCGACCAAATCAATGCCGGGTTAGCCCAAAAAGCGCGGGACTGGCTTGGGCACATGGACGAAATCGCTCTGGACACAATCAAAGCCGAGGCGACACGGATACTGCAAGAATCTCAAGCAGCAAAACTTGTTATCTATGGCTGCACGGCTGTCCTCGCCGGCCCGCCCAACAGCGGCAAGAGCACACTTCTGAACTACCTGGCCGGCCGACAGAAATCCATTGTCACCGATATTGAAGGCACGACCAGAGACTGGGTCGAGGCCACGTGCCAGGTCGGTCCTTTGTTTGTAACCTTGATCGACACAGCGGGACTTGTGCGGGAACTGTCATGGGCCGAGCATACCGTCGAAGAAGCCGCTCAGGGGAAAACTATCGAAATCCTGAACCGGGCGGACCTCGTTCTGCTTGTTCTCGATGGTAGTCAGCCCGCAGAAAAGTTTGACGACCAAATCCGTGAGAGAAGCGCCGGCAAGAAAGTCATCACGGTCCTGAACAAATCCGATCTGCCGGCGAAGTTCGACATAAACAAGCTGCCCGGAATCTTCTCAAACACAGTCCGGATAATCGCCAAAGAGGGAACCGGTATCGAAGAGCTCAAAGAAACAATTCAGCGGACCATCCGCGCCGCCGCCTTCGATGTACGGCAGCCCGTCTGCTTCACCGCCCGGCAGGAAAACCTGCTCAAACAACTGACCACTGCTCAATCTGCGGAGCACGCCGCCTCAATCATCACAGAGTTGTCAAGCGGACCTACGACCGCTCTTGCATGAGATCACCTTCTCAGCAAACCGTCGGTGTCCACCCCGAGAGTCCTTGTCAGTTGGGCCGGTCCGGGTATAATCTGCTCCTATGACCCCGATTGATGAGAGACTGTCACCTGCGATGAAGCAGTTTCAGCGGTTCAAGCAGAAGTATCCGGACTGCATCCTGTTTTTTCGCATGGGTGATTTTTACGAGACCTTTTATGAAGACGCCAAGGTCTGCTCGAAGGTTCTCGGCCTGACGCTGACCAGCCGGAGCAAGGGCGAGAATCCGGTCCCGCTGGCCGGCGTGCCCTACCACGCGGTCGAAGGGTATCTCAAGAAGATGCTCCAGGCCGGCTTCAGAGTCGCGGTCTGCGAACAGGTCGAAGACCCGAAGACCGCCAAAGGCGTGGTCAAGCGCGACGTTGTGCGAATCGTCACTCCCGGCACGCTCACCGACGATATCCTGCTGGACGCCAAGGAGGACAATTTTCTCTGCGCCGTCAGCCTTGGGACAAGAAACCGGGCCGTGATGAGCTGGGTCGATATATCAACGGGCCATTTCTTCGTCCAGGAGCTTCCCGAAGAAAGGTTGCTCGACGAGCTGCTCCGGCTGGCGCCCGCCGAGTGCCTGCTGGCCGACCGGCGCGGCGAGCTGTTCGAGGCTGAGACAAAGAAGCTCGTCGCCGATATCAGGCAACTCACCACCGCCATCATAACCGAACGTCCCGGCTGGTACTTCGACCCTTACCAGGCAAGGCAGCGTTTGCTGAAGCATTTCGGCACCGCCACGCTCGAAGGTTTCGGCATCGACGACGGCGACGACGCTCTCATCCCCCCCGCCGGCGCCATCATTGAGTATCTCAACGAAACGCAGAGAACCGCGCTCGGCCACATCCGAAGCCTCAAGAAAATCAACCGCGAGAGCTTCCTGCAAATCGATCCGGCTTCTCTGCGGAGCCTGGAGATCCTGCGAACCATTCGCACGGAAAGCAAGAAAGGCTCGCTGCTGGACTGTCTCGACGAAACCATCACTGGCATGGGCGCCCGCAAATTCAGAAACTGGCTGTGCATGCCGCTGTGCGACCTGGGCGCGATAGAGCAGCGGCAGGACGCCGTCGAAGAAATCAGCGGCGCGGATGCCCAATTAGCAGAGATTCGCAGACTCCTGGCGAACATCTCCGATACCGAGCGCATCGCGGCCCGCATCAGCACGCTTCGGGCCAGTCCAAGAGACTTGGTGGCTCTGGCCGGGACGCTTCGCCAAATCCCAAGGCTGCGGGAAATCCTGCGGCAATTCCGCGGCCAGGTTCTCACGGACCTGGCGGGGCAGTGCGACAGCATGGACGAGCTTGCCGACCTGCTCGAAGCAGCTATCGAGCCGGACCCGCCTTCGCACTTGCGAGACGGAGGCGTCATCAGGGCGGGCTTTTCGCAAGAGCTCGATCACCTTCGCTCCATCTCCAGGGACGGTCAAAGCTGGCTGAGGAACTTTCAGAAACAGCAGGCTGAGCGCACGGGCATCGCAAACCTCAGAATCGGCTACAATAAAGTCTTCGGCTACTATATCGAAATCAACCACTCCTCGGCCAGCAAGGTTCCCGCCGACTATGTCCGCAAGCAGACGATCAAGAACGCGGAGCGCTATGTCACCGACGAGCTGAAAGAGTACGAGACCCAGGCCCTCAGCGCCGACGAAAAAGCACTCGAATTAGAACAGCAGCTCTTCGAGCAGCTCCGCCGGCAGTGCGCGCAGTACGTCAGCAGGCTCCAGGCCCTGGCCGAAACCGTCGCGCAGTGCGACTGCCTGGCGGCGCTGGCGTTCTTGGCCAAGCGCCGAAATTACATCCGACCCAGGATGACCAACGGCGGCGAGCTTGTCATTCATGAAGGCAAGCATCCGGTCCTCGCGCAAATGCTCGGCTCCGATTTTGTGCCCAATGACATCGAGCTGGGCGGCGGCGCAGGCGACGTCCTCGTCATTACCGGTCCCAACATGAGCGGAAAGAGCACGTACATAAGGCAGGTCGCCCTGCTCGTGCTGATGGCGCAGACCGGCTCGTTCATTCCCGCCAAAGATGCGCAGATCGGTCTGGTCGATAGAATCTTCACCCGCGTCGGCGCCTCCGACGAATTGGTGCGGGGCCAATCGACCTTCATGGTCGAGATGACCGAGACGGCGAACATTATCAACAACGCCAGCGGCAAATCACTGGTCATTCTCGATGAGGTCGGCCGGGGCACGAGCACCTACGATGGGCTTTCCCTGGCCTGGGCGATCACCGAACACATCGCGAGCAGCGTCAAGTGCCGCACGTTGTTCGCCACACACTACCACGAGCTGACGGAGCTGGCCGAGCTGTTCGCCAACGTGAAGAACTGCAACGTCGCCGTCCGCGAATGGATGGACGAGGTTGTCTTCTTGCACAAAATCCTGCCTGGCGGAACAGACAAGAGTTACGGCCTTCACGTCGCCAAATTAGCCGGCGTCCCGAAAACTATCCTGGAGCGATCCAAAGAAATTCTGGAGGAGCTGGAAAGCGCATTCCAGAAAGAAGCCACCGGCGAGCACCTGGCCCGCAACAAGACCAGAGAGCCGGATAAGGACACCCTCTTCGTCCAGAAACACAAGAGCGTCCTGGAAAAACTCGCTTCAACCGACGTGAACAACCTTACCCCAGTTGAAGCGATGAACTTGTTGAATCGCATAAGAGACGAGTTGAACGAAAGGTAGGAGGACGGAGAACAGAGGACGGTGGACAGAGATCGCTAAGGATTAAGGAATGACTGCATGACCGAAGTAATTCGGAGTTTTCGTGACCTAAACGTTTACAAGCTTTCATCTGTCTTCTGTCATCAGTTTATCGAGGCCATAAACCTGCTCAATGAAGTAAAGAGCGAAATAAGCGAAAGTCAGTAGCTGCAAGAAAGAAGCAAACCCGGTATTCCACCGTTGCACTGTGTGACCCGTTTTTCGTATAATCCTGTGCACGGCGCACGAGATTGACAGGGTTGAGTAATGGTTAGCGATGAGATTATAGACGTTATCAGAAAACGGTTGGTCGAGGCGTTTGCTCCTGAGAGGATCATCCTTTTCGGCTCGCAGGCAAGGGGTATGGCCGATGAACGCAGCGACGTGGATATCCTGGTCATTTGTTCGTTCGCAGGAAAACGCCGCCATTTGATGCTTGAAATGGATAGAGCTCTGGATGATCTGGACTATGCGTTTGATATATTGATTCTGACTCCCGAAGAATTCCAGCGAGATTGTCACATCCCCGGCACCATAGGCAGGTACGCACAGCAGGAAGGAAGGATTCTTTATGCCCAGTCCTGACCCTGAAATAGTCAGAAAGGTCGTGCAGTGGCTGACCTTCGCAGACGAGGACCTGAAGATGGCCTCCGAGACGCTCAGCCGAAGTGTGGGGGGACCCTACCGTCTGATTGCGTACCACGCTCAACAGTGTGCAGAGAAATACCTCAAAGCATACCTGGTTCATCAAGACGTGGATTTCCCATACACGCACAACATTCGACGGTTGTTGAAACTCTGTGGACAGCATGCAACCTGGCCGCAAGATCTCGAAGATGCGGAAGAACTGACGCCCTATGCCATTACGGCACGTTATCCAGGAGAGGATGAGGAAGTAACCCAAGCCGAAGCAACGCAAGCTGTCGATATCGCTCGACAAGTTCAAAACCGGGTTCGAATTGAATTGAAAAAGCTCGGGGTCGATTTGGCGGAGTGAGCCGAAGAAAACAAGTAGCGTGACTCTATTAAGAAAGGGCAAGACTATGAAACCTGCTCTGAAGCTAAGACTGATCGCTCTGTCCTGCGTTCTGCTGTCGCTGGCGGGCTGCACCGAAGTTGAGATTACCGGCAGGCAGCAATTTAACGTGGTCCCCGATTCGATGATGAACTCCATGAGCTTCCAGTCTTATGGCGAGTTTCTCTCCACGCACAAGCTCAGCACCAACGCCGAGCAGACGCAAATGGTCAAGCGCGTCGGCGGCAGAATCCAAGAGGCCGTCGAACAGTACTGCGCACAGAACGGCATCGAGGATCGATTGGCAAACTACAAGTGGGAATTCAACCTCGTTGAGGACCCCAACGTCAACGCCTGGTGCATGCCGGGCGGCAAGGTTGTCGTCTATACGGGCCTGCTGCCGGTCGCCCAGGGCGAGACCGGCTTGGCGGTGGTCATGGGCCATGAAATTGCGCACGCCTTCGCCAAGCACGGAGCCGAGCGAATGACCCAGGGCCTGCTGGTCCAGATGGGGGGCATCGCCTTATCGACGGCGCTGAAAAACTATCCCGACCAGACCAAGAACCTCTTTATGCAGTCCTACGGCGTCGGAACGCAGGTCGGCGTGCTGCTGCCCTACAGCAGAGTCCATGAAAAGGAGGCTGACCATCTAGGCCTGGTGTTTATGGCGATGGCCGGCTATAACCCGCAGGAGGCCGTGGCGTTTTGGGAAAGAATGGCGGCGGGAGAAAAAGGCGCCAGGCCGCCCGAACTCCTCAGTACCCACCCCGCCAACCAAACCCGAATCCAAAACATCAAGGACCTGCTCCCCGAAGCCATGCAGTACTACCGCAAACCCTGAGAGAGAATCGCGGCTTGTTACCTTTCGAGCTTCACCAGATGGCTCTTCAGGAATTTCTCAGTGGCTTTGACCGTTTCGTCTTTGACGGTGCGCGGGCTCTGGGCGACCCAGACGGTAAAATTGTAAAGCTCCTGCGTATCGACCCGAAGCCATTTTCCATTTCTGTACAGGAACACGAACAGGGTGGTCATTGCAATGCGCTTGTTGCCATTTTGAAAAGGGTGATTCTTGATCAGCAGATAGAAAAGCATCGCTGCTTTCGATATGAGCGTCGGGTACAGAGCTTTCCCGGAGAAAACCTGAAAAGGCACAGCCAAACAACTTTCCAGCGCATTGGGAAATCGCGATGAGAAATCCGGAATCGGCTCGTCAAACGTGAGCATCTCTCTGGCCAGATGAAATGCAGTGTACTCTACGTCTCTCACGGTCAGTATTATCAGCTTTCGCCGACGCAGTGGCCGAGCGCGGCGATGGGCATTTTTTGCGCCATTCTCTTTCATCATTCAGATCCCAAAAGTCTGAGTGTTTCGCCGTATTCTCTGACCGTTTTTCTGACGGCAGCCTCAATTTCCCTCTTGTCCTGCTCTTTCAAGGTCTTTCCTAAAACAGCGGCTATTTGCTTTTGAGGAATAGCGTAATTTCGGCCAATCCTCACCGCCTTTATTTGGCCTTTTTTGACCTTTCTGTACACAGCTATCCTGCTGATGCCCAAAAGCCCAGCCAATTGAGGGATCGTGAGATATTCGCCCTTCTTCATAAAAAAACGCCTTCATGTATTCATAACCATTTGCGAGACAAGATATTATGTGGCAACCGCGTTTGTTAACCTTAGTATATATCATTAACCGATGTTAACCTACATGAACCATGTTAACATAAGAATCACAAAATGCAAGGTAAAATTATCTCAAATCTGTCCCCTTCCCGCTGCCAGCGGCAGAAGAGCCGGCGAGGGCGCCGGTGGACCAGCAGGCCTGGAGGTTGTAGCCGCCGCAGGGGCCATCAACGTCGAGCACTTCACCGGCGAAGAATAGGCCGGGGCAAAGCTTCGATTCCATCGTCTTGCAGTCTATCTCGTTGATGCTGACGCCGCCCCGCGTGACCGTCGCTTCGGCAATCGGCCTGGTGCGCACAATTGAAAGGGGCAGCGTCTTAATCATTCGGACCAGCCTCTTTCGGACGTCTCTTTTGAGCTGACCGGCCGGCAACTGATCATCACAGCCCCCCTGCCGACACAGAATAGTCGAGACTCGTTTCGGCACGAATTCCGCCAAAACGCTCGCCACCTTTTTCTTCGGATTCGCACTGATCCGCTCGCTGAGCTGCCCTTCAAGCTCGGCCTCTTGTACGTATGGCGCCAGGTCCAATGTGACGACTATGGGTGTCTCGCTGCTGGGCAGATAATCGGTCAGATACCAACTCATATCCAGCACGGCGGGGCCGCCGATGCCATCGTCGGTGAAGATTATCGCTCCGGCTGTGGTCAGCTTCTTATTGTTGATGCGCGAGGACAATCGAACGTCCTGCACCGCGGTGCCTGCAAGCTGCCCGGGCCAGGTCTCGACAGTTACAAGCGGAACCAGCGACGCTCGCGTCTCGACGATGGTATGGCCGAGCTGCTTGGCAAAACGGTAGCCATCCCCCGTGCAGCCGGTCTGGGGCCATGAAAGCCCACCGGTTGCAATCACGAGCTTGTCGGCTTGGATGCCCTCTTGGCCAGCGCGGACGACAAACGAGCCGGCTTCTTTGCCGACATCATCGACGCGGCTGCCATAGTGAAATTGCACGCCCAGCGCCTTCGCGCGGCCCACAAGAAGATCCCTGACGTCACTGGCACGGCCGGATGCGGAAAAAACGCACCCATCCTCTTCGACCTTCATTCGCAGTCCCAGCTTGACGAAAAGATCCTGCGCATCCTGGGACGTGAACCGATACAGCGAGTAGCTGAGGAACTTGCCTTTTGCACCGAACGCGCGGACAAGCTCCTGTGGCGACCCCTGGTGCGTAAGATTGCACCGCCCTGCTCCTGTCATGAGCAGCTTACGGCCCGGCGTCGTATTGGCCTCGACGAGCATCGTGCGCGCGCCTGCTTCGGCCGAGAGAATCGCAGCCATCAGACCCGCCGGTCCGGCTCCGACTATACAGACTTCCGTTCTCATGCAGATTCACCAGACAACCTAAAGCCACAAATGTAGCCGGTCGAGACCACCGTGTCAAACGGCTGATCCATCCTTCCCTTGGGGAAGGCTGCCACCCGGCACCATGCAGTGGTAAAAAAGCTGTTGAAGCATGTTGGGACAGGGCTTATGATGATGGCCGAACGCCTTTTGAACCTTTAGAGGAGACACGATAATGCGACATTCGACGCTGACCCGGCGGGACCTCCTGAAGAGCGCATGCGTGGGGGCCGTCGCCGCCATGATGCCTATTCGCAGCCATGCTGCCTCGACCGATGAACGCCCAAATATCGTGGCCATCCTGGCCGACGACCAGGGCTGGGGGGACCTTCGCGTCCACGGCAACCTCAACGTCGAGACGCCAAACATCGATTCTTTGGCTCGTGACGGGGCGATATTCGACCGCTTTTTCGTCTGCGCCGTTTGCGCGCCGACGCGGGCCGAATTTCTCACGGGACGTTATCATTCTCGGGGCGGCGTGCACGGCGTGACAACCGGCGCGGAGCGATTGAACCTCGACGAGAAAACGATCGCCGACACATTCAAGGCCGCGGGGTACACGACCGCGGCGTTTGGCAAGTGGCATAACGGAACGCAATATCCTTACCACCCCAACGCCCGAGGGTTCGACGAGTATTACGGTTTCTGCTCAGGCCACTGGGGCCTCTACTTCGACCCCGTCCTCGAACACAACGGAGAAATCGTCAGAGGCCGGGGATATATCACCGACGATCTGACCAACCATGCCCTGACATTCATCGAGCAAAACAACGGCCGGCCGTTTTTCTGCTATCTGCCCTTCAACACGCCGCACTCTCCAATGCAGGTGCCCGACTCGTTCTTCGACAAGCTCAAGGATAATCCAATCAAAATGCGGAGCCGCGAAGGGGAAAAAGAGCCGATTCAAATGACGCGCAGCGCCCTGGCGATGAGCGAGAACATCGACTGGAACGTCGGGCGGGTACTCAAGAAGCTCGAAGAATTGAATCTCGCGAGGAGAACCATCGTGATCTATTTCAGCGACAATGGGCCCAATAGCTGGCGCTGGAACGCAGGCATGAAAGGCCGCAAAGGCTCGACCGACGAAGGCGGTATCCGGGTGCCTTGCCTGGTTCGCTGGCCCGGCCATATCAAACCGGGCACACGAATACCGCAGATTGCCGGCGCGATTGATTTTCTCCCGACCCTGGCCGACATGACCGGCGTTCGCATCGTAAGCACCAAGCCGCTCGACGGGACCAGCGTCAAACCGCTTCTTTTCGGACAGGTCCGCCAGACGGACGGCGGGCAAGCCGAGAACTGGCCGGACCGAATGATCTTCTCCCATCAGAACGGGCGGGTCAGCGTCCGAACACAGCAATACCGGCTCGACGCTGCGGGTAACTTGTTCGACATGGAGGCCGACCCGGGGCAGGACCGTGATATCTCCAGCGACAAGCCCCAGATTGCAGAAAAGCTCAGAAAAGCCGTCGCCCGATGGAAACAGGAGGTGCTGGGCAAATCGCAAAAGGACGACCGTCCCTTCCCTGTCGGCTACGCGGAGTTTCCCACCACCCCCCTGCCGGCCCGCGACGGCGTACCGTATGGGAACGTCCAGCGAAGCGGCAAAGCCCCCAACTGTTCATACTTCACGAACTGGCTCACTAAAGAAGACAAGATCACCTGGGACATCGAGGTGGCCACCGCCGGCAATTACGAGGCGGCAGTTTACTATACCTGCCCGGCGAAAGACATCGGCTCGACGGTCGAGTTGCGTTTCAACGGCAGCCGGGTGCAGGGCAAAGTAACTGAGGCGCACGACCCGCCTCTGAAAGGCGCAGAATTCGACCGCGTTGACCGAGGCGGCGAGTCGTACGTCAAAGACTTCAAGCTGCTTGTGATCGGGACGTTCAAGCTGCAAAAGGGCCGGGGCGAATTGACGCTTCGGGCGCTGGACGTCCCGGGCCGGCAGGTCATGGACGTGCGAGCAGTAATGCTGACCCTGCTCAATAGTGAATGGTGAATAGTGACTGGTAATCGCCCCTCGGCGCTCGCTCACCATTCACCAGTTACCAATCACCAGTCTGGAATTTAATGTTAGGAGATCAATTATGAAGAGGCATGGTTTGTGTTTAGTCGCAGTGGTGTCGGTATTGGTGCTGTTGGTCCTCGCCTTATCCGGTCCGGCGTCGGCACAGGAAAAAGATGATGGCAAGCTGCGCATTATCGTGTTTGGCGCCCATCCCGACGACTGCGAAATCAAAGCGGGCGGCGTCGCAGCGATGTGGGCGGCCCAGGGACATCACGTCAAGTTCGTCTCGACCACGAACGGCGACATCGGCCACGCCGAAATGGCCGGCGGCGAGCTCGCCAAGCGGCGCACCGCTGAGGTCAAAGCCGCGGCAAAAGTCCTGGGCATCGAAACAGATGTCCTGGACATTCACGATGGCGAGCTAATGCCCACGCTGGAGAACCGCAGGACGTTCGTGCGCCTGATCCGCGAATGGAAAGCCGACATTGTCATGGGGCCCCGTCCGAACGACTACCACCCGGACCATCGTTATACCGGCGTGCTGATGCAGGATGCCGCCTATATGGTCACCGTCAGGTTCTTCTGTCCCGACGTGCCGCAGCTTGCAAAGAACCCCATCTTTCTGTATCTATCCGACGGATTTCAGAAGCCCAATCCGTTCGCGCCGGACATCGTCGTGGCCATCGACGAGGTGATGGAACAAAAAGCGAATGCTCTTTGGCTGCTGGAATCGCAGATCGAAAGCCTCTGGGCGACGGGGAACTTCGAGAAGGTCGTTCCCGTCCCGACCGAGCCTGTTGCGCGGGAGGCTCGCCGCAAGCAGGTGACTGAACGGTTTGCCCAGCGGAATGAGTCGGTTGCCAATCAGTACAGGTCCAAGCTGATCGAGCTTTACGGGCAGGACAAGGGCAAGAAGGTCCGCTACGCCGAGGCGTTCGAGCTTTGTGAATACGGCAGCCGGGCCTCCGCCGACAAACTCAAAGAGCTCTTTCCATCCTTCAAATAAGGCGGAGCTGGCAACGCATCCACTCTAAGAGGAGGCAGCGTTATGAAGCCGAGACACTTGAAGATCGGCACTATCGTCTTGCTGCTGGTGATCTGCGCGGTGGTATCCGCGGAATCCGGCACTTCTGCCGGGCCAGACTGGACTGCAAAGATTCGCAGCGACCACCCACGGCTCTTCTTCAACGCCGATACCTGGCCCGCCGTAAGGCAGCGAGCCCTGAGCGACGAAAACGCATGGTATCTGGACATAAAAGGTCGCGTGGACCGGCTTGTCGCCGAATCGGGCAAGAGCGCAGAGCCCAGGGAACTCGGTCCGGAGGCCGCCTGGGCGGCTTTTGTTTTTCGCGTCACAGAAGATCCGAAGTACCTGGAGCTTGCCAGGAAATGCCTTGAGGCGAGCCTGAGCTACTATGAGGCATGTTTCGAGCAGAAAAAGACAGTCAATTGGTATTCGACCTCTCGCGTTCACGCGACACTGGCCTGGGATTGGCTGTACAACGACTTGCCCGAGACCGAGCGAAAAGAATACATGTCCCGCCTTGTTCGTGTCATTGACAAGGTCTTGAAGGTCAAACCGAGCATCTACCGGGAGAACATGTCAGGATACTCGACGGGCTTTTATGGCGTGCGGAACTGCCTTTGGTTTATCGGCTGCACGGCTTCCGGCACGGGAATCGAGCCGAAACTGGTCAATGAGTGGCTCGTATGGGGCCACGACGAGAATATGAAGCTGCTTGAATACCGCAAGAAAGCCTGTGGAGACGATGGCGGCGGCGCCTCGCCCACACTCGGATACGTCTTTGGCGCCTATCCGTGGGCCGAGCAGAATTTCTTCTACACGTGGCTCTCCAGCACTGGTGAGAACATGGTGCCTGACTGGCCCGCCGGCGCGACGCTGACCAACTACATCATCTGGAACTGGATCGCGGCCGAGCCGGCCCCTCTGGAGTTCGGATACGGCGACACGCCGCATACAACGAATAGACTGCCCATCGGACAACTCTATACCCACATGGCCAATATCCGCCATCTGTACAGCGCCGCTGCACCGAAAGCCGCCGCCCTGGCGAGGCACATACAGCAGATGGTGCCGACCCAATCCTACTCCAATACCTGGTTCATTTATCCGTTTCTTCTGTCGCGCCTGGGTAGCTCGCCGGAGCCGTTCTTCCCGGAGAGCCTTCCGAGCGCACGGAACTTCGAGACGATGGGACAGATCTTCATGCGTTCCGGCATGGGAAGGGACGATACATACTGTCTCTTTTCGTGCGGCGGGACTCTTACCCAGCATCGCCATTACGACGCCTTGAACTTTGTGATTTACCATCGGGGCTTTCTGGCCCTCGATTCGGGAACGCGCTATGAGGAATTCGAGAACGGCCAGCACCTGGCAAACTACTACGCCCAGACGGTCGCGCATAACTGCGTCGTGATCCACCAGCCGGGCGAGCCTCCCGCGCCCTACTGGGGCGGCAAAGTCCTCGGCAATCACGGGGGCCAGCACAAACAGCTCGGCTCCGTTGTTAAAGCTTTCGAGACAAACCAGGACTACGTTTATGTCGCCGGGGATGCAACCGCGTGCTATCGTCATGGACCGGTCAAGCAACAAGGCGGGCTTGCTCTTGCCGAGAAATGCGACATGGTGACGCGCCAGCTTGTCTTCCTGATGCCCAACCATTTCGTCGTCTTTGACCGCGTCCAAACCACCGATGCCTCCTATCGCAAAGACTGGCTGCTTCACACGGCGGACAAGCCCGTCATTTCCGACAGGACGATTCGCGCCGACCAGGGCGATGGCCGAATGTACTGCCGGACCTTGCTGCCGGCCGATGCGGTTCTCACCCCGGTCGGCGGTCCCGGAAAAGAATTTTTTGCCGCCGGTCAGAATTGGGACATCGTCTCGGGTGGTCTAAAGCCCGAGAATCTGGCCTTGATGGGACAGTGGCGAGTTGAAGTTACCCCCGGCGCCCCACGCAAACAGGATGTGTTTCTGCACGTCGTTCAGGTCGGCGATCAGAAGCTCGACGGCACGGACGAGACGACGCTGCTCGAAGCCGATGGAACATGTGGGGTCCGCCTAATTTCGGGCGGGCGGACGTGGGAAGTGGTCTTCAACACGACCGGCCCGCTGGGAGGACACATCAGTCGCGTCGGAAGACCCCGGAATATCAGTGCCGCTCTGGCCGCTACGGTCCAGCCGCAAGTCGGCATAGAGGCGAAGCCCAACGCGGGTATGACGCACGAATCGGCCAGGCGAAGGATACCGAAACGCGAGCTGCCCGAATTCTGGGTCGGTGATATGGATCGCCTGAAACAGCATCTCTCCAAGCTCAAGAAAGCAGAAGTTTCGACCATCGCCGTAACGCCGGGCGGCCGGCCCATGCAGCTTGTCACGTTCGGCCCGACAGAGCAGGTCACACATAAGGCCAACTTCAACTCCGCCATCGGCGGCCAAGAACCGGCGGCTTATATGGACAAGGGTGCTCGGAAGAAACCCGTCATTTTCTTTATAGGCCCGGTGCATGGCGCCGAGGTCGAGGGCCTGACCGGCCTGGTCAACCTGATCAACATTATGGAGACGGGACACGACCTGGCGGGCAGGGACCAATCCGAGCTGCGCGCGCTGGGGCAGCAATGCCGCCTGTTAATCATCCCGGCGGGCAATCCGGACGGCACGGCACGCTTCGAGCCGCGCGCCCTGTTTGGGATGGAGCTGGACGATCTGCGCTTCTGGGGCCAGGGCACATGGAGCGACGATACGTTCTGCGACTGGCCCGAATCCAAGCGCCGCCACCCGATGGCGGGTGACCCCCGTTTGCACGGGGGCAAGCTTGCCCCTGCGGAAGCAGGGGTCCGATTCCTCGGCTGCTACTTCAACGATGAAGGTGTCAATCCCATGCACGATGAATTCTTTGCACCGATGGGCCCCGAGGCGCCCGCCATTTTGAAAATCGCTCGCGAGGAAGGGCCCGGCCTGGCCGTATCGCTCCATAGCCACGGGTCGCCTCCGGCACTGCTGCGGCCTGCATACGTGACGCAAGAAATGCAGGGAGAGGCGCGCGCGTTGGCTCAGAGCTGTTACGCGTTGCTGGCGAAGCGCGGCCTCCCCTCTCAGAAGCCCTTTTCCGTCACAGCCGAAGGCGGCGCCAATCCGGCCTCGTTCAACCTGACCAGCGCGATATACCATACCAGCGGAGCGACATCATTCACCTTCGAATGTCCCCACGGCCTTACAGGCGAAAAATCCTGTCGCGTCACACCCGAGCAGATACTCGACATCCAGCTTGCACTCTATGAAGCGATGATGCGCCACGCGATAGACAAGAAAGGACGGAGTGACTAAAGCGAGCTTAAGTGTAATTGACTATTGACAAATGACTATTGACTATTTGCACGCAGGCCGCAGACACGAGCTCTGCGATTGTTTCAACAGCCAATAATCAATAGACAATAGTCAATGAAAGAAATCCCTGTCAGTACCCTATCGCACAGCCGTCCTTGCGGGGATCGGAACCGCCAAAATAGCGCTGCGGATTCGACCGCCTCCATATTCCCTGGTAGCCGCCGAACACACCGATCCCTGGGTCTAATTTGTGGCCCATAGAAGCAAGCGTGCGTTTGACGTCTTCGCCAATTCGCCGCTCAAAGTCCACTGAGCCGCCCGCGGCCATCTTCTGGCCCGTCGGCGTCGAGCTTTCGGAATGCTGCACGCGCGGCTGCTCGCCGGCCTGCTGGGGCGAGAAGCCAAAATCGATGATGTTCATCAAGACCTGGACCTGCCCCTGCGGCTGGAAGTCGCCTCCCATGACGCCGAAGGAAAAGACGGGGTCCCCGTTCCGAGTCACAAACGCCGGGATGATAGTGTGGAATGGTCTCTTGTGAGATTCCAGCTTGTTGAGGTCCCTGGGGTTCAGCGAGAACAGTTGCCCCCGGTTCTGAAGGCAGAAACCCAAACCGTCCGGCACAAACCCTGAGCCCCACGGATAATAGATGCTCTGAATGAGCGAGACCATGTTGCCCTCTTTGTCGGCGGTCGTCAGATACGTGGTGTCAGAGGAGCCTTTGAGCCTGCCCGGCGCGACGTGCTCAGAGGCCCGCTTGGGGTCAATCAGCTTGACACGCTGCTTAGCATACTCCTTTGAGATGAGCTCTTTGACCGGGACTTCGGCAAAATCCACGTCGGCGTAATAGACCGCGCGATCCTCGAAGGCAAGTTTCTTGGCTTCGATGAATAGATGCAAATGCTCAGCCGAGTTGGGCTGCATCGAGCCGATGTCGAAATGTTCCAGCAGATTCAACATCTGCAATGCGGCAATTCCCTGCCCGTTCGGCGGCAGCTCCCAGACGTCGTAGCCACGATAGTTCGTGCTGACCGGATCAACCCAGTTGGCTGTATGCTCGCGAAAGTCACGAATCGAGAACCGTCCCCCATTGGCCTGAGAGAACTTGACGATTCTCTCTGCAATCTCTCCCTCGTGAAAGGCATCAGCCCCGTCCTTCGCGATGGTCTCGAAAAACCGCGCCAAATCTTCGTTCTTGAAGATATCCCCAAAACGTAAAGGCTTGCCCCCGGGCATAAACGTCTTAGCCAGAGCGGGATTCGACTCGGGGCCGAAAGACCACGACTGCGCAATGATGGGCGAAACCGGAAAACCGCCCCTCGCGTAGAAAATAGGCGCTTCAAGAACCTTCGCCAGGTTGAATCGGCCCAGCTTTTTCTGCAACGCCGCCCAGCCGCTCACGCAGCCAGGCACGCTCCAGGATAACGGCCCATAGATGGGAATCTCCTTGAGGCCCAGCCCGAGCGCCTTCTCCAGGCTCCAATCGTATGGCGCGCGGCCGCTTGCGTTAAGGCCGTGCAGTTTCCGCTCCTTCGCGTCCCAGACAATAGCGAACAGATCGCCTCCCGGCCCGCACATCATCGGCTCGACCAGGCTTAGCATGGCGTTGGTACAGATGGCCGCATCGACCGCGTTGCCGCCGGCCTTGAGGATATCCACGCCGGCCATGCTGGCCAGAGGCTGGCTGGAACAGACGACTCCACTTTGGCAGACGACCGTCGAACGGTTCTGGTTCCTGTTCTGAATCGAATCCGTGTCGATGAACATGCTTTCGTCTGCTGCGCCGGTGCGCCGGACTGCGGCCGATGACATATCGCTCCTTAGAAGTGCCGATGTGCAGGCACAACCGGCAAGTTTTAGAAATGAACGCCGTTCCATAAGCTTGCGCTCCTGTGGGCCACTGGACAAGTTTCGGGCATCGAGCTCATTCGGCTCGAACGATGGTATTGTACGCTGCTGCGCGCACGCGTCAAGATCACGCTCGTACAGACCAACCTGAGAATAAGGATTCGATGTGAAGAAAGCACAAAGAAAAGCGGAGCGTAGGATCTAATCTACGCTCCGTGAAGCTCAACATAGAAATGACGAACGCAGCGTTCTTGCGGACCAGCCGCACCCAATCAGAGCAGGTCCATACTCGAGTGTTTTACCGGCCCCAAAACGCTCGTGTTCCGCACTGGGGGGACCGACGAATCAATGCTGTGGTGCGAAGACTTTGCGCCTCTGGAACAGGTAGAGGATGACCGCCAAGGTGATCAGACCCACCAGACCATTGTCGCCCAGGCTTCCGATCAGTTCGGTGAGATTGCCCACGACCCCGCTAAAGAACGGAACCGAGTTGCCGAAGAGGATGCCTGCGACAATCCCCAAAGCAACCAGCAGCAGAAAGATCTCCGTGATCTCGCCAAGCCATTTCTTTATTTCTTCCAGGTAATGCATCTTCGACTCTCCTAATTCAGTGTTACACAAAACAGTCCTTTACAAACATCCACGTACTTCTTGTTCGGCTGGTCTTTTTTGATTACTTTAATATTTATATCCAAAATACATGCGGATTATCGGCAATTGGAACGCTCCTAACGCCCGCCGGATCGAACAAGTACGGCCCCGAAAGAGCGCATATCAATATTGAAATCCCGGCAGTGACCCGTGTCACGCCAGTGATGCCAGATAGGCCCCGACCCCGTGTACTCACAGGCTTTTACCGAAAACTTTGCAATGGCCCAGACGAATCCCAAAAGAAGGACACATCGGCAAACCGGAAACCTCGCGCCCGGTTTTGGCCTCCTTCTTAGATGCCCTTTTTCTGGGAAGGCGTGGTATTTGCCTATGTTAAAATAGGCAATTTTTATCTTGACTTTAGAGATAAAATAGGATATCGTAAATTCATGTTGAGGAGCCTCGTATATTTCGCCTTGAAGGTATCACTCATCGTGACGCTCTGGACCTTCGTTTGGCATTATGTGGAGCCCAGGACTCAGGCCATGCGAATACTCCGAGCCGCTCTTCTCGTGCTCGGATTACTGGGCATCTTGGCTATGGTGAGAATCACCGGCGGTTGATCACGTCTTTGCCGGCGTGACTGCCCCCGACAAAGAAGATGCGGTGCCTACAGTGAGCTGCAGTGACTAAAGTGAACTAAATGGGACATCGCTGCTTTTAACTTTAGGCACTCTCAACTTTAGGCACTCTCAACTTTAGGCACTCTCAACTTTAGGCACTCTCAACTTTAGGCACTTTAGTCACTCCGCCTGTGCATCACTTTTCCAGTGCGACCAAATCTTCGTAGGTTTCGCGTCTTCTGATGACGGAGAATTTGTCGCCATCGACAAGCACTTCGGCGGCTCGACCGCGCGCGTTGTAGTTGCTGCTCATGCTGAAGCCATACGCGCCGGCGGTGAAGACGCAGAGCAAGTCCCCCCGCGCCACCGGCGGCAAGGGCCGGTCCTTCGCGAAGAAGTCCGCGCCTTCACAGATCGGCCCGACGACGTCAACCACTTCGGTTCCCTCCAGCTTTGAATCCGACGTGCGCTGGCGGGGCACAAACTTTTCATCCACCTTCGCGGGCCAGATGAAATGGAACGCATCGTACAACGCAGGGCGGATCAGATCGTTCATCCCCGCATCGGTAATGACAAACTTCTTGCTGCCTCCGCGCTTGATATAGAGGACGCGCGTGAGCATGATCCCCGCATTGGCGCAGATGCTCTTGCCCGGCTCCAGCACAAGCCTGATGTTTTTGTCCTTCAACAGCGGGACAATTCCCGCTGCATACTCTGCCGCCGAAGGCACTGTGTCCGACTCGTAATCGGCGCCGTAGCCACCGCCCAGGTCGAGCGCTTCGACCGTATGGCCTCCGCTTCGCAGCCTGTCAATGAGCGGCAGGATTTTTTTCACGGCCTCGACGTAAGGATCGATTTTCCTGCCCCCCGTGCCCAGATGCACGTGAAGAGCACAAATATTTACCGCCGGGTCGTTGCCATAGTCGGCAAAAACTTTCACCGCCCTTTCGATATCGACGCCAAACTTCGTCTCTCGCTTGCCCGTGGTCAGAAAGGCGTGTGATTTGTAATCCACGTCGGGGTTGACGCGCAAAGCGGCTCGGGGTCGTTTGCCTCGTTGCTTCGCCAGATGAATCAGGTTCTCCAGCTCCGCTTCGGACTCAATATTGAAATAGCCGATGCCGGCGTCCAACGCTTCGAGAATTTCGGTATCGGTTTTTCCGACGCCGGCATAGACGACTTTCGACGGATCCCCGCCGGCCTGCAAAACACGGTACAGCTCGCCGCCGCTGACAATGTCGAAGCCGCTGCCCGCTTCGGCCATGAGTTTGAGCACGTGGATATTGCCGCAGGCCTTGACCGAATAGCAGACCATCGTTTCGAGATGAGCGTAGGCCTGCTGGATTTTCTGAAGATGGTCCTTGAACGTGGCCTTGCTGTATATATAGACCGGCGTACCGGCCTGGCCGGCGATTTGCTCTACGCTGACGCCCTCAGCAAACAACCTGCCTTTGCTGTAATTGAAATAATCCATTTCATGCCCTTCTTTGCACGTCTTGCCCGGAGCTTATGGAATTCTTGACGTAAATCGTCCAATAGTATAAGCCGCCGGGCGGCGATTGCAAGAAGACGTCAGAATCCGGCGTATGCGCGAACGGGAGTGGTGAGCCGGCACAAAAAAAACGGAAGGTTCCATCGTGTGTGAGAGAACCTTCCATTTATCGCGTAACCGGCCTGGGCCGGCGGCTCGCCATCCTTTTTGTGACAAAGACCGGCGAGCTACTAAATCGCTACGCTATTTTTTCTTCTTGGCTTTCTTCTTTGTCGCTTTCTTCTTTGCTGTTTTCTTTTTTGCTTTCTTCTTCGCCATTAGTTGTCACCTCCTTTTGGCTGACTGAAATCCTTTCAATTTCTTTTTGCGCTACAACACATATTCACAGTAAGAAACTTCACGAACAAATTACAGAAAAAAACAAAAAAAAGTTCGTACATTTTTTTATCGTCTAAAACTTTAAGAATACTTGACAAAATTTTTTGATCGCAACATTTTGCGCAACCGCGTATATTCTCTACTATAATGCTCCGTCGGCTAAAATCAGAATGAACACGCGAAGTGTCTCGCTGTTCGACGGTGACTTTTGTTCGTTGCGGTTTTGCAGTGTCTTCGATAATATTCTTTTGCAGTAGCGCACAGTTTTGTTGTTAATTGTTTATGCACAAAGGAAAGATAGCATTGTTCGGCGGCACCTTCGATCCGATTCATCTCGGCCATACGATGGTGGCCGCAGATGCGTGCAAGCGCATCGGCGCAGAAAAAGTTATTTTCATTCCCGCAAAACGTTCGCCGTTGAAAGGCTTCCTGCCGAAGGCCAGTGACGCCGACCGCTTGGCCATGATAACCCTCGCTATCGCAGAGCAAGAGCGCTTCGAGGTCAGCGACTACGAGCTGAACAAGCCGGCGCCGAGTTACACACTGGAGACGGTCGGGCACTTCCAGCAAAAGTACGGTCGTGAGACATCCATTCACTGGCTCATCGGCGCCGACAGCATCGATGATCTGGTGTATTGGCATAAGATTGCCGAGCTGATTGACGCGTGCCATCTGACGACGATGTATCGGGCAGGCTGCGAACCGCCTGATTTCACCAGGTTTGAAGGCTCTTGGGGAAGGCAGCGGGTCGAAAAGCTCCGGCGAGATATCGTTCAAACCCCGCTGATTGACATCAGCAGCACGGAAATACGAAAAAGGTTAGCTGCGGGGCAGGACGCCGCCGACATGCTCCATCCGGCCGTCGCCGAATTTATCCGCAAGAATAAACTCTATCGCTAACAACAGACGGGCCGCACGTTGCAAAAAATCGAAATTAAGAAGAAACTGTGGCATCATTACAGAGAATCCTCGAACCCTGTTTTCGCTTCTTTGCTTTACGGGGCCAAATGGATCCTTCTGCTGGGGCTCTGCTTCCAAAGCCCCAGGATTTATCCGCCATACCTTGGGCGGATTTATCGCCTTTTTTGGCACCAGCATAACACGTTTTCCGTCGCAACCGCCCATGCTGTTGCCCCCAATGCGACAAATCCCCCATGCTGGGGCAAAGTCCCAGCCTGCCTTCCGTCCGGCAGACCGGCTTTGATTGCCCCGGTTCTTTCAAGCGGCAGTCGCAATACAGTGGAAGGATGCTACAATCTGGGAGTATAATATCCTGCAATGGTCGAAGTGAAAGTATATTATGATCGAGCAGGCAATACGCTTACCGTCTGGTTTGGCAATCCTAAAGATGAGGATATCTGTGAAGAGACCGGCGACGAGGTAGTCTTAACGAAAGACAAATCCGGACGAGTTATTGGGTTTGAAAAGCTTAATTTCTTAGCTTCCTCACCTCAACCAATGCGAGTTGCTTTCGAAGCAGCAGACGTCTGAATGTATTTGGCTATGTCCGATCAGTTGTTCCGGAACCTCGGCTTTCCGATCCTGAATCGCGCCGATCTGGCTTCGTTGATTGCCGCTTAGCAGGTCCATTAAGATTTGTGCCCGACTATCGAATCCCACGGCTTCTGGGCAGAGCGTTCGTGAACCTGCCAGCGTTTCATACTGCAAACGGGAGCTAAGTATAATCCAGTTGGAGACAAAGTGGCATGATCACCATAATGGAAACAGAAGTTCTGGAAATTAGATGTGCACAGCTTGTTTCGACCGAAGGTCGTTTATTCAAAGGAACACTAAGAAGCGTCAGTAGGACTGGCGCATTTACCGTTGAAGTTCCATGCCATCTCGGTAAAGCCTCAGTCGAGTTTGAATGCCCGCACTGTAAAGATCATATTACCGTTCGGCTTAGTATGAGAGGAACATGGGACGAGTTGCGAATTAGAAAATATCGCAGGGCTTGTAGAAAGTTGGTGATTGGTCTCGTTGGACTTTGTGTTGTAGCTCTTTATGTAACTCTTGCTGCATTTGGTTTCGAGACTCTAAGGACGGAAGTAGATATGGTAGGTTTTGTTTTGAACTTCTTGTTTTGCCTCGCTATCTTTGCTGCAGGATTTGGACTCTTGGATGGTACGGAGATATTTCCGTGTTTTTTCAGCGATCTAATTGACGTAAGTGACCAAAGATACGTCGACAAGTTTCGGGGAACGCATAGCGCCCGTTGTGTGAGGAAGTACCTTAACGTCGAACGCTCTTAATGTTCCTGTCCAAGACATCCGATAGGAAACCTCGGAGGGACAGACGTCTATTCTTCACTGAGTTGCTCCTGTGAAATCTTCAGCAGCCAATCATACCAGATTTGCATGCCTTCGCCGGTTTTGGCTGATATGGGGAAAATTTCTATGGTTTTGTTGAGCCTGCGGGCGTCGGCCTTCGCTCGTTCAATGTCGAAATCCGCGTGCCCTCCCTCCAGCAGGTCGATCTTATTGATAAGCAGCACCTTCGACTTGGCGAAGATCGCGGGATACTTGGCCGGCTTGTCATCCCCCTCGGCCACCGAAAGCACAGCGACTTTGGCGCTCTCGCCTAACTCAAAAGCCGAAGGGCAAACCAGGTTTCCCACGTTCTCGATGATAATCAGGTCCAGATCTTCGACGGGCAGCTTCTTCAAAGCCTCGCTGATTTGGGCCGCCGACAAATGACACGCTCCGTCGGTGTTAATTTGTACGACCGGCGCCCCCGTCGCTCTGATTCTCTCGGCGTCGATGTCGGTCTGTATGTCGCCTTCGATCACGCCGATGCGGGCCCTGTCTTTCAATTCATTTATGGTCCTGGTCAGAATGGTCGTCTTGCCGGAGCCCGGAGACGAAATCATATTCAGGCACAGTTTCTTGCGCTCGGCTAGAAACATGATGTTCTCGAAAGCATATTTCTCGTTTGCGCCGAGAATTTTCTTGCCTACATCAATCTTTTTCATCGCTGCCATCCGTTTGAAATTCTATCTGTTCGATGACCAGAGGCGCATCGGGCAACAGTTCAAAATCTCCGCCGCTGCACGCCGGACACTGCGGACGCGAAAACTCCACGTCGAAATCCCGGCTGCAACTCTTGCACCGCGCTTTGAGCGGTTTATGCTCTATATCAAGCTTCATGCCTTCGCACGGCGTACCTTTCGCAATGGCCTCAAAGGCGAAACAAAGTATCTCATCATTGATGGCATTGAGTGTCCCACAACTGATCTTCGCGCCGACGGGTTTGCCATTCTGTTTCGCCGCTTCCTCGGATATGATCGCCATCAGGCTCTGGGCCACCATCGTCTCGTGCATCAGCATATCCTCGGCAGCTCGCGTCCGTATGGCATCTGCACGATTCTTCTTCCGCCGATCCGTGTTTTCATCTCTACGACGGGCACATCAGGTGTCTCTATAACTTCGCCCATGATTTTCGCCTCTTTGCCCAAGGGATGATTTGCGCAAATGCTCAGGCACCGGTCGGCGGATTCCGGCGCGACAACGGCGACGAATTTGCCTTCGTTGGCGATTGTCAGCACGTCGAAACCCAGCATGTCGGCAGCGGCCTGCACGGCGGGCCTGACCGGAATATCCTTTTCGCGGATTTCGACGCTCAATCCGGCGCCTCGGGCGATTTCATTCAGCGTTGCGGCCAACCCGCCACGGGTCGGGTCTCGCATGAACCTTATGCCCGTCGCGTTTTCGAGCAGCTCGCACGTCAGCGACGCCAGGGCCGCACAATCGCTGGCCAGTTGCGATTGAAAGCCCATGTCCTGCCGTTGAGAGATAATGGTCATGCCGTGGTCGCCGATGGTCCCATTAATGAGGATCTTGTCTCCGGCGGCGATTCTGCCAAAGCCCAAATCCGCGTCAGCGATCCGCACGCCTATTCCGGCCGTGTTGATGAAGATTCCGTCGGCAGCGCCGGCTTCTACCGTCTTGGTATCACCCGTCACGATATCGACGTTGCTTTGGCGCGCCGCTTCGGCAATGCTCACCAAAATCCTGTCCAGCAATGCAATTTCAAAGCCATCTTCAATGATCAACGATAACGCCAACGCCGCAGGTCTGGCGCCGGCTACGGCCAGGTCGTTGACTGTCCCGCAAACAGCGAGCTTGCCGATATCACCGCCGTTGAAAAATAGCGGCTTGACGACGTAACTGTCCGTCGTAAAACACAGCACGCCGCAAGGCAGATTCAGCCGGGCCGAATCGCCCAGCTCAGCCAAAGCGTCGTTCTTGAACTTAGGCAGAATATGACGGCGGATCAGCTCGTCCATCAGTTGCCCGCCGCCGCCGTGTGCGAGCAGAATCTTCTCGTGCTTGCCTGCTTTCATGGTTTCTGCGCTCTTTTTCGGCTGTATTTGAACCATGCCGCGCAGGCCCCCTCGCTGCTTACCATACAAGGCCCCACAGGCTCTTGCGGCGTGCAGCTTTGGCCAAACAATGCGCATTCCGGCGGCTCAATCAATCCACACAGAACTTCGCCGCACCGGCAGCCTCTTGCTTCTTCAGCCGGTGCTTCAGTTATATCAAATCGTTTGAAGGCATCGAACCGCTCGTATTTGTCTTTCAGTTTGAGCGTGCTCTTTTCTATCTTACCCAGCCCTCTCCAAAAGCCATCCACCGGCTCAAAACACTCCTCGATGACCCGCTGCGCCGCGGCATTGCCCTTCTCGGTCACGACCGCCGGATATATCGACTTGAGCTCAGCTTTGCCCGAGGAAAGCTGCTCGCATATTTCGGCCAGTCCTTCGATTATCTGCACCGCCTCAAAGCCGGCCACGACGCACGGCCGACCGAAATCCTCCACAATCTCGGCAAAAGCACCGTAGCCGATAATCACACTGACATGGCCCGGGCACAAGAAAGCATCGATGTTGTGATTCTTTCCGCTCAGCAAAGCCCGCATGGCGGGAACGACAAGCTTGTGCCCGCTCAAAATACAAAAATTATCGATGGACTCAGCAGCGGCTTCTTTGACGACCACCGCGGTGGCGGGCGCGGTCGTTCCAAAGCCGACGGCGATAAAGACAACCGTTTTTTCCGGATTGTCTTTGGCCAATTGCAGCGCGTCCTCACTACTGAGAACAACTTTCACATCGGCCTTTGCCTGTTTTGTTTCAAGCGAATGGTCTTTGCCGGGGACGCGAATCATATCGCCGTACGTAGCGATGATACAATCCTCGCGGTCCGCCAGCTCCAGGACAATGTCGATATAGCCCTGATCAGTGACGCAAACGGGACAGCCCGGCCCCGACAGAAGTTTGAGGCTCCCGGGCAGAATCGATCTTATGCCGTTGCGGAAAATCGAGACCGTATGCGTTCCGCAGACCTCCATGATATGGACTTGCCGGCCCATAGCCTTACAGGCGGCATTCATCATACTCTGCGCTTTGTTGATTCTATCGAGCATTACCTCTTGATCTCGTATCTCGTACAGCGATTCGCGCCTTTATCCTGAAACCTTGTTCGGCGTATCTTCGAATTCAGAGATCTCGGCGATGAGCTGCCAGGTCTTCTTCGCCTCCTCTTCATCGACCAGCGAGATAGCAAAACCGGCGTGGACCAAGACCAGATCGCCCAGCTTGGCCTCTGGCAGCAGCGTGGTCTTGGCCTTCCAGCGGTTGCCCATCGCATCCACAATCGCCCTGTCGGCCTCCAATTCAACAATCCTTGCCGGTATTGCCAAACACATAATTCGTCGCTCGTGACTGGCGTCTGGTGTTTCGCCAGGGTGGCACCCTGAAACCTCGTTCGCAGGTGTATTACATATTCTTCGCAAGAAGCCAACAATTCCGCCCCTCATTCTATTGGCTTACACGGCTTGGGTCAATCTCTCGCTCGCGGCGAGGGCTGGCCGGAACAAACATCGTTTTTCTCACCGGCACGGGCGAAACGACAAGCTCCAGGTTTCCTGCCGCTCTCATCCTGGACCGGGAAGAAATTCTGGGGCGGCGCGTCGAAGGTCTAACGGTCCAACTCTATATCTTCGGAAGAAAGCGGGTCCTCTACCGGCTCTAAATGAGTGAAAACTGTGGCCCCAGGCAGTGCGCTGCAAATATCAACTTCAATTTTGTCCACAAGATGATGCCCGCGATGCGTTGTCCACTTTCCCGGAACCAGAACATGAATTGATATGAAGCGGCGTCCGGCCGCTTGCCGGGTGCGCAGCGAGTGAAACTGTATGCCTTGCTGTCTGTACCCATCGAGAATCTTTGAGATTATCTGATGTTCTTCGGCCGGCAGTGCGGTATCCATCAGGCCCGATACCGAACGTTGGATGAGTCGATAACCTGTCCATACAATGTTGGCGGCGACGGCCAGCGCAATAGCCGGGTCCAACACCTTCCAGCCCGTTAATGCGACCGCACCTACACCACCAATGACGGCGGCCGACGTCCATACATCGGTCATAAGATGCCGAGCGTCAGCCTCAAGAGTTATGGAGTTGCTTGTTTTGCCGACATGGAGCAGTACGCGAGCAACACCGAGATTAATCAGCGACGCCACGGCCGAAAGGATCAAACCTGCGCCGGCCTGCTCCAGCGGACGAGGACTGACAATGCGATGAACAGCCGTTATCGCAATGCCAACCGCTGCAACAAGTATGAGTATCCCTTCGGCACCACTGGCGAAATACTCGGCCTTGCTATGCCCATACTGGTGTTCCTCGTCCGGCGGGTGAGCCGCTATCATCAACATGAGCAAGGCAATGGTGGCACCCAACAAGTTGGCCAACGATTCCACCGCGTCTGACAGCAATCCAATAGAACCTGTCAGAAAATACGCAAGACCCTTCAGTGCAATCGTAGCGAATGCAGCAGCGATCGAGAGCCATGCATAACGCGTTAATGAAGAACGATTCATGTTGCGTTTTGTTTCTCTTTGCCGGTGAATCCCTTAAGGCAGAAGCGATGGTTCACCGCCCACGAGGCGGACAGCCACTGCCGCTTGACCGAGGGATATGCCGCCATCGTTGGATGGGACGTCCCGGTTGAATGATACGCAAAAGCCGGCCTTTTTCAAGAGCTTAATCAAACGATTGGCCAGATAGCGATTGCAGAACACACCTCCACTCAACGCAACCTCGTTCAATTTCGTGCTCTCTCGTGCTGCTTTGGCCATCGCGAGCAGTGCGGCGGCAAGGGTGTTGTGGAATTTCGCTGCAATGACGCCCGTATCTTGGCCCTTATGCAAATCGGCGACAAGCTGCCTGAACATAACGGACAAGTCAAGCTGTAGAAGCTGACCGGCCCGATTTACCAGCTCAAAGTCATAGTTCTGCTCAACATCTCCGGCGGCAACGGCCTCAAGAATCATGGGCAGTTGTGCGTCGAAATAGTTATAACCGCCCAAATCAAGCATGGCGGCAACGGCATCAAAAACCCGGCCCAGGCTGGACGTCTCGACGCAATTGACGCCCTTCTCAAGCTGCTCCAGTAAGATTTGCGATTTCCGATTTCCGATTTCCGATTTATTCTTCGGCTCATTGTCAATTCGCTTCAGAAGCCAATCAAATTCCTGCAAAGAAAATTCGTCGCCGTACGCTTTTTTCAATAGCGACAGAGCAGGCCGAACCGCTTCTTTGCTCGCTTTGTCCCCGCCCGCCAAGTCGTAGTAGGCCAAATGGCCGAATCGCTCAAATTTCTCTAACGATGCAATCAGACACTCACAGCCCCATATCGCGCCGTCCGTTCCGTAACCGGTGCCGTCGCACACAAGGCCGATGACCGATCCCTGAAGCTCGTGCTCAGCCAGGACAGAGGCAACGTGCGCCCAATGGTGCTGAACCCGAACGATCTTCACATCCGGCATTGAAAGAGCATAGCCAGTGGAAAGATACGCGGGATGAAGGTCGCGGGCGACAACCTCCGGCCTGACCTCGAAGAGTTTGCCGAGGTGCGCCACCGAAGCAATGTAATGATGATAGACCTCGGCATCTTCAAGGTCGCCGATATGCTCGCTGCAGATAAGCTGGCTGCCTTTTGCGAAACAAAACGTGTTCTTCAAATCCGCCCCGGCCGCGAATATGTCATGCCGGCAGCCCAGTTCCGTGAATATCGGCGTCGGAACATATCCTCTGGCCCGCCTCAAAAGAACCGGCTCATTCTCCACGAGATGCACAATCGAGTCATCGACCTGCCGGTGGATCTGCCTGTCGTGCATCAAGAAGGCGTCGGCGACGTCGGTCAGCCGCTCCAGCGCTGCTTCGTTCGTGCAGATCAGCGGCTCATCGGAGACGTTGCCGCTGGTCATCACCAGAACTTCGATATCGCGTGCGAACAGCAAATAATGCAGCGGCGCATAACACAACATGAACCCGTAGGTATTGACGCCCTCGGCCACGGATGGAGCAATCGGGCCGCCTGCTCTCCTGGGTAGCAGGACAATCGGGCTTTCAGGACTTTTCAAGACCTGTTCGGCCGGCTCACTCACAATGGCATATTCTCTTATCGTCTCGACTGAATCAGCCATCATGGCGAAAGGCTTGTGGTCTCGTCTCTTGCGTTCTCGCAATCGCCGCACTGCTTCTTCATTGAACGCATCGACGGCCAGGTGAAAGCCGCCGATCCCCTTTATCGCCACGATCTTGCCCGCCCGAAGAAACCTGGCCGCTTCGGCGATAACCTGCTCGGTCCCCGCTGCGACTGTTTTGCCGTTGTTGTCAAGCAGTTGAACCTTCGGTCCACACACCGCGCAGGCGACGGGCTGCGCGTGAAAGCGACGGTCGGCGATATCTGTGTACTGAGCAGCGCACTTGTCGCACATGCCGAAGGCCGACATCGTCGTATTCGGCCTGTCATAAGGGATGTTCCGGACGATTGAATATCTCGGCCCGCAGTTCGTGCAGTTGATGAACGGATAGCCGTACCGGAAATCTTCCTTGTCCGCCATTTCCGCCAGGCAATCCCGGCAGGCGGCCATATCGGCGGTGACCTGGGAAAGCGGCCGGCCCCGCGAATCACTTGGCCTGATCGTGAACTGATCCTCAGCCTCGACGAGCGGAATATCGGCGAGACGGCATGACTTTATTTCAGCAAGCGGAGGTTTGTCAGGGCCGGACTGGAGCCGGACCAGGAACTCGGCGATCTTTTCCTCCCCCCCTTGCAGCTCGATCGTTACGCCCTTTGTGTCATTATAGACCACGCCCGATAAGCCAAGCGACCGCGCAATCCGATATACCGCCGGCCGAAAACCGACCCCCTGCACCCGCCCCGTTATCGATACCCGCTGTCTCTTTGTCAAAACGCTGCTTTGGTCCTTTTTGACACATCTTGACAAGCCTGCCCACATTCGCGGCCCTTTGAAGAGCATTATAGCCCGGCCATACGCGAAAAACAACCGGCCTCCGCGTGTACTGAGAATCGACCTATGACGGAAAAAACGCAGGCAAAAAAATGCTTGCCACTATCGCAGAGACATGCTAACATAATCTTAATTCGGGGCCATAGCTCAGATGGGAGAGCGCTTGCATGGCATGCAAGAGGTCGTGGGTTCGAATCCCATTGGCTCCATTGCACGGGGTCTTCAAGAGCGTCTCTAAGAGAGGCAGCCGCGTATAAGTCCATCTTGCCCTGAATCGCCGGAACGCGTATAGTATCGCAGTGTGCGCTTTGCCCGCGGAAAGGTCTGGATGATCCGAAAACTCGACGCCGGGGAAATTTGTGAGGTTTCAACTATGAAAAGGCGGCTGATTGCCTTGAGGATTGTGCTGGTCGTGTTGGTCCTGGCTCTCTGGGCCGGAGGGTGTTCGGATGCGACACTGAAGCCCCCTGTCACAGTTTCCGTACTAACGTACAACATTTATCACGGCGAGGATGCAAACGGAAATTCAAACCTTGACACGGTCGCCAGGGTAATCAACTCACTCGAGCCGGATTTGGTTGCACTTCAGGAAGTCGATAATAAGACCACGCGAGCCAAAGGTCTGGACCTGACAGCCGAGCTGAGCCGGCGAACGGGAATGCAGGGGATTTTCGGCAAGGCGATGGACTACGCCGGCGGCGGGTACGGGGAAGCCGTTCTCTGCCGTCATCCCGTGCTGCAAACCAGAACCAACGCCCTGCCGCACCTGCCCGATGCAGAACCTCGGGCCGCGTTGGAAATCCGCGTTCAATTGCCAAGCGGAGAGAAAGTAATCTTTGTCGGGACGCATCTCGACCATCTGCGGGACCAGAGCAGCCGGATGATGCAAGCGGGCCGCATCAATGAGCTGTACGCGGACTGCAACCTCCCGGTCATATTGGCGGGCGATCTAAACACCGTTCCAGGCAGCGACCCGATAAATCTTCTCAGCCGCCAATGGACCCGTGTTCAGCAAACAAACCCCCAGCCGACGTCTCCTTCGGTCAACCCAACCAGGAAAATCGACTATATCATGTTCAAGCCGGAACATCGCTGGCGGGTCGTGTCAAGCCGGGTGATAGATGAGAAGGTCGCGTCGGATCACTGCCCGTTCTTCGCGGTGCTGGAATTATTGCCGGAAAGCAGAGATTCACGGCGCTGATCGCGGCGGCAATCTTCCTTTCGGCCGCCCGCGAACCTCACAATCTGCACCTCACGCAACACAATCGGCAAGGAAATAGTTGTCGTGTCCCGGCACGATAATGTCGGCCATATCGGCGAGCTTGTCCATTGTGCGGGCGGACAAATCAAAATCGACGGCGTTAAAATAGCCCCGCCGCTCGCGGAAGAAATCCCGTGTCGCCACCGCATCGCCTGCAACGACAACAGATAGGCCCTCGCAGTCAAAGTGCAGACTGTGGTGCGTCCCGGTATGGCCGGGCGTGGAGAGCGCTTCGACGGCGTCAAAAAGACGAGCGGGGGCATCCTCGAAAGATCGGGGCAATTTCCCGGATTTGTTGAGAATCTCCGCTACAGCGGGCGCCGCCAGCCACTTTGCATCCGGGAAATGGGCAATCCCGGCCCAATGATCGCCGTGCTCGTGAGTCACGAAAACCGCCGTGATGTCGCGCGGCTCGACGCCGCTGCGCCGGTCAAGCTCCTTTGCCATCTCGGCCTCATCGGCCAAAGAGGGATCCACCAGCAGGCGGAAACCTTCGCCGCTGACTAACGTGCACGTGCAAATCGCCGAACGCACGGCTTTGGCGTCGCTCTCGCCCCAATAGCGGTTCCGCGAGAGATTGCCGATGGTAATCACGTCCCAGCGTTTGACGTTCGAGCCTGTTCGGCCTTTCCACCGGTGCGGCTGGGCGGTGGTCGATTGTGCACCTGGACAATTCGCGGCTGCCGCCAAAGAAGCAAGCACCGTCCCGCCGGCCCGGGCCAGAAAATCCCCGCGGGTTATAAGACTCGCTCTTGCATTATCCGTACTGATATTGTCCATAGTGCCCCAGGTGGTGACGCCGAAAACCCGCGTAATCCTCAACCGATAACCTGCTCTAACTTCTGCCGCTCCGCGGAGGTCATAGGCTGGTTCTCTTTTACGACGGCCACGTTCGCCTTCAACTGGTCGATATTGTCCACCCCGATCACCGCGACCGAAATGGGCAGACCCAGCGTGTAGCGAATCAGCGAGCGGGAGTCCACCTGCTGAGGGGTCTGATCGTGATAAGGGTAAATGACGTTCTGATAGGGATTGCCGACGACGAGGCAGCCGTTTCCACCGCCCATGACCTTCATGGCGATGACGCCCATCCTCTTTTCATTCGCCACCGGCAGCAAATCCTCCCGGAACGGGCGGCGACGGCTGACCGGATTAAGCGTTGTCAGCAGTGTGTCGAACTCGTACGTCCGGATCGCCTGGCGCAGCATCTGTGCGTTGTCGTGGCCGGTGACTCCGATAAAGCGGGTGACTTTTTGGTCGCGCAGCTTCTGCAAAGCCGTATAGACGCCGGTGGGCTTGCCCCAGGCCGGCACGTCGTCTTTGGACGAGACCCCGTGAACTTGCAGCAGGTCAAAATGGTCGGTGCGTAAGTTCTTGAGGCTCTTTTCGACGCTCCGCATGGTGCCGTCATATGAGCGGTCGCCGGTCTTGCACGCCAGAAAAACCTCCCCACGCCGGCGGGCAAGAACCTGGCCATAGTTCTTCTCAGACTGCCCGCTGTTGTAGCCCGGCGCGGTGTCGAAATAGGTGATGCCCAATTCGAGTGCCGCCTCGGCGATGGCAATGGGGTCATGGTCGTCGGATGGGGGCAATTGCATACCGATAACGCCGCCGAGGGCCAGGACGCTGACGGTCACGCCGGTCTTGCCCAGTCGGTGCTGGGGCATGGTCTGCTTTTGCGTCGTTCCGGCGGAGGTTTGCTTTTCCGCCGCACGGCCGGACTGTAGCCCGACGGCCGCCATCGCGGCCATCGCCTTGATAAATTCGCGTCGTCTCATGGCATCTCCAGTCTATGTTTTCGCAAAAATTTCGGGTCCCACTCGATGCCCAGGCCCGGCGAGGCCGGCGCATGAACGTAGCCTTCTTTGTCGATGGGATAGGGCTGGGCAAAACCGGCCTGAAACCCTTCGGGATTCCAAAAGCCCGGGTCATACATATATTCGAGGTAGCCGGAATTGCCGGCCGCACACTGCATGTGAAGATTGGCCATCATGCCCACGCCGCTCTTGCCGTGATGAGGGCCGAAGAGAACGCCGAAAACTTCCGCCATGTGCGCGATTTTTCGCACCACCGAAATCGGCCCGGAAACCACCGGATCGGGCTGCACGTAGCTGTAGGCGCCCTTGCTCAGAATCGTTCGGTACTCGTTCAGCCCGCGATTGCCCTCGCCGCCGGCCAGGTGCATACGACTGAGCTGCTGCCTTATGCGAGCCAGGTCATCGTAGGCGGACCGGTTCAGAGGCTCCTCCAACCAATACACACCCATCGCTTCAAGCTCCCTGGCCATCATCGCGGCGCGGTCGAAGTCCCAGACCGGCGGCGGATCTCCAGGCCGTTTGCCCGCCTGGTTGGCGTCCACCATGACGTCCATTCGATTGCCGACCGCCTCTTTCACAGCAGCCGCCAGCGCCAAATCGTCGGCTGGATTCTCGCGGTGAAAACGTATCTTGATCGCGCGGAAACCCAGCTCGTAGAATCTCAGCGCATCCTCAGCCCGCTCCTGGGGCGTTTTGCCGAAATGCACCGTAGCGGCATAAGGCTTCACCCTGGATGAGTGAGCGCCCCAGAGTTTGTACAGAGGCACAGAGCACACCTTGCCGATAATGTCCCACAGTCCAATCTCCAGAAAGAACAGCCGGACTGGGGATTCTTGTTTCTGGAAGAACTCAGCGTTGTGCAGCTCAATATCGAATGGGTCCTTGCCGAGAAAGTAGGCCTCCGCGCGCTGCTGGACTGTTTTCGCGACGTCCGCCGGCAGCCGATAGTCACCATCCATCGTCGTTCCGATGACGCCCTGGTCAGTGAAGAACTGCGTGATGACGTAATCGCGGCTGTCCTGGGGCGCCTTCTTGGAATCCCAGGGCAACACCAGCCCGTGGCCGGTCGGCACGCCGCGAACTTCGACGGTGTTGATGCGGGTAATGCGAACCTTCGCACCGTTTGCCCGCGCCGCCCCGCGGGAAACATCAGGAAGACCCCCTGCCGCTGCCAGAGCAGCCGCCATGAATTCTCGTCGCGTACTTGCCATGATATCATCCTGCCCAACTTGTGACACGGTAACTAAACGCCGAGCGCCCGTCAAGGCTCAAGGCACCAAGAAGACGTCACGCGAACGTCGAAAGCTGCGTACGTCAAAATGCGTCCTTCATGCCTATCATCCATCGGGGCCAGTCATCGGGCTGGACACCTCCGGCGGCGGTCCAGCGCCCACTCGTATCGAACTGCCGGTGCCACTTCAGCGTCCACAACTGCTTGAGCGAGACCTTGCGCGCGGACCAGTCGGCGAAGAGACAGTGCTGTGCCCCGCCGTGCCGGTTCACGCAGAGCCGCTGCATTTCGTGCCCGCTCATGATCGGCGTCCGGTCGCCCCACGGAGGCGGATCGTCCGTGTGACTGGGCCAGCCATCCACCCACCAGCCTTCGGTAAAGACCGGCACGTTGTAGGCCATGCTCACCTGGCTGGTGCGCCAGTAGTATTCCATCGGTCCGCGACCCCACAGACTCGTCAAGCCCGCCGGGGGGTTGCACATCCAGCCGTTCGGGGCGTAGCTGCCCTCGTCGCCGCCATGCGAGGCGGGGACGCGCCATGCCTCGAACGGATGAGACGCAATAGCCATCGCCGTCAGGGAGGCGGAGGAACGGTATTTCGTTGCCGTCGGGCACAGCCACATCTTCTTGTCTTTGGACAGCGGCCGCATACACTCCCGCCACCAGTCGCCGTGGGCCATATCCGCCGAACTGCTGCGCAAAAGGCCGCTGTAGAAGTAGCCGTCGTTGTCCTGCGTGTACATGGCGAATATCAGGCCCCACTGGTGCAGGTTGGATTTGCACCCAACACCCCGGGCCAAGCGGCGCACCCGTTCCAGGGCGGGCATCAAGATCGACAGCAATAGCGCAATGATGGCGATGACCACCAGAAGCTCTATCAACGTAAACCCCGTCGGGCCGTGGGCCCGACATTTCGAATTTTGAATTTTGAATTTCAAATTTTTTCGTCCCCGGCGATTCATGGGCTTAGTACTCGTAAGGCAATAGATTCGGAAATAGTTCAAGTTTGACCACAGGCCATGCCGACAGAATAGGCATGGAACGAAAATGGCTACAAATCCGTGTTTTGCCGATCGGCGAGGATACCAC
>Ga0214473_10000613_pt1 | contig 49836 bp, 52 predicted proteins | sample RVTome_7_FD_203509 | JGI IMG/M metagenome (GOLD analysis project Ga0214473, IMG submission 203509) | Soil microbial communities from uranium-contaminated site in the Upper Colorado River Basin, Wyoming, United States - RVT98D197 | ecosystem: Environmental > Terrestrial > Soil > Contaminated >...
GTGAAAGATTGCGGTAGCAATTGCCACAAATGTAATCGAAACGAAATAACCGTAATTTTGGTAAATTTTATTTATTCGCATGCTGCTATTGAGTTATTCTAGGCGGACAATTTTTTTTCAAGCAGTTCTTCATGCTCGGGACTGGTTAAAACCAGAATTTTGTCTCCGGCACCAAGCTCGGTATCGCCTCTAGGAACGACAACTTTTCCGTCCCTTAAAATAGCGGTTATTAAAACTGTCTCTGGCGGCAGGTTCAAATCTTTGATTTTCGTACCGACGGCATGTGATTGATCCGAGAGGGTAAACTCAACTAGAGCAATCTCGCCTTTTTTCAACTTAAGCAAGGTCACGATATCGCCGAGGGTAGCTTCTTCGCGAATGATAGTGGAGATAATGTGTACTGAACTAACAGCGACATCTACACCCCAAGACTTGTTATAAAGCCATTCGTTTTTGGGATTGTTCACCCGGCCGACAATTCTTGGCACCTTGAAAGTGAATTTTGATAGCTGAGCAATTACCAGGTTATCCTCATCATCGCCGGTTACAGCGGCTACTAAATCAGCTTTGCGGATGCCGGCAAGTTCAAGCACCTCGGGGTCGGCTCCATCACCCTGAATAACTTTTGCCTTAGTAACTTCGGCGACGTCCTTATCGGCAATTTCCTCGCGCTGTTCCAGGATAGTAACTTCATGACCGTCTTCGATTAAACTTTTGGCCAGGTAAGAGCCTGTTCTTCCGCCACCAACAACAATTGCAAACATATTTCCTCCTTATGAAAGGTAAAGTAATTTTTTAAGAGTGGGGATAGCGGTACTGGTGACCGTAAAAGCAATCCCGTCTTTTTCTTCCAGAATAGTTCCGGACGTCGGAACAAAAGCCCGGCCGTTTCTAATAACGGCGATTACGTTTATCTCGCCGGGAACTAAAAGGTCGGCTACTTTTTTGCCGGAAAGTTGAGGGGAAACCTCGCCTTCATAAACCTCAACTTCGCCGTTACCGAAACTCATATGTCTAACAAGCTCGACATGCAAGAGCAAGTTTTTGATTTTGTTAGCGGCCCAGCTTGTTGAAGAAATCGTCTGGATTCCAAAAGTCTGATACAGCCGTTCTCTTAGGGGGTCATAAATCCTGGCTATAACCTTGGGCACCCGAAAGCGGTTTTTAGCAATTAAAGAGCCAACAATATTAGTATTATCGCCATTGGTAACAGCGATAAAGGCATCGGCTTCCTCGATGCGGGCCTTTTTAAGTACATCAAGGTCAAAACCGACACCTTCCACTTTTTCGACTTTAGTCGCTCCGAGGCGTCTGAAAGCCCGGGGGTCTTTATCGACAACAGCAACTTTATGGCCTTCAAGAGTTAAGACTTTGGCAAGTCTGGAACCGACACGGCCGGCGCCCATAATTACGATATACATATAATTTCTCCTTAACTATCCCTTTGCCGGGAAATATTTTCTGACAACAAGTTTTCTTATTTCGTCGGCAACCCAAAGGGTTGGCACAAAAGCAAACATCAAAAGCCAGACGTTCAAACCTACCGGAGCATGGTTGAACCAGGTTTGAAAGGGCTTCACGTAAACAAGGATAACAATTCCTATTATTTCAACAAGTATACCCCAGAGCAAAAACTTATTGCTAAAAAATCCTACATTAAATACCGAATCCCTGGTAGTCCTTACGGCAAAAGCGTTTCCTATCTGGGTAGTTATAACGCCGATATGAAAAGCGGTTGTTGCCTGTATATAGGTAAAATTAACGGCAAATACTGTTGCCGGCAGCGAACCTAAAGCAATGATTTTTGGCAACGTATAACCTGATATAAAGAAAACGTAGAAAAAACCAATAAAACATACTAGGGCTTGTAAAGGTCCTAAGAAGAAATAGGCTCTTAAGAATACCTTTGTGTTAAGCAGGCGCTCTTTCCTGGGCCTTGGCGGCCGCTGCATAACTCCAGGTTCGGGTGCCTCTGTTCCCAAGGCAAGCGCCGGTACCATGTCCGTTCCAAGGTCGATAGCTAAAATCTGCATTACCGTTAAGGCAATCGGTATCTTAAAAATGCCCCAAATTATAAAAGGAACGATTTCCGGAATATTGCTGGCAAAAATGTAGGTAACAAAGCGCCTGATATTATCATAAACAGCCCGGCCTTCTTCGATAGCATTAACAATCGAAGCGAAATTATCATCCGTTAGTATCATTTCAGCTGCTTCTTTGGCAACGTCAGTTCCGGCTATACCCATAGCTACACCGATATCGGCCCGTTTTAAGGCCGGAGCGTCATTTACTCCATCGCCGGTAACAGCTACAGTCTCCCCGGCTTCTTTGAGAACGGATACCACGCGCATTTTATGCTCAGGAGCCACTCGGGCAAAAATCACTTCTCCATTCTCCATGGCGTCGAGAAGTTCTTTATTACTAAGTTTTTCGAACTCAACGCCTGTTATAATGCGTGCTTCACCTTCAACAATACCTATCTTTCTGGCGATGGCTTCCGCCGTTAAACCGTAGTCTCCGGTAATCATAATTATTTTTATGCCGGCCGTGTGGCATTTTTGAACGGCATCTTGAACTTCGGTTCTTGGCGGATCCATCATGGCCATCAAACCGGTAAAAATCATATCGGACTCGACTTCTTCAATACTATAATCAGTCAATTCTTCAGGCAGATCCTTATAGGCCATCGCCAAAACTCTTAAAGATGCTTTGGCAAAATCATCGTTTGCTTTTAAGATTTCATCTCTTTTTTCCTTTGTCAGGTCTTCAATTTGACCGTTTAAATATATCTTTGAACAAAGCTCAAGCATTTCCTTCGGTGCCCCTTTGATATAAGCAACATGGGTGCCGTCTGCATAGTCATAAACGTAGCTTTTGTCCGAGTAACCATAGACAACCGACATTCTTTTTCTAACAGATTCAAAGGGCAGCTGATGTTTGAGGAAACCTTCCTGGTAAATGTCTTCAAGGGACAAGCCACCTTTAACCGAGGAAACAAGCAAAGCGCCTTCGGTGGGGTCGCCAATAATCGACCAATTTCTGCCCGTGTCTTTTGGAGGTATAAGCTTGGAGTTATTAGCCAAGCTTGATACTTTAAGCAAGACCTTCAGCTCCTTAGCGACTTCCTCTTTAGCGAGTTTTTTGCCGGAAAGCAAGAATTCGCCTTTCGGCTCATAACCGGCTCCAGTCAGTTCAAAAATCTTGCCGTTTGCCCACATTTCTCTTACCGTCATTTCGTTTTGAGTTAAGGTGCCGGTTTTATCCGTGCAGATGATAGTTGTAGAACCTAGAGTTTCAACTGATGAAAGCTTCTTAATAAGGGCATGCCTTTTGGCCATGCGCTGAACGCCCATAGCCAGAGCCAGAGTTACCGTCGGCAACAATCCCTCGGGAATGTTGGCTACAATTATGCCGATTGCAAAAGGAATGATGAAACTAAGAGGCTGGCCGGTTGATCTGCCGACAAAGAAAAAAACTACACCCAGCCCGACGGCCAGCATGCCGACAACTTTGGTAACGAATTTCATTTCTTTTTGAAGGGGACTAAGTTCTTCTTTTACGGATTGAGTTAAGGTGGCAATTTTCCCAAACTCGGTATGCATTCCGGTTGCTACAATTATTGCTTTTCCGGAGCCTGCCGCTACTGTTGTGCCGGCAAAGACCATGTTGGGGGACTCGGTAATTGATATTTTTTCCAGTACAGCATCTGATATCTTTCTTACCGGATGTGACTCTCCGGTAAGGGCGGAGTCATTTGTTCTTAACTCGAAATTCTCAAACACCCGGCTATCGGCTGGTACATAATCGCCTTCATCGATGATCAGTATGTCTCCGGGCACTACTTCGCTGGCGACAATTTCCTCAACCCCTCCGTCTCTTTGAACTTTGGCAGTCGGTGGCAGGAGCTTTTTCAAGGCTTCGGTAGCTTTCTCGGCCTTAAATTCTTGCCAGAAACTAAATATGGCGTTAATCAGGATAACGGCAAAGACTGCCCAGCCAAGCTGCGGCTGGTCGGCAAAAAAGGCAAGGATGCCGCCAGTCCAAAGCAGTATCGCAAAAAGGTGATAAAAATTTTCCAGAAATTTCAGATAAAGAGGGCGGCCTTTTACTTCTTTTATTTCATTGAGACCGTATTCTTCGAGTTTTTTAGCGACTTCTTGCTTAGTTAAACCGGTTTTGGGTGTGTTAAATTTTTTGAAGACTTCTTTGGTATCTAGCTGATACGTTTCCATGATTTATTAGCAATAATCACCTTTGTAAAGGGCAATGTCAAGGCAGCATAGGATAAGTTGGGTATAATCTAGCTATGAGAAGAGCTATTGGTCTTATAGTTATTTTAAGTCTGGTTATTATCCTTGTTATTTTAGCTTTCGCAGCTAAAGCGCCCCAAGAAGAAAGCAAAAAGATAGAAGTTGTTGCCAGCATTTATCCCTTGGCTGAATTTTCCAGGCAAGCCGGCGGCCGGTTCGTTAACGTGAGCAACATAACCTCTGCTGGAGTCGAGCCTCACGATTTCGATCCAAGTCCCCAGGATTTAGTAAAGATAAATAGAGCGCGCATCTTCATATTCAATGGAGCAGGCTTAGACCCCTGGGCTAAAAAATTAGCGCCTGAACTTCAGTCCAAAGGAATTTTAGTAATAGAGATGAGCAAGTACTTCAAAATCAAGAGAACTATTGAAAATGGGGATGGTTTGAAGACGGTGCCCGATCCGCATATTTGGCTCGATCCGGTATTGGCCAAAAAAGAAGTGGCTATTATAAGAGATGCCCTCATAGAAACTGATGCCAAGCATTCAGATGCTTATCAAGCTAACAGTAAAAAATATATGGCTGAACTGGATGCTCTTAACAGCCAATTTAAACGTGGGTTATCGAATTTGCGCTTACGAGAGATTGTTGTCTCTCACGCCGCTTTTGCTTATTTAGCCAGGCGTTATAATATAAAGATGATTCCGATTGCTATCTCTCCTAACGAGGAACCGTCTCCTAAGCAAATAGGCCAATTGGTAACGATAGTGCGCCGTAAAAAAATCAAGTATATATTTTTCGAGACTTTGACAAGCCCGAAAACGGCCGAGACGATTGCCGAAGAGGCCGGCGTAAAAACTTTGATTCTTAATTCTATCGAAGGACTTACGCTTGAAGAAGCGAAAAGAGGCGAAAACTATATATCGATAATGGAAAAAAATCTTTCAAATCTTAGGTTGGCCTTGGAGTAGGTATGAACGAAGCGAAGAATATTATTGAAATAAACGACCTTAGTTATAACTACAATCACCATCTAGTTCTGGAAGGGATTACTTTCTCGGTAAAAAGCGGAGAATACTTAGGGGTTATCGGTCCGAACGGCGGCGGCAAGACCACGCTGGTTAAAATAATCGTGGGCTTGCTAAAACCCACAAAAGGCCAGGTTAAAATTCTCGGCCAAGACGTCGCTCATTTAAAAGAGCGGTATAATGTCGGTTATGTTTCCCAGCGGGCCTCCCAGGCCATAGTCACTTTTCCTACAACTGTCGAGGAGATTGTCAGAAGCGGCCGCACGGCCAAAGTCGGTGTCTTCAAGCGTTTTACCAATCATGACCAGCATTTTATCGATGAGGCAATGAACGCTGCCGATGTTTATCAATTCAGGAAAAGGCTTATATCAAGTCTTTCGGGCGGCGAGCTGCAAAGAGTTTTTATTGCCAGAGCGTTGGCTGGTGAGCCCAAGATACTTATTCTGGATGAGCCGGCAGTCGGAATCGATATCGCTGCTCAGGATAAGTTTTACTCGTTTCTGCACGAGCTAAACGGCCAGGGTCTCACCATCTTTTTTGTTTCCCATGACATCGATATCGTTGCTCAGGAAGTCCACAGCGTTTTATGCTTAAACAACCGGTTGATATGTACCGGTACGCCAAAAGACTTTATTAAACAGGAATATATGGAAAAACTCTACGGGAAAAAAGTCCGCTTCTTTTTGCACGGACATGCGCATGCCCATGAACGTGAGAGCCATCACCATGAACATTAAGGAAGATAATGCTTGAGATTTTTCAATTCGATTTCATGATAAGGGCTTTTATTGCCGGCATCATTATCGGGATAGTGGCACCGATGATCGGGGTTTTTTTGGTGGTAAGGCGCTATTCCCTGATGGCCGATACCCTGGCTCATGTTTCTTTGGTAGGAGTGGCCATTGGTCTTTTAATAAGAGTGAATCCGGTTTTTACATCGGCAATCGTTGCTGTTGCGGCAGCTATGGGAATAGACAAACTAAGTGAAAATAAAAAGTTGTTCGGCGAGAGCGTCCTGGCCCTTTTCCTTTCCGGAAGCTTGGCAATCGCCGTAGTGATAATCAGTGCCACCCGCGGTTTTACCGTTGATTTGTTCAGCTTTCTTTTCGGCAGCATCGCAACTGTTGCTACCGTGGATTTGTATTTTATCGTTCCGTTCGGCTTGTTGGTTATGCTTACGGTTGTAATGCTTTATAAAGAGTTGTTCTTTGTTTCTTTCGACCCGGAAGTAGCTTCTTCCTATGGTACCAGCGTTAAGACCTATAATTTAATTCTAGCCATTCTTGCTGCCGTAACTATTTCGCTTTCCATGCGCATTGTCGGTATTTTGCTTATCGGCGCTTTGACGGTCATTCCGGTTTTGACGGCGATGTACTTAAGTAGAAGCTTTAAGCAGACACTTGGCATTGCCGTAGTCGTTTCTCTTTTTTCAGTTATCGCCGGCCTCTTCCTTTCGTTTTACTTTAATTTGGCGAGCGGTGCTACCATTGTAGTTGTCGTCTTAGTCTTTTTCGGATTGAGCGTATTATTTTCATCTAAGTAGAGCGATAGTTCGAGGGGTGGCGCGGAGGCATGTTGGTTTGCGCATCCTGATTGTGTGCATCCTAACACCAGTCGGTGCGCAAAGTAAGATGCTGCAGCGACAGGACCCCGAGAGCACGAGGTAAGTATGAATAATGAGCGGTTTGTAGAAGGCCAGAGAGTTACCATAATCGGCCTCGTATTTAACATTTTTCTGGCTCTCGGCAAGGGCATAGTCGGCGTATCAGCTGTCAGTGAAGCCTTGATTGCTGATGCCATCGAGTCGCTTAGCGATATAATTGCTACCGTTTTCGTTTTAGTAAGTTTTAGAATTGCCGGCAAGCCCAGGGATTCCGAGCACCCTTATGGCCATTACAAAGCGGAGCAAGTCGCCGCCGCTCTTGTCGGTTTCTTCATTGCCCTCGCTGGTTTGGCAATCATCGTAACAGCGGTAATAACCATTATAAAAGGAAAAAAAGCGCCACCAGGCATAGCCGCTCTTTATGTAGCTATAGCCGTAATAGTGATAAAAGAGGGCCTTTATCAATATACCGTCCGGATTGGTAGAAAAATCAACAGCATGGCGGTAATGGCTAATGCTTGGGATCACCGCAAGGACGCATTGACAACGGTAGCTACTTTAATCGGTATCGCCGGAGCCAGGCTCGGTCTTCTAGTCTTGGATCCGATAGCGGCCATTGTTGTAGCGCTGCTTGTTTTGCGCATAGGCTATGTTATCAGCTACCAGGCGGTGAATGAGTTACTTGACATCTCGCCGCCCAAAGATATTCTTAAAAAAATTACTGATATTTCCCTGAACGTTTCCGGCATAGAGCACGTGACGGAAGTGAAGGGCCGCAAGACCGGCCCTTACTTAATAATTGATTTAAAGCTGGAGATAGACTCCCAAATGACGGTGGCCGATAGCCACCATACGGCCGGCATTGCGAAGCGGGAGATTATGCGCCAGATGCCTGATGTTTCGGATGTTATGATTCACATCAATCCCCACATTCGCCATGAATAAGCCTCGGGGTCCTAGAGCCACCCCTCGGCATCATGATAAAATGGAGCTCATGTATATAGCGGTAATAGGATCAGGAGAGAATGACCCTAAAAATGAAAAAATTGCTTATGAGCTCGGCAAGCTCATAGCTCAAAAAGGAGCTATCCTAATTTGCGGTGGGCTCGGCGGTGTTATGGATGCCGCTTGTAAAGGCGCCTCAGAAGCTGGCGGCACTTGTGTAGGCATTCTTCCTGGCGGTAATAGGGCCGGAAGCTCCCGGTACTTAACGGTTGCTTTACCGACCGGCGTGGGCGAAGCCAGGAATACTATTATTACCAGAAGCGCCGATGTTGTTATTGCTGTAGGCGGCGAATTTGGTACTCTTTCAGAAATAGCCTTTGCCTTAAAAGCGCAAAAACCGGTTATCGGAATTAACACCTGGCACCTATTTAAAGATAAACAAGAGAGCAAGGCTATTGCCAGAGCCAAAGACGCCTGCGAAGCAATCGACCTTGCTATCAGAGCAGTAACAGAGTAGTAAATTCGAGGGGTGGCTTTGGACCCCGAGACCTCACCCGATTGTTGTAGCAACCTCTCTCTCGGTGCTATAATTATCGTGCGAGTACTTAATTAGTAATATAAAGGGGAGGAATGAGACAAAGCGTTGACGTTCACAACTTCCTTCAAAATGCCGATATACCGCACGAAATATTTTTGATGGAGGCTCCATCTAAAAATGCCGAACAAACAGCCGCTATTTTAGGCTTAAAGCCTAAGGAGGTTGTAAAATCAGTCATCTTTTTTATTAACGGAAGGCCGGTTAACGCAGTAGTCCCTTCCAATAGAAAAGTCAGCCTCAAGAAGTTAAAGACCTCTCTTCCCGATTCAAACATTGAATTGGCTAGTTCAAAAAATGTCGTAGAGACTACCGGTTATGTGCTTGGAGCAACTCCTCCGGTCGCTCACAAAAAATCTTGCCAAACCTTCATCGATGAAGAGTGCATGAGTTTAGGCGTTCTTTATACCGGCGGCGGCGAGTTAAACGCTATGCTTAAAATCCGGCCCGAGGATCTGAAGCGTTTGACCAATGCAAGAATAATGGACATTAGTGAATAAGGCTACTATTTGCATCCCAACTTATTGGACTAATGAAACCGGCATCCCCTCGATCGATAGCCTGAATAATGTCTATGACCACCCAACGCCTATTAATTCCGCCGGCACCATTGAACGGGTATTAAACAGTCTGCTTGGCTTGAAAGACGATTTCAATGTAGTTGTCATCGGTACTATTACCGAGCCCGAATTGCGCGGGAACTTTCAAACGAAGTTAAAAAAGATGCTCAAAAAGTTTAAGAAGTTGAACTTGTACTTCTTTTCTTTTGATGAACTTCAAGCCTTTCAGGGCTTATTGGAAAAGAAACATCAAGCCTTTTACCGGAAATACCTTGATTTGGAAGGCTACTCCAACATCCGGAATTTATGCCTGATATTGCCTCATCTGCTGGGTTCTGAATTGGCCGTTCTGATAGATGATGATGAGGTGATTGCCGATAAAAATTTTATTGCCAAAGCAGCGGATTACATGGGAGAAACTCCGGGCGAGGAAAAATTGCTGGCAAAGAGCGGCTTGTATATTTACGAGGAAGACTCTGAAAAAGCGCTCAAGTCTCCCTGGTGGGAGCGTTTTTGGCCTAAAGGTCGCACTATGAATGAAGTGTTTGAGTCTGCTAAAAAAGGGCCCCGCCTTACGCCGGCTCCGGTTGCTTTGGGTGGAGCCATGGTTGTGCACAAAGAACTTTTTGAAAAAGTCAGTTTCGACCCTTGGGTGCCGAGAGGGGAGGACATCGATTATTTAATAAACTGTAAGCTGCACGGAGTGAACTTTTACTTTGATAACGAACTGACCTTTTTACATCTTCCGCCTGAGCATCTCTCTCATGTCTTAGGAATGCGCCAGGATTTTTACCGCTTTATTTATGAAAAAGAGAAGCTCTCATATGCTTTTGGGCACACTGATTTAAAGCATTTCGATTTGGAAGAGTTGGATCCTTATCCCGGCTATTTTTTAAGAAACGATATAGGAAAGCGGGCTTTAAGTTTAAGCGTTTTAACTTCCATTAGGGATATTTATAAATCCGATGTTTTCGAGCACTTAAAACTTATCCGGACAGTCCTCTGGAATGCCAAGCGTTATGCCAAGATGAATAAAAGCCGCTGGTTCGGCTTTCAAAGACTTTGGCCGGCCTTTATGGAAGAGATAAAAAGCATCGACGCCAATGAAGTGCTCACAAAAATTAGCTAGGCTCTAAATGCGGGTATAATAAGAGCCGTGAAAAATAAGTGTCCGGGTAGCGACATCCTAATTAGCGAGAAAAAATGTCCCAATTGCGGCTATTTAGTCGAGCTTTTTACGGGCGAATACCGGGTAAGATGCCCTCAATGCAAGTGTTTCGTTTTCCGGGACAAGGCCTCCTGTGCCGAATGGTGCCCTCACGCCGAGCAATGCTTCGGCAAAAAGAAGGGTTAGGCGGCCTTAACTAAATTCTTTGGCCTTCCTTCAAGATAACTTTTAATGTTAGAAACGGTTACATCCAGGATTCTTTGCATGGCTTCTTTGCTGTAAAAAGCGATGTGCGGGGTAATTACCACGTTTTCCCGGTTCAATAAGATATGATTTTCAATAGCGGTCTGGAGTTTTTCTTTGGGAGTATCTTCGTAAAGAATTTGCCTCTCTTCTTTAATCAGACTCTCTTCTTCTAAAACATCGAGGCCGGCTCCGGCCAAAATGCCTTCATCGAGGGCCTTGGTTAAAGCGGCCGTATCAACAAGACCGCCTCTGGAAGTATTAATCAGAAAGGCCCCTCTTTTAATCTTATTGATATTATGGCTACCGATTAAATGGTGAGTCTGGCTACTATACGGGACATGGAGGGTAATGACGTCGGAATTAGCCAGTAATTCATCTAAGGTGACGTACTCAAAGCCCATAATCTCGGGCAGGAAGGGGTGCTTTTTTGTGTCATAAACCAGGACATTCATGCCGAAAGCCCGCCCGAATTTGATGACATAAAGGCCGATATGTCCGGCGCCGAGTACGCCCAAAGTTTTTCCTTTAAGATCGATTCCCTGTAATCCTTCAAAAGAAAAAGTTCCTTGAACAGTGCGCACGTAAGCCCGGTGAATATTGTGAGTAAGGGCCAAAATGAGAGCAAAGGTATGCTCGGCTACGGTATGCTCGCCGTATGCAGGCACGTTGGCTACTTCAATATTCCGGTTTTGGAGGGCCTCTAAATCGATGTGGTCAAAGCCGGTAGAGCGGGTGGCGATAAATTTCAACTTCCGAAAAGCACGAAGCACGGCTTCGTCGAGTGGCGAGTAAATAAATATGGAGAGAATTTCAATATCTTGAAGGAAATGGGCGTCGATATTATTTATCGTGTCTTTTGAAAGAACCGGGTTGTAATCTTTTAGTTGTGAAAAGACATACTCTGCCTCCCACCCTTTTATTTCTAAAAATGCAATTTTGGGCTTTTCCATATAGGAGTTATGTCTTTTTTTGGATTGAGGCAAACATGGTAAACTTAATAGAGCCAAGGGGTGGCGCGGAGTGCATGTTGGCGTGCGTATCCTGACGTTAGTCGGTACGCAGGGCAAGATGCCGCAGTGACAGGACCCCGAGGCTAAAGTTGGGGCTGTAGCTCAGGTGGATAGAGCGGTTGCCTCCTAAGCAGCAGGCCGTGCGTTCGAATCGCGCCAGCCCCACCGTTGACGGATAAGCGCTTAGGGTGTATATTAAAGATATAGCCCTTACAAAGGGCGCTTCATAAATGCCTCTCAAGGCCTGGTGATAGACCTAATGCGGCGAAACCTAACAAACTGTTAAAAGGTAAAGCCGGAAAGGGAATTGTCAAAGGGCTGTTTTTAGTGTTTCTTTATTTCTAGACAAATCCGCTTTGATTTGCTTTACTAGGTTGGGTTAATTCTTGTAAAACAAAAAGGAGAACTAATGAGGAAATCATACCTAAAGAAGACCGTTTTATTGCTTGTTTTAACCACATTTCTAGCTTCTACTCTTTTTAATGTTTTGGCTTTTGCGGCTGAAGAGGAAGCCAGCTTCAAGACACTTAATGCTTCCATTAAACCCGAATTCGATAAGGAACAAAAATTATTCGTTATGTTTGAAGGCGAATTAGCGGACGGAACCAAACTCCCCAGCAAGGTATCTTTTTATGCTCCTAAAGATATTGTTGACGACGAAAGTCTGGAATTTTGTGCGGTAAATGCTCAGGGCGAAATGCTTTGCCAGGTAAGAGAAAAGAATGCCGAGGGTATTTACATGAAATTTAACGGTCCGATGCCGGAGAATAAATTTATGTTCGAAGGCTACTCCCCCGGCATCAAAGATGATGGCGGTAAAAAAAGTTTTACTTACTCCTTCAAAGCCGCACAGGACATCGAAGAGCTAAACATTGCTATGGCCCAGCCTAAGGGGGCTTCCGATTACAAGATCAATCCGCCGGCCAAATCGACAAGTGCCGATAACGACGGCCTGGATAATTTCCTCTACACTTTTAAAGATGTTAAGAAGGGCAAGGAATATAGCTTTAAGGTTAACTACGTCAAAGAAGGCTGGGATATCAGCGTTGAACCTAAAAGTAATACCCAAACTCCCACTCAGGATTCCGGAGGAGGAAGCGGCGTTAGCGCTTTGACAATAATTCTTTCCGTTATCGGAGCAGCAGTGATTGCCGGCGGTATCGTATTCGCTTTCGTTAAGTCCGGCCAAGGCGGTGGTGGCGGCACAGGCGGTGGCAGGCCGACACCGGTGGCACCTAAAGGAAAGGCTCGTTTCTGTAGCAATTGCGGTAGCCGCCTAACCAGTGGAAAATTTTGTCCGAATTGTGGAGCGAAAACCTAGGAATAAATTATGAACCAGCGCGTAGCTAAAATTATCGTTGTGTTGATAATTGTAGGATTGATTGGCGGCTTAGGCTTGGGAACAGTGCTTTCGGTCTTTGCTCCCGATAGCCGTAGCGCCAAAACCATGAATAGCTCAAGCATGGATCAAATGAAACAAAACGCCAAGCCGGTTAAAAAGTAATGAAAAAAACAGGGTTATTTTTACTAATTGTTTTGTTGGTTTTCACAACACTCGCTTGCAGTAAGGCGGCGAAGCAAGGTCTTTTGCCGGAAACAATCGGCCAGTTCGAGTTGGCCGGCAGTATGAAAGGCGAGCAAGCCAAGCAGTCGGTAAGCGCCTTACATCGAGGAATAAGAATGGATGTTGAAGAGGCGGAAATCGGCGAGTATTTCTCGGGGAACTCTAAAGCCAAACTCTGGATTAGTAAGTCCAAAAACGACTCCGAAGCCGAAATACTTTTTGGCAAAATGACTGCCGAAATATCCAAGGGCACCAGTCCTTTTGGCATGCCTAAAGAAACCACTCTTAAAGGAATAAAAATGATTGAACTTGAAGGAATGGGCCAGAAACATTATTACTACCAGACCAAAGACGAAGTAGTCTGGTTAAGCGTTGATACTTCTTTAGGAAAAGAAACAATTGCCGATTTAATAGAGAAGGTGAATTAAATGAATGGCGTATATGTTGGCTTGATATTTGCAGCTTTATTCGTAACAGGCATTATTATCTACATTGCCCTAAATTGGAAGAAGTGGACTGGCAAGCAGCGTAAATATTCGGTGGCCGGCGTCTTCGGCTCGATTGCTATCGTAACGGTGCTTATCCTGGTCTCTTCCAGCATGTCCATGACTTTTGCTAAGCCTAGCGAGTTGTATGCTTTGATAAAAAAAGGCGAGATTAAGCTGGGCGAACAGTTGAAAGTCGAGGGTGAAATAGTCGCCGGTACCATAAAGACTTATAACTTGGGCAATACTACCGAATTCGAAATTAAAGATAAAAAAGCCAAGCTAAAAATTCTTTACAACGGTGTTTTGCCCGATAATTTCAAGCCGGATATCCAAGCTGTGGCTGTGGGCTCATATGACGGAAAAGTTTTTAAGACTACAGACGTAAAAACTAAGTGTCCGTCCAAATATGAGGCCGCCCAAAAATCTAAAAAAGATAAGAAGAAACCCGCCTCTGCCAAGGCTACGGCGGGCAAGGAGAAAAAATAATGGTTGAACTAGGTAATTTCGCTCTTTATTTGGCTTTGCCGGTAACTTTTTACGCCGCTTTTATGCCGGTACTCGGCGTTATTAAAGGTAAGCGGCAATACATTAAGAGTGGGCGTTACGCTATTTACTTGGATGCGGCAATACTTAGCTTTTCATCTATTGCTTTAATAGTGGCTTTTTTAACTAACCGCTTTGATCTTACCTATGTTTTCGAGTACTCCAATATAGCCCAACCGTTTCTTTATAAAGTTTCGGCTATCTATGCCGGCCAAGCCGGTTCGCTGCTCTTCTGGGTATGGATGTTGGGCTTATATATGGTAGTAGTGCTTTACCAAAACCGTAACCGCAATCACGACCTTATGCCTTACGTAATGTTTATAACGATGATCGTGCTCCTTTTCTTCCTTTTTACAATGACCATAGCGCCTGATGTTTTTACGATGGCTAAAGCCTTCAAAAAATATTTTCTAATGGGAAGTGTTTTCCTCTTAGCGTTATCGGGACTTGTTTTAATCGGATTATCCCTGGCCAGGACTTTTAAGCTGATTGCCACCGAGCGCTTTAAAAAACATTTTAAGGATTATATGCTCATTGGCCTTTTAATATTTACTGTTTTCTTTTTTCTAACCCTGGCTTTTACCGCTAAGCAGCCCTCTTTCTCGGCTCCCTTCCAAACGATCAAGCAAGCCTATCCTGATGCCAATACGATTCCGGTCGAAGGGCAAGGTTTAAATCCGCTTTTGCAGAACTACGGAATGTTTTTCCATCCCCCAACACTTTACATGGGCTATGTCGGCTTTACGATTCCCTTTGCTTTTGCCTTAGCCGCTTTGCTAACCAGGAATTTGGGAACAGTCTGGATTACTTCTACCCGTAAGTGGACTCTTTTTGCCTGGTTTTTCTTGGGTGTAGGCATAGTTTTCGGTGCGCAATGGGCTTACATGGAGCTTGGCTGGGGCGGTTACTGGATGTGGGATCCGGTGGAAAACGCCTCGTTCATGCCCTGGCTTACCGGCACGGCTTTTCTGCATTCGGTAATGATCCAAGAGAAGAAAAATATGCTTAAGGTTTGGAACATGTTGCTTATCATCTTTACTTTCGTTCTGTCTTTGTTTGGCACTTTTCTTACCAGAAGCGGTGTTTTAAGCTCAGTCCATACTTTTGGTGCTTCGTCTTTGGGCGGCTTCTTTATGGGGGCGATTTTCCTGGTTCTGCCGCTTTCGCTATTCTTACTGGCTACCAGACTGGATAGTTTGAAGAGTCAAAATGAGCTGGATTCGCTTATTTCCAGGGAGGCCAGCTTTTTGATAAACAACTTGTTGCTGGTAGGAGCGGCTTTTACCGTATTTTGGGGAACGGTTTTTCCGTTGCTCAAGGAAGCTCTAACCGGCCAAAAACCGACCGTCGGTCCGCCTTTTTATAACACAGTTATGGTGCCCATTGCTCTGGCGTTGTTTTTTATTACCGCTATTTGTCCTTTAATTGCCTGGCGGCGGGCTACACATAAGAATTTAGTTAAAAACTTTGCCAAGCCCTTTAGTTTTGCTGTTGTGGTTGGACTAGCTTTGGCTTTGTTTATCGGGGCCAGCATAACTCAGCAGGTGGGCTTCCTGGCCGGTCTATTTGCTCTGGCTGCCTTGGTGATAGTTTACGTTGTAAACGAGAAGCTGGTTTTCCCGACAGCAGCGGTAGTTATTGCCGGAGCGGCCGTTTATTTTGCTATTAATTCCGGGCAAGTTGTTCGCTTTATAGTACCCGCCTTTTTAGGCGCCGTACTGGTTGGTTCAGCGGTAATGGTGGCTAAAAACCGTCAAAGCGGTGTTGGTATGGGCTATATGATAGCCACAATCTCTGGGCTGGCTGTCTTTTTAAGTAGTCTTAAGATTAATCATCCCTGGACTTTGGCCTCCCTATTCTTACTGACATTTATCGGCGCTACCGTAATTTTGGAGTTCTTCCGGGGTACGCGAATCCGCTGGCAGCATGACAAGGAAAGAGACGGCTCTGTCGGTTTTGAGCCTTATGATATTCCGCGAGCGCTTAAAGCTTTCGGTAATTTAATATGGAAAAACAAGCGCCGTTACGGTGGCTACGTAATCCATACCGGCGTGGTTTTGATGTTTATCGGCATTACTGTTTCCTCTACCTGGAGCGTTACCAAAGAGGCAACTTTGCGCGAAGGCGAGTCCATGAAAATAAATAACTACGTTCTTAATTACAAGAAATTCAATGCTTATAAGGAGGCTCATAAAGAAGTATTTGCCACCACAATGGATGTTTGGCAAGATCTCGGCAATAATCAGTTCACAAAATTAGGCGAAGCGGTAGCTGAGAAGAATTTCCATCCTAATCCGTACAAAGACGAGAAGGAAAACCAGCCGACAACCGAAGTCGGGCTATTTTGGAATCTTAAGGAAGATTTATATGTAGTTTTATCTGGTTACGATTCTAAGACTAAAATGGCTTCTTTTAAGGTGAAAGTTAACCCGATGGTTGTTTGGATTTGGATTGGCGGCCTCGTTATGTGTCTGGGAACTCTTGTTGCCATGTGGCCGGATGCGGCGGAAAAGAAGCGGATGGCCGCTAAGTATGGAGCGAGCGCATGAAAAAATTGTTAGCAGTCTTAGCGGTTATATTGCTCTTAATAGTGCCGGTGCAGTTGGTTTATGCGGCTTCTGCCGGTCAAATTGAGGATGTAGCCAAAGAATTTATCTGTAATTGCGGCTGTAACAAACTGTTACCGAACTGCGATATGAGCTGTGGTAACGATTTAAGGGGCGTTATCGGCAAAAAGATCGATGCCGGATGGGATAAAGAGAAAATCATTGATTATATGTTCAAAAATTACAACGAAGCCATACTCGCAGCTCCGACCAAAAAAGGCTTTAACCTTACCGCCTGGATTACTCCCTTTGCCGTTATGGGGCTGGCCGGTATAGGTATTTATTTTATAATCACCGCTTGGGTTAATGCCGGCAAGAAAGAAGTGTTGGAAAAAGCGGCTGATGTTGCGGCAGAGACGGCAAAAGATAAGAAAATCAGCGAGGAATACCAAAAGAAGCTTGATGATGAACTTAAGGATTTTGACTGGTAAGGAGGCATTACTGTGTTAATATTTGGAGCAATTATATTAGTTGTGGCATCAATCGTGGTTGTTGCTATTCCGCTGGTTGATAGAACAACAGATAGTGAAGAATTGCCTGTTGTTGATCTTGATTTGGCGGGCTTACAAGAAGAAAAAGAAAGCGCGTACAATGCTTTAAAAGAGGCGGAATTTGATTACGAGACCGGCAAGCTCTCCGATGAGGATTACGAGGCGATTAAGAAAAAGTACCGTGCTAAAGCAGTTGAAGCTCTGGAAAAGTTAGAGAAATATCAAGGGAAATCAGGGAGCAGTGCCGCAGCAACGTCGGGGACTGTCCCCGAGTCCATAGAAGGGGGACTGTCCCCTGAGGGTAAAGCTAATTTTTGCACTGCTTGCGGCAATAAACTGGCAGAGGGAGCAAAATTTTGCCCCGGTTGCGGCCAGAAACTATAAGGCTATGGACGATAACTCTTCTAATTCTTCAAAGATAGGCATGATAATAGTTGGCATATTTTTTATCGTTGTATTTGCAGTAGCAATCTATTGGTCCCCTTTTGTATCTAACCACAAAACGGATCATAATGAAAAGGATAGCTTAAACACTAAGACCCAGATTGCGATGCCTCTCACCTTGCGTTTTGTTGACAACTAACCTCTTTTTGCTGTAATTTGCTTATACGGTGAAAGTACTAAGTAAGACTCTTACCTTTAAGGGCGGAATTCACCCCCCCTACTTCAAAGAGTTGTCTAGCCATAAAGCCATAGAGGATTGTCCGCTGCCTGAAAAGGTAATCATTCCCTTACGACAGCACCGCGGCCACACTTGCGAGCCGCTTGTCCAAAAAGGCGATACTGTTCAGGCAGGCCAAAAGATTGCCTCTTCCAACCAGTTTATTTCCGCTCCTATCCATGCCAGCGTCAGCGGAAAGGTTTTAAGCATAGAACCGAAGCGCGAACCGACCGGCGAGATAATTCCTTCAATAATCATTAAGACAGACACCGAAAACCAAGAGGTTGTTAAGCTAAAGCCGCTCGATGACAATGCCAGTGACCAGGAAATTATTGAAAGAGTTAAAGAAACGGGCATCGTCGGTTTGGGCGGGAGCGCTTTTCCGGCTCATGCGAAATTACAGCCGCCGAAAGAGCATAGTATCAAGACACTTATTGCCAACGGCTGTGAATGCGAGCCGTTCCTTACCAGCGATCACCGTCAGATGGTCGAGGAGGCGGACGAGCTGATTGACGGTATAAAGCTCGAGATGAAGGTGATTGGAGCCGAAGAATGCATAATCGCTGTAGAAGATAATAAGGCTGATTGTCTAGCAATTTTGGTGGAAAAAACCAAAGATATTTCCTCTATTGGAGTGCAGCCCGTTGCTACCAAATACCCCCAGGGCGAGAGTAACGTGCTTGTTAAAACTATTTTAGGCTTAGAAGTGCCTCACGGTATTAGGACAACTTCCATCGGGGTCATGGTTCAAAACGTTGGTACGATAATCGCTATTTCCAAAGCGGTAAGGAAAGGCGAGGCCTTAACTCATAAAGTAGTCACAATAAGCGGGGCAGGAGTAAAAACGCCTAAAAATTTAAGGGCTCCCATCGGCATACCGGCAAGAGATTTGATTAACGCGGCCGGCGGTTTTTCGGTTTCCGAGGGACGGGTGATTTTCGGTGGCCCGATGACCGGCTTCGTGCAATTCGACCTAGAGGCTCCGCTTGTTAAGGGTAGTGCCGGAATGACGGTAATTCCTGAAAAACAGGCTGAAAGCTATAAATTCGAGCCCTGTATCCGCTGTGCCCGTTGTGTTGATGTTTGTCCGATGGGTTTGATACCCAGCCAGCTAAGCATATTATCGGAGCTTGGATATTACGAGAGGCTCGAAGAGCTTTATGTATCCGAATGCATGGAGTGCGGGTGCTGCACCTATGTTTGTCCGGGGAAAAGACCGATTGTTAATCATATAAAATTAGCAAAGTATAAATTGAAAGGATAAAGTGGGCGATTTTAAGTTTGTTGTTACGCCGGGACCGCATTTAAAGCAAAGCGAGACTACCAGCAACATTATGTTCTGGGTGGTAGGCGCTCTTCTGCCTATAACTATCGGCGTTGTCTACCTTTTCGGCTTGAGCGCTTTTGTGGTAATTACCTCGGCTATGATCGGCGCCGTCGGCGGCGAGGCTTTCTTGCAGAAAGTTACCAAGCAATCTATTAGGATAGGCGACGGAAGCGCGGCTATTACCGGTTTACTCCTCGCCTTGACACTACCTCCGCATGTTAAGTGGTGGATTCCTTTTATCGGCGGATTTGTGGCAATTAGTTTGGCTAAGTACATTTTCGGCGGCCTGGGCTTCAACCTCTTTAATCCGGCCTTGGTAGCCAGAGCCATTCTTGTTCTATCGTGGCCTAAATTAATGACCTCGGCGTATTTGGATACGATAACGGTCGATGCCGTTTCCAAGGCCACGCCGCTTTTTGTCCTCAAACAAGCCCGTGAAGGTGTCATCAAGCTCTCGCCGGAAAAGATTTGGCTTCTTTCCAAGCCCTTTTTATTCGGCAATAAAGCTTCCGTACTGGGTGAGGCTTCCTTGGTTTTATTGCTTATCGGAGCGGCCATTTTGCTTTGGCGCAAGGTTATTACCTGGCATACGCCGGTAAGTTTTATTGGTACCGTTTTTGTCTTGAACTTCTTAGTGCACGGCGATCCGGTTTTTTACATCGTCGCCGGCGGTCTTACGCTGGGGGCTTTCTTTATGGCTACCGATTATGTTACCGGGCCGCTGACAAAGCGCGGCAAGATTATTTACGGTATCGGGTGTGGAGCGGTAACTGTTTTGCTCAGATTTTTCTCAAATTGGGCCGAGGGTGTTATGTTTGCCATTCTCTTTATGAATGCCTGGGCGCCTTTGATTGACCGCTACACCAAACCCAGGCCGTATGGCTTGCTGAAGGAGAGTAAAACTTAATGCGTGATAATTTGCGGGTGGGCTTAGTATTAATGATAGTTTGCTTAGTGGCGGCCGCCTCTCTTGGTTTAACCTATGTTCTTACGAAAAATCAGATAGACAAGCAAATCAAGATTAGGCAGGATGCTGGTAACATAAAGGCATTATCGGTTGCTAAAACTTTCAAAAGGATTGATGTTGCTCAGATTAAGAAAAGAGGCATCAAGCTTGATAATGAGCAAGATAAAATCTTTCAAGGCTTAAACGGCAGCAAAAGCGCCGGTTATACTTTTATCGTTCATCCCAGAGGCTACGGTGGCATAATGGAAATTGCCGTTGGCATTAACGGGGGAGAAGTAAAGGGAGTGGTTGTTATCTCGAATGCTGAAACTCTCGGTTTGGGTGACCAGGCTCTTGAGCCGGTGTTCATAAAGCAATTTATTGGCCGAACACCGAAAGATAAAGTAGAGGTAAAAAAAGACATTGATGCCGTAAGCGGTGCTACGATTTCTTCCAAGGGTTTGACAAAAGGAGTGCGGACAGCTTTAGATTATTATAAGAAATTATGACAACAGAACAAAAAAAAGGAATTTTTTGGTTAGCCTATAAAGACTTTAAAGCCGGTATTTTGATGGATAATCCGCTGCTGGTCTTGGCGGTTGGCCTTTGCTCGGCGTTGGCTGTTTCCACTCGTTTTGAGAACACTATTTTTATGGGGGTAGCGGCTACTTTTGTGTTGGTTTGCTCTAACACTTTAATCTCTTTAATACGCAAGCAAGTTCCCAATCAAATCAGAATACCGATTTTTATTGTTATCATTGCCTCTTTTGTAACCATTGTTGACCTGGTAATGAAGGGCTATTTTATAAGTGCTTACGAACGTTTGGGAGTTTGGATTCCTTTGATTGTTGTAAATTGCATAATTCTCGGGCGGGCCGAGGCTTTCGCTTACAACAACAACATAACCCGCTCGATTGCCGATGGTTTGGGAATGGGCGCCGGTTTTACCCTTGTTCTTTTAATTATGGGCTTTGTAAGAGAGCTATTTGGAACCGGCAAGTTGGTTCTTTTTGATAAGACGGTTTTTAGCTTGGGTTCGGCTTTTCAACCGGCCCAGATTTTTATTCTTTTTCCAGGCGCTTTTATTGTTTTCGGCTTTTTAATCGGTTTTTTGAACATTATTAAGGAGAGGACAAATAATGGGTAGCGTGACTAATTACACCCTTCTTTTCATAGGAGCGGCTCTTGTTTATAATATAGTGCTTATCCGCTTTTTTGCTCTTTGTTCTTTTTTCGGAGTTTCCAACCGGATGAGTTTTGCTGTTGGTATGAGTTTTGCTGTTTTATTTGTAATGACTGTTTCTTCTGCCGCCAGCTGGGTGCTATGGAATTTTATGCTGGTTCCCTTGGGGATTGGCGAGTTTCTTTATATTCCCACGTTTATTTTGGTCATTGCCTCGGTGGTGCAATTCGAAGAAATGTTCATTCGCAAATATAGCCCGACATTATACCAGGGCATGGGAATTTTCTTGCCGTTGATTACTACTAATTGTGCGGTATTGGCAGTAGCCACCGAAGCGGTATTTATTCTCAGGGGTACTAGTTTCTTGAAACTAAATATCAAATATAGCTTTTCCTTTCCCGAGACCATAATTTACACGTTGGGAGTTGGCGTTGGGTATATGATGGTTATGGTAATGTTTACGGCTATGAGAGAGAGGATTGATATCGCGCCGGTGCCGAAATGGCTGAAGGGCAGCGCGATATCGTTTATTACAGCGGCCTTGATGTCTTTGGCGTTTATGGGCTTCGCAAACCTTTTTGGATTATAAAATGGATACGACTTTAATTCTCGGAGCTACAAGTGCATTGGGGGGAGCCGGCCTTATCTTAGGGGTGGGCCTTTCTTATGCTTCCAAAAAATTTCATGTCGATATTGATGAGCGCATTGAAACTATTTTAGATGCTTTACCGGGAACCAACTGCGGTGCTTGCGGCTTTATCGGCTGTGAAGATGCGGCTACTGCCATAGCTTCTTGTAAAAGCGGCGCCGGTACTTGCGTTGCCGGCGGCCAGGAAGTTGCCGATCATGTGGCCTCTGTTATGGGAGTCGAGTGTGCGGCTGTAGCTGAGGCTAAGATAGCCGCTCTTAAGTGCGGCGGCGGACGCTCTAAAGTAAAGGCCCGTTTCGACCACTCCTTATTCGATGATTGTGCGGCGGCTCATATCGTAGCCGGCGGGCCGTCGGAATGCGGCTATGGCTGCTTGGGCTATGGAACGTGCGTTGAGTCCTGTCCTTTTGATGCTATGGAAATGGGCGAGGATGACCTCCCTAAAATTAATATCGAGAAATGCACCGGTTGCGGTGTTTGCAACCAGGTTTGCCCGCGTAAACTATTGCCCATGATAGATTTAAGCGCTCCTCTTTTTGTAGCCTGTAATTCTCTGGACAAAGGGAAGGAAGTCCGCTCTTATTGCTCGGCCGGCTGTATTGCCTGCAAGATTTGCGAAAAGAATTGCGGTGAGGGTAGCTTTGCAGTTGTTGATAACCTAGCCGTGGTTGATTACGAGAAATTTCATGATTGCCATAAAGAGGCGTGCATCGAGAAATGCCCGACGAAGTGTATTGTTGCTAATGAAGGCGTGAACTACGTTGACAAAAAGCGCTCAGTCAAAAAGGCCGAGAAAAAACAAGTCGGCCACTGTGCTCTGGAATAGTGGTATAATTCTTTTAAAATATCTCTTGCATAAGGAGGTGTTAGTGATGAGAGTAAGATTTTTAATCCCCCGTGTTGCTCATTGCAGTTTCTGCGACGAGGGTGGTTGCTGAATTTAGGGGCCAGGCCCTCGCTTGGCCCCTTTTTTATTTTGTTTCTTCTAAAAGCTTCCCAAATTGCCCAAAAAGATTATGCAACATCAGCTGGCTGTAAAAGGTAGTGAAAAAGACACCAATTAATAAAGCTATAATTCCGATTTGAGAAATAAAGCCGGCCAAAAAAACAAAAGCCACCAAGATCAAAACTTGGACAAAGTTATTTTTTACTATTGCGAAAATTTCGCCAACCCTCAGTGTCTGACTGATACTTTCTGTGCGGGCATATTGCACGATGATTGCGGGCATTAGGAAATAGAAAAAAAGTATATATAGGAAATACAATCCGTAAAACAGAAGCATTACGACTGCTACTATTCCTCCGGCCGCATCACTGTCGCCGCTTGCTCCACCTAGAATGATGGCTAAAATAATAGGAATCAATATCAGCAGGATCCCGGGCAAAATATATATAAAAAGCGCGACTGAAACCGAGAACCCCTTTTTTAATTTATCACCCCAGTTGTCCCACTCAGGCAGGCTCATGTCACCCTTCATCGCTCGCTGGGTAAGCTCAATAAGATAGCCTTCTACGAAAAAGAGAGGGATAACCAAAAACCCCGCCAGGTACAAGAGTCCGCCAATCAGAACCTTCGTTACCCAATTTTTGTCTTCAAAGACAAAACCAAATGCTTTTCCGTAATCCATGTCGCCTCCCATTTATCTAATTGTTAGATAAATAATACTACAATCTAGCTTTTAATACCCCAGCGGGAGCGGCTGAATTTGCTCATCGGCATTTTCTTTAAATCGATATCTTTAAGTTGCTCCAACCAGTAATCTCCAATTTTACTTACTCCCATAAACGGCTCTCTAAATTCCATAAAAGGCGCATTTATTTTCGTTAAATCGTTCATCAGTTCATGAAAAAGCAAAGTATCTTCCGGCGCAAAGCGGGTTATTTGAATGAAATCATTTTCGGCCATACCGAGGCTGTAAATTGTTTCGACCTTTAATTTTTTCTGGTGTTTTTCGATAGTTTGATAATGATTTTGCAATATATCTTTCATGCGCCATTCCGCCAGATTATAGAACTGGGGATTTCGGCTGTAGGGCTGAATAACTATATAATGCGGCTTATCAATATCCATATTTGCTCCTTTCTCGCGACTTAGGCGGCCTCTAATTTTGCCTCGGGGCCCTGCTCGAAGAAAAAGATTTCATCCACGTCGAGTTCTATGGCGTAAACCGGCTCTTTAAAACCAAGCTCAGCAAATTTTTTCTTGGCAACTTCGAAAGCGGCCCCCCTTGCTATGATGTTGGCTTGGCCCTTAAATTGATAACCGTTGCATTGTGAGGGATTGATAAAAGCTACGGCCATCTGGCTATTGAGACGGATATTATCGGCGGTGCGGTCAGTGAAAAGATCGGCATATAAAAGGGTGCTTTCTCCTACGGCTAATATGGCCTTAGGAGCGATATTGGGCCGCTTGTTATCGTCACAGGTTGCAACATGCCCAAGGCTGTTTCGTTCGTTTATGAACTTACGCATTCTTTCGGTTATTTTTATCGGCATCAAAAAGATGATTCCCCATTTGTTTTCTATTTGAACATTTGGGTAATTGAGCTCTATGAAGACTGAAATATACACGACAACTACCTGCCCATATTGTGCGATGACCAAAGAACTCTTGGATAAGGAGAATATTAGCTATATCGAGCACGATGTTTCGGTTGACGAGGAGGCCAGGCACAAAATGGTGCAGAAAAGCGGTCAGCTGGGTGTTCCCGTAACGATGATAAACAGCGAGCTGATAATAGGATTTGACCGTAAATCACTCAAAGAAGCTGTTGAAAAAGCAAAGAAAGCAGCCTAATGATGCCTCGGGGTCCAAGAGCTACCCCCTCGGCACTCTTTTATTACAGCGGCCTTATTGATATTCTAATGAAGTTATGGAAAGGCAAACGTACGATTTAGTAATAATTGGAGGGGGGCCGGCCGGCCTTACCTCCGGAATTTATGCTCAAAGAGCCGGCTTAAAAACTCTGCTGCTGGAAAAGGAAATACCCGGCGGCCAGGTTAACGAAGCTCCTTCGATTGAGAACTACCCCGGTTTTATTGAAATCAGCGGCATGGAGTTGGCTAATAAAATGAAGGAGCATGCCGCCAGTCTAGACTTGCCGATAGAGAACGAAGCGGTTCAAGAAATTATTGACAATGGTTCATTAAAACTTATCAGAACTACCGGCGAAGACATCTCCTCCAAGGCAATAATAATTGCTACCGGTGCCAAGCCCAGGCGTTTACGGATAAAAGGTGAAGAAGAGTTTTTGGGACGCGGAGTTTCCTATTGCGCTACTTGCGACGGCCCTTTGTTCCGGGGCAAAGTCGTTGCGGCCGTGGGCGGCGGAGACAGGGCGATTAAAGAAGCTCTCTACTTATCTAACATCGTACGGAAAGTGTATATTATACACCGCCGGGCTGAGTTTAGAGCGGAAAAAGTTAATGTTGAGCGCTTATCTAAAAGAGAGAATGTTGAGTATGTTCTGGACAGTGTGGTCGAAGAAATAAAGGGCGAAGGACTTGTTAATTCGCTTGTGGTTAAAAACGTGAAAGAAGGGACAATAAGCGAACTGCCTGTTAACGGGGCGTTTGTTTTTGTCGGCATAATCCCCAGAAATGATTTTGTTGACGCTGAAAAGGATAGTCATGGTTTTCTCGTAACCGGGGCTGACTTGGAGACTTCAATCAAAGGCATCTTTGCGGTCGGCGATTGCCGTTCTAAAAATTTACGCCAAGTCGCCACAGCGGTTGGCGAGGGAGCTCAGGCCGTTGCTTCCGTTGAAGAATACCTTCATAATTAACCAATCTCTTTGTTCTTGCAAACGAGTGCTATTATTTGCTAATCTTTTACCAGCCTTTTTTGACAAAGTACTTTAGTGTATAATTATCCCAACTTATCCCGGGATTAAGGAGCTAAATGCTTCACGATTTACTGACAGGCATCACTAATATTAATCTGGTTCAGCTAAACCTCTGGCTGGATATTATACAGTGGCTTGTAATTGGCGGCGGTGCAGGTGCGGCTCTGGCCGAATTTAGCCTTGTCTATATAGTCAAAGGACGTTTTAAAGAGCGCTGGATTGACAAAAAGTGGAGCTACATCGAAGAGCTTCACGAGCCATGGCATGAAGAGTTTCCCATGCCAACCAGAGTATGGCATTGGATCAACCTCATTGCTTTTGCCATATTCATTTCGACCGGTTTTTACATCAGGTACCCCTTTCTTAATGGCGGCCGGGAAATTGCGCGTTATCTTCACTTTGTAGCGATGTACGCGGCCTTCGGTGCTTGGGTATACCGTTTTGGCTGGTTTATGATGACTACGGGAGACTGGAAATATTTTGTAACAGCCACAAAAGAAGATCTAATAATCTTTGTCCAGGTTCTAAAATATTACGTTGGCATGGTCGAGCACTACCCTCACAAGGCTAAATATCACCTTATGCAACGTTCCGGTTATGCCGCAATGATGTTATTGGTTTTCCCGATTCAAGCTTTTACCGGATTTGCCTTGGTATGGCCAAAACTTTTACTCGGACCCTTTGTGGCTATGGGCATATTTGGCGATGTAGCTGTAGCGGCTGCCTGGGCCCGTTGGATCCACGCTGTTTTAATGCGCGTTTTCTTTGCTTTCACTATAGTGCATGCTAGTTTGGCCATAATGTATGCCTTCCCCAACTTATTGTATTTTTGGTTTGGCATAGCAACTCCTATGCCGCATCTTGAGCACGGTCATGGTCATGGCGGGCATGATGAAGGCGATGGGGACGGTCATGACGATGAGCCTGGCGGAGGCCATTAAGAGTTGAAAAAGAAAAGAAATCAACTGAAACTCATATTGATATTGCTGCTGGTAGCCGTTTTCGGATTAGTGCTTATACAAATAGCGACGGCTGAAACAACTATTACTTTAGATAAGAAGGGGCGGGCCGGTTGCCTGGCTTGCCATGCGGATCCCAAGATTTTCCGGGTGGAAAAAGGTAAAAAGGAAAGTCTTTATATCGACCCCGACCGCTATTATAATTCCATTCACAAAAACCGGGCTTGCCTGGATTGCCATACCGACTGGGAGTTCAGGACCCATAAGGTTGGCGGCGGAGATTTCAAGAAAACGGCCGGTCTGGCTTGTATACGTTGTCATAAGCACGAAAAAGCTTTCAAGGAGTACAAAGACAGCGTTCATTATAAAATCATCACCGGCAGCATAGAGCCTTCCGGTAAGGAAGCCAAAGGAAAAGACGCTCCTACTTGCGGCAGTTGCCATACTGCTTTAGAGCCGAGGGGCATTCATTATATTCAAAAATATCCTAAGTCGAAGAATTGGCGCGATTCGGAGTACTGGACGGAATTTCGTTATTCGGCCGATAAGGTCTGCGGCCAGTGTCACATGGACCGCTATAAATCATATAACGATTACTATCACGGCCGGGCTTATAAAACCCGCGAGGTCGATTCGCCGGCTTGCTGGACTTGCCATAATAATCATGACATCCGGCCTAAAGCGGATGCAGTTTCGACTATGAATGAAATAAACCTGCCGGCGGCCTGTGGCCGTTGCCATCCTGAGCCTTCGGATTCATTTATCAGACAATACGCGGAAATGATTCATGGCCGGGATAAGCTCTATAAGAACAACTTTGTACTGCAATATCTCCGGAGCGACGGCGGCGCTGATGGCGGCGGTGGCGGTCCCATAAAATGGGCCGGCTCTAAGATAGTAGCCGTTTATGACACTGTTTCGGGTTGGGTTAAGTCAATAGTGCAATTTTTCCTTCCTGAGAATTTACGACCTCAAGAAGACAAAGAATAACGCGGAGGAGCGAATTTGAGACTTCGCGGAAATAACCTACTAATCTTCACTCTGGTCGCAATAATAGTTTTAGCTTCCGGCTATATCATTTTCGGCCAGGCAAATACCGATCGCAAAACACCAATAGCAGACGGCCAGATTAATGTTAATAAGCCTGTCACGATGACCCAATGTACGGGTTGCCATGTTGACATCGATTCTTTTACCAAGCTGCGTTTTGACCACTGGATCCATTTTAAAAAGGGCTTGAAGTGCAATACTTGCCATGAGCAATGGCCTCACCAGCAAGGCAAGACTATTCTGCCCAAAAAGGAAACTTGCTACAGCTGTCACGGTCTAAAGCATGGCAATCAGGGTCTTATGGCTCCGAACGATTGCAAAACTTGCCATAACGAGAACTTTGATAAGATGGTCAAAGATCAGATCTTCAGTCCCGAGCCCAAGATGCCGAAGGCCGTAAAAGCTTTTTTTGACAAGGTTACTTTGGATGACAAAGTCAGGATAGGCGATTGCTTCAAGTGCCACTTCGACCTCAACGCTAAACAGGCGCCCGGCCTTAAATTCAACCACTGGCCTCACTTCAAGAAAGGGATAGGCTGTAAAACTTGCCATAAGGGGAAGATTCATGTGCCTGGAAAAGTTAACAGGCCAACCATGACAACTTGCTTTGGTTGTCACGGCCTCCAGCACAACTTGCAGGGGAAAGTAGCTCCCGAAAAATGCGATCTTTGCCATACGGCTGATTTCAATTTGAAGCCCAAGTCTCACGGCCCCGACTGGCTGAAAGTTCATAAAAAGCAAGTTAAAAAGGATGTTACTTTTATCCGCTATAAAACGATTACCTCTATTACTAGTTTGTCTTGTTTTCAGTGCCACGAGCCCAAGACGTTTTGCCAGAGCTGCCATTTTGATAAGTTAAAACAAAAACCGGCCGGTTTTTTGGCTCCCGAGAAGCGTAAAACAAGGCATGAAAAGGCGCATATTCAGAAAGACAAACTCTGCGATGCTTGTCACAATCGCCAGACTTTTTGCACGAAATGCCATAAGGCTGAAATGCCTCATGCTTACAACTGGCTGAAAACTCACCGGCCGGAAGCCAAGAAGGATCGCACTGACTGCGGAGTATGTCACAAGAAAACGCTTTTCTGCAACAGCTGCCACCACAGTAACGTTAAGCCCAAGCTCACTGTGGTTGTATGCAATAAATGCCATGGGACTTTTACTGATCAGTTTCGCGGGGAATTGATTAAGGCAGGAGTGAAAGCGGCAGCATCAGGCGATAAGCCTAAGGCTAGACAATATAGACGTTTTGTTTATCATTGGTTGCATTTTCCTATGAAATACGATTGCAAAAAATGTCATAAGAGTGACATTAATCTAGAACTTAAGGAAGAAGTCTTTGAATTATGCGCCAATAAAGGCTGTCATCCAGCTGGGCAAAAAGAACCGCCTAGTGGCGCTAAACTTTGCCAAGTTTGCCATACACAGCCGCATGCGGCCAAGGAACAAGCTAAGTAATAATGCGTACGTTTTCGGATAACCTGGTTGATCGTTTATTTACACTGCTGGTTTTAGTAATTGTAGTTTACGGTTTGTATCTGGCAGGCGGTTTTGTTTATAGCCGGTACTGGCCGAAAGAAACCGCCAAAACCAAGGCTTTAATAAAAAGTTATGAGCAAAGAATAAAAGATAATCCGAATGATTTGAATGCCAGAGCCCAACTTGGTCAAATATATATATCGCTCAAGCGTTATGATGATGCGGCTGTTGAATTTAAAGAAGCTTTGAAAGTAGCTGATGATTATGGCCCGGCTAGAGTGGGCCTGGGGCTTACTTATCTGAAGAGCGGAGATAACGAAGAGGCTCTGACTCAATTTCAAAAAGAAATAAACGTAGCAAGTAAAGGTTCTCAGGCTAAAATCGATCGTTTTTTGGAGCAGGCTTATTATTTCTCTGGAATGATTTATCTGGAAGAAGGCTCTTTTAGGGGAGCTATTAATAACTTTAAAAAATCATTAACGATTTCCGATACAGGTTCGGATACTTATTTTCACTTAGGCGAAGCATATGAAGGATTGGACGAAACTCAGCAAGCCAGGCAATCCTATGAAAAAGCCCTGGAGCTGGATCCGAGTTACAAAGAAGCCAAGGAGGCTCTCGAGAAAATAAATGGTTAGGAAAAGGTTAAGCGATAAAGCGACATCGCCGACACAAAGGTTTTTAATATTTATCCTGGTATTAGCCATTATTTTTATTCTTTCTCAATCAAAGCTAAGGCCTATCATCCTATCCTCAATTTTAAAGAAGCCCAGTTATATAAGTTCGGTCATAAAGAGCCAAAAGGGACTGACGCTGAAACGGCCGCTGGGCTTAGCATCCACCGAAGACAAAATCTATGTGGCTGACACTACGGCGCATCAGATAAGCGTATTTGACAAAGACGGTGAATATTTATTTAGTTTCGGCCAAAAAGAACTGGCAGTTCCGGTTTACCTGACCGTTGACAACGAAGAGCGCGTATATGTAACCGACCGCTCGAAGAAAGCGGTTTTGAAGTTCAGCAAAGAGGGCAGCTTTATCAGCAATTTTGCTTCCAATTTCCTGGATAATCCGTTGGGTATAGCGGCTGATACCGAGGATAATATTTATGTTACCGACGTTTCGGCCGAGCACCGGGTGTTTATTTTCTCGAGCGACGGAAAGCTTAAAAGAGTATTCGGCCGCAAGGGCCGGGCCGCCGAGGCTACGGAGGACAAAGGTTATTTTTATTATCCCAACGATGTTACCGTCGAGACCGTAAATAATAAAACCGCCAATATATTTGTTTCGGACAGCAATAACCACCGGGTGCAGGTTTTTGACGCCGAGGGAAACTTCAAATCCATCATCGATACCGGTGGCCTGCCTAGAGGATTGGCCTTCAATAACAAGTTGAAGAATTTGTTTGTTGTTGACGGCCTGGGCCACAACATTAATGTTTATGACCAAAAAGGTATTTTCAAGTTCTCATTCGGCCAGCAAGGTACGGGCGAGGGCGCCTTGCTTTATCCGAACGAAATAACTTTGTTAGGCAAAAAACAAGAGGACATATATGTAACCGACCGGCAGAATCAGCGGGTTCAGTTATTTTCGGCGACGATTACTCCTAATAAGATATTGCAAGTAATTAGAGAACTTTTGCCATTATTGTCACTCCCACTTCTTTCTCTGCTACTTCTTTTTGTAGCATCAAGGAAGAAAAAATACATCGTCAGCGATTGTTTTCTGAACGAGGTGCTGACCGGTAAAAAATTGGATGAATTTACGGCCGCCCAAAAAATCTATCATATCAGCCCCTCGGTTAACGAATTTTTGACAAAGGAAAACCTGCTGGAAAATTTTAAGAATCGTCTGAAGCAAAACGTCAAGATTAGCCGAAAGCTTACCAAGAAGATTCAAGAGGTTCACAAGGTTAGTGAAAAGCAAGCGGAAATTCTGGCGATGGCCTATAAGAAAAGCATTTACCACCCGGTACTTTTAGCTCACGATTCCAAACTTCTTAAAGTAGCGCATGATTTGGGAATCGAAGCCATGAATCCGCATAGCTTTTTTGGCGGCGGCTCTCACCACTAAGCGGCTTTAACGAATTGCCGTAAATCACTTGGCAATTGAGAGAGCATATCCTTTGTTTCACCGGCCGGAATTGCTTCTTTTAGTACATGAATGACGGCAGCCGCTAATTTTTCCGCTTCCTGCATGTTAAACGAGCGGCTGGCGTTTTTTACACGGCTTATGAACTGCTTCTTATCCAGCTTATCTACTCGTTTTAGGACGGTTTTAGAAAGCCTCATCCCCCAGTCACCACGCCAAACTTTTTGTAATTGGGGCGGTAGAGAAGAGGCAATATTATCGGCTTCGCCTTCGGCAATCCGCCAATGCAGTGTTTGCAAAACGGCTTTGGTTGCTCTTCTAGCGGCAAGTTCGTCTTTAAGCCCGGCTTCATGTTTGACTTTTTGATAAAAAGTTATGGCATTCATCAAGGTTAATTCTTCCGCTCTTTCGAAAAGTTTAAACGGATTTTTTTGCGGGTAACACCCAAATATGAACAGAAGGCGCTATCTTACAAGCGACGATATGTTAGATTCGGCCGGCACCTATTTTAATCCGGTGACAGAGGTCGTGGTTACCGTCGACGATACTAATTATATTGATTTGAGCCAAGTCAATTTGGATGAATACTCCGGCAAAGAGTGGGTTTTAATAAGCGAAGAGCCCCTAAACGATTCAAGTGCCATAGCCGAAAGCTTGCAAACTGAAATCGAGCTTGAAGGCGGCCCTCTGGGCACAAATAATCTCTCTGATACAGCCGAAGAGCAGCAAGGCTAATTACAGAATCCTTCATTCAAGAACCTCAATAAAAAAGCCGATAAACACTATAGGTGGTCATTATCGCTTGAAAAAGCCCCTTTTGCGTGGGATAATAAGAAGTAGTGGGTAATAAAATGTCAAAACGTCTGATATTGGCTGTTATAGTGGCATTATTTGCGTTCGTGCCGGTAGTTTATGCTTTCCAGGGCTACGAAGGATATATCGGTAAGGACCATAAAGGAGCTATCGGCAAGGGCTATGAAGGAGCTATCGGCAAGAGCTATGAAGGAGATACCGGTAGTTCGGGTTCTTGTGTAACCTGCCACCGAAAGCACGATACGGTACTTAGCCAAGGAATAAATGCGGCTAACTATATAACTTCTGAACAAACATCTGAATACGAGTATTGCAGCACTTGTCACGGGCCGGATGCTGCCGGTGCTGATACCGATGTTATTAACGGCGTCTATGATAATTCCGCCAGTACATATGGAACCTTCGGTAAGCCGCTGAACAGCGGTGGTTTCGAGAAAGTAGGCGGTGCGGGCGGCGAAGCAATGACATCTGCTCATAATGTTAACGGCGCGGAAAGTTATCTCATCTTCGGCAATTCAACTAATACTTCCATAGTCTTAACCTGTACTTCTTGTCACGACCCCGACGGGGGCAGCAATAATTACCGGCTTTTAAAAGATACTGTTAACGGCAAGAATGTTGCCAATTTCGTGAGATCAAATGAGCGCGCCACTTCTACGCCGGCTGGCCCCCACGGAGTGCTGCCTTACAAGCCTAACTATACTTCGACCCTCTATAAGTCGCCGTCTGATTTGGCAAAGGGAATAACCGGTTGGTGTGCCGCTTGCCATGATAATTACAAATCAACCAGCTTTGATGTCGACCCGGAAAACGGCCGCAAGATTTACTATTATATGGACTTGGAAGGCAAGAAAAAATACCGCCATTCCGTTAATATTGCTGTCGGGCAAAATCCCGGCGGTAATACGACGACTGTTTTGCCTTTGGCTAAAACTTCTTGGCGCGTTGCCGACAACGACCCTGCTAATTTGGTGGTTTGTTTAACTTGCCATGCGGCTCACGGAACCAGCGCAACGATGAGTGATGTGGCTCAGGTAGAGCCCACAAAAAGTGCACCTTCGAGCGCTCCCGGCCGCAGCGTTTTGCTTAGGCTTGATAATAGAGGCGTTTGCCAAAATTGCCATGAAAAATAAGCCCGCAGTGTTCTAAGCAAGAAAAAGTGGAATAAATACTGGGAGGTAGTATGCGTACAATTATTAAAGGCAAAAACATTCAGGTAAGTGATGAGATCAGGAAAAGGCTGGAAGAGAAGCTGGATAAAATTTCCAGGCACCAGCACTTGGTAAATATAAAGGAAATTGAAGTCGAGTTTAGCGTGGAGAATAATCCTAGCATAGAAAAGGACAAGGCCGTTGAAATCACCGCTTTTACTAAAGGTCCCGTCATCAGAGCCAAAGAATCCTCGGCTGATATGCTTTCTTCAATCGATTTGGTCATAGATAAATTGGACAGGCAGATTGAAAAATACAAGGGAAAAGTTTACCGCAGTCAAAATCATAAGGGCCGTCATGAAGCCTTGGAGTTAAAGCAGCAAAGTGCGGTTAAGGTGGTCAGGGAAAAAGAATTTTCGATGGAGCCTATGACGATTCAAGAAGCGATTCTGCAAATGGAGCTTCTGGAACACGGCTTTTTTATCTTTCGAAACGCTGATACCAGCCAAATTAACGTTCTTTACGCTCGTAAGGACGGCGGTCTCGGGTTGATGAAACCGGAATAAGTGGTAGTATAAGTGGCAAGGGCTTTGTTTTATGGATTCTTCAACAGAAAATTTGCAGATAAGTGAAATCGAACAAACAATTCAAGAAATAAACGGCATAGAAGCAGCCCGGATAGTTGCCAACGGCCAGGGTATAGAAGAAATCCACGTTTTAAGTGTCTCTTCCAAGAACGTCAAACAACTAGCCAGGGATATCGAATCGGCTATAATCGCTAAGCATGGAATTGCTATCGATTACAGGAAGATAAGTATTGCCCAAGTGGGCACTGGCGAGGTACAGCAATCCACCGATATCAGCCGTCTGAAGTTAAAGTCAATTGGCATTGAGACCAGCGAATTAACCTGCCGGGTTAGCGTGAGCCTATTTTTCAACGAGAAGGATTTTGAAGGAGTAGCCCAGGGCGCAAGCTCCAGCAACGCTAAGCGTAGACTAGTGGCTGAAGCTACTGTTATAGCTCTGAACAAAGCTTGTGAAAAAGCGGTATTTTCATTAGAAGGCCTGGAAGTGATAGGTTTCGGTTCTCACGGTGTTGTTTGTGCTCTTGTGTCTTTGTTGCAAAACGGCAAGGAGTCGCTTTGTACGGGAAGTGCCTTAAAAAACAGCGGCCAGGAAAATGAAACCATAGTTAAGGCTGTCCTCTCGGCCGTAAACAGAAGATTTAACTTCATAGCCTAATTCCCTTTAACCTCTTTATTAGCTACAATAAAAATATGCGATTGAGCCGGCTGAATTCGAAACTAGCAGTGGCCAAGATGGCCGTTTTCTCGCTAAGCGTCATTCTACTTGCACTTAGTGCATTTGTCTTGGACCTAACCTTTCAGACCTTACTCTACGTGGTGCTGTTTAGTGCGGCTATTTTTTTAACCGACCTGATCGTCATCAGAACTTCCAAAGATAGCCGGATAAGAGCTTCCTCCGCCATAATTCTTACCGGTATTTTTTTGAGTACGGGCAAGATACAGCCGGGCATAACAATGTTCTCGGTTTCTTTCGGCGCTTTCTTATCCTGGGTTCTGCTCAAAGAAAATGCTCTTAACCTGCTCATCGATAACGCCAGGCGGGTTATTGCCATTGCTGTTTCCGCTTTTGTTATTTGGCTTTGGCTTTCCTTGATAGGCAATAATCTTTTTTCCTCGAGGCTTTCGGCGGCTATTCTGGCAGCCGCTATTTACTTCGCTGTAGAAGTAAGCCTTGAGAGTCTGCTTATTTCATTGGCTGACGGACCCTCTTTCAAAGCGGCATTTTTGGCTAAGACAAGGCTCAGCGGCCTGGTTTACTTTACTTTTTCCGTCGTTGCTTTGCTTATGGCGATGATGTTTAAATGGATGGATTTTTGGAGCATTTTAATCTTTAGTTTACCGCTTGCGGTCATCGGCGAGTCATTTAAGCTTTATCTGGATATCAACACGACCTATGCTGCCACTATTAAGGCTTTATCAACTGCCGTTGAGGCTCAGGACGCAAAAAAAGAAGGTCACGCCGAGCGGGTGACGGATTATGCTCTGGCTACGGGACGCGGCCTGGGACTTTACGGCAAAGAACTGGACAGGCTTAGCTATGCGGCTATGCTGCATGATATCGGCAAATTAGGTTTTGACAGGGATGCGCCGACTCACGCAAAGGTCGGAGCCGAGATTATTAACCAAGTCGATTATTTAAAAGAAGTCTCTCCAATCATTAAATATCACCACGATAATAACGGTGGCAAAGCGGATATTCCGCTCGAGTCAAAGATAATATATCTGGCTGATGCTTATGACCATATGGTGAGCGATAAAAAATTGGACAGGAAGGATGCTTTGGGTAAGATTAAGGCCGATAAGGGGCTGGTATATGACTCCAAGGTAGCCAGGGCGTTCGTAAAGGTTATGGAAGGAAAATGCTTGAATTAGCCCTGGTTCTAGGCTTTATTATCGGTTTTTTGAGGGGAGGTTCTCTACGCCGCTTAGCCAGGCTCGATATCCCCTACTTTTATCTGATAATAGCGGCTTTGCTTGTTCAATTATCCATTAATATTTTGATGAGGCTGTGGATGGCTCCGGTTTTGGCCTATTTCTTGTTACTTTCGTCTTATCTTCTGCTTTTGGCGGCAGTGTGGCTGAACAGGCAAGACGAGTTCCTTTTTCTGGTCTTAATCGGTTTAATCCTAAATTTTTTAGTAATTGCCTTGAATGGTGGGATGCCGGTGTCTTTTCAGGCCGCTAAAATGCTGGGAGTCGACAGCGGCCGCTATATCGGTGAATTGGCGCAGGATTTTAAGCATGTTCCTTTGCTTGCCGGGACTAAATTGAAAATCCTGGGAGACATTATCCCTCTTCCCAGGCCGTTTCCCCTACCGCAAATATTTTCTGCCGGCGATATTTTCATTAGCATGGGCGTTTTTTTGTTCCTCCAAAATTTTATGTACTACTCCGGCAAGCACCGGCGCCACCCCTCGATTTAGTTTATTAAATATCCGTGTTAAAATTTAACTCTTAGATTATGGTTATGAATTATCTGGCCAAGGCCTTGCGCTTTGGCGAAGGAAAAAAATTAAAAGATCTTCAGCTTCTGGTTGAGCAGGTAAACGTGCTGGAAGATGATGTAAGTAAGCTTTCTGATGCGCAGCTTCCCGAGGAGATGGCGAAGCTTGCCAAGCGTTATGAGCATGGCGAGGCGCTTGATTTGTTGCTGAGTGAAGCATTTGCCTTAACGAGAGAAGCCGCTAAAAGAGCTTTGAATATGCGTCATTTCGATGTTCAAATCATGGGCGGCCTTGTCTTATCTCACGGGAAAATTGCGGAAATGGCTACCGGTGAAGGAAAAACGCTGGTAGCGACTCTGCCTGCTTCTCTGCAATCGCTTACAAAGAAAGCCACCCACATCATTACCGTCAATGATTATCTGGCAAAACGGGATGCCAGCTGGATGGGGCCGGTCTATCAGGCTCTGGGATTAAAAGTGGCGGCTATCGGCCACGATGTTTCTTTTATGTATGATTCCGAAGCCGGTATTGATGCGCTTCGCCAGATTTCCAGGAGAGAAGCTTACGGCTGCGATGTTATTTACGGTACCAACTCAGAATTCGGCTTTGATTACCTGCGGGATAATATGGTTTATAACATGCAGGAAAAGTCGCAAAACGGTCATCCGTTTGCCATTGTCGATGAGGTCGACAGTATCCTTATCGACGAAGCCAGAACTCCTTTGATTATTTCCGGGCCGGCTGAGAAAATGGGCGCTATTTACCGCCAGTTTGCGAAAATCGCGCCGACTTTGAAACCTGATGAGGATTATGAGCTTGAAGAGAAAACCAAAACCGTGTGGGCAACCGATGCCGGAGTTGCCAAAGTAGAGCGGGCTCTAGGCATCGATAACCTTTACGAAAATATCGATGCCCAACTGGTTAACCACCTTAACCAGGCTCTAAGGGCTCATGCTTTATATAAAAAAGATGTCGATTACGTTATCAAAGACGGCGAAATAATAATTGTTGATGAGTTTACCGGCCGCCTTATGTTCGGCCGCCGTTACTCCGAAGGCTTGCATCAGGCTATTGAAGCCACGGAACAAGTAGCTATCCGCGAAGAAAACCAGACTCTGGCTACTATCACTTTACAGAATTACTTCCGGCTTTACGAAAAATTGGCCGGCATGACCGGGACGGCTGCTACCGAAGCCGATGAGTTTATGCATATTTACAAGCTGGAAACAGTGGTCGTTCCTACCAACAGACCCATGGTCCGGCAGGATTTGGCCGATGTGATTTATAAAAATGATGAGGCAAAGTTCAACGCAGTGGTAGCTGATGTAGTTGAGCGCAACCGCCGCGGACAGCCGGTTTTGCTGGGCACTATCTCCATAGAAAAATCGGAAACATTAAGCCGGATGCTTAAGCGAAGCGGCGTCCCACATAATGTCTTGAATGCCAAGCAGCATGAGCATGAAGCGGAAATTATTGCCCAAGCCGGCAGGAAGGGAGCGGTAACGGTTGCAACCAATATGGCGGGCCGCGGAGTAGATATTGTTCTCGGTGGAAATCCGCAGGATAAAGAGGAAGCGGGCGAGGTAATTGCGGCGGGCGGTTTGCATGTTGTCGGCACCGAGCGTCATGAGGCTCGCCGTATCGACAACCAGCTTAGAGGCCGAGGCGGCCGCCAGGGAGACCCCGGCTCCACTCAATTTTATATTTCTTGCGAAGACGATTTGATGAGGCTTTTTGCGGCCGACCGCATCAAATGGGTTATGGAAAAATTCAATTTGCCCGACGACCAGCCGATCGAGCACCGTCTTATTTCTAAGAGTATTGAAACAGCTCAACGGCAAGTCGAGTCATACAACTTCTCTATCAGAAAGCATGTCCTGGAATATGACGATGTCATGAACAAACAAAGAGAAGTTATTTATGCCGAGCGGGATAAAGTGCTTGAGCACGAGGATTTGGGAGAGCAAATTAAAGAGTTTCTAAGCCACGTTGTTGAGGCGGCGGTAGCGGCTCACACCGTTTCCGAATATCCCGAGCAGTGGGAGTTAAAAGACCTTTTCGCTTATTATCACCAGTTTGTACCGGTCAACGTCAGCGAAAGCGATTTTGATATTCAAACTCTAATCAGGGATGAGGTCACGGAAAACTTGCTCAACAAAGCTTTTGAGATTCTTGAAGAGCGCCGGAAAGAGCTTGGGCAACAGGAATTCACCGACCTCGGCCGTTTTATATTGCTGGATGTCATAACCAAGCGCTGGACCGAACATCTGTCGCAAATCGATTACCTGCAGGAAGGCATAAACCTGCGGGCTATCGGCCAGCGTGACCCCTTAGTTGAATTCAAGGCTGAGGCTTACGATATGTTCCAGGAGCTCATCGAGGGCATAAAAGAAGATTGTCTCCGTTATATATTCAGAGCTCAGATAGCCGAGCAGCACCACCATTCTATGCTGGACGAGGCCGTATTCGACAAAGCCGAGTATTCGGCGATGAGGGAAGGCCAAGAATCCGATTCGACCAGCAGCAGCGGTGCTACGCCTTACGTGGCACCGGCCGATAAGGTGGGCCGCAATGATCCTTGTCCGTGCGGGGCGGTTAATCCGCAAACAGGCAAACCCATGAAGTACAAGAAATGCTGCGGCAGGGAAGCCTAAATGATAGAGGATTATTCCGATAATCTAAAAGAACTTAGCGCTAAGCTGAATGAAATAAAGGAGCATCTTTGACTTAGGCTCAAAGATGCAAACCTTACAATCCCTCGAGAAAAAAGCCTCCGAACCGGCCTTTTGGGAAGACTCCGAAAAAGCCGGCAAAGTTATCGCTCAACTCAAAGAACTTAAAGAGGAAATTACGGGCTGCGAGCAGGCTTCTGAGACTCTTCAGGATTTGGAAGAGCTCAATAAGTTAGCTGTTGAGGAAACGGATGAGGCTCTCTCGAAAGAAGTTAAAACCTCTCTAAAAAAAATCACGATTGCGATAGAAAATCTGCAGCTGGCCAGCTGGTTTAGTGACAAAATGGACAGCCATGACGCCATTATAGACATTCATCCCGGTGCCGGCGGCACCGAATCTCAGGATTGGGCGGAAATGCTGTTAAGGATGTATCTGCGCTGGGGCCAAAGGCAGGGATTTAAAGCAACATTAATTGAAGCCTCCGCCGGGGACGGGGCCGGAATAAAAAGCGCTACTGCCACGATTAACGGCCGAAATGCGTACGGACTTCTTAAAAGTGAAAAGGGAGTTCACCGCTTGGTCAGAATCTCGCCTTTTGATGCTTCCAGAAGAAGGCACACTTCTTTTGCCTCGGTTGACATAACGCCGGTGCTGGATGACGAAATCGAAGTGGTAATCGACCCGAAGGATTTGCGGGTGGAAACCTACCGGGCCAGCGGTGCCGGTGGGCAGCACGTGAACGTTACCGACTCGGCGGTAAGAATTACCCATCTTCCCAGCGGCATAGTGGTCCAATGCCAGAACGAGCGCTCGCAAAATATGAACAAGCAAACCTGCTTGAAAATTTTAAAAGCTAAAGTATATGAAAGGGAGCAGGAATTAAAAGCTGAGGAAATGGCTAAAATAAAGGGAGAGAAAAAAGAGATAGCTTGGGGCTCGCAAATACGCTCTTATGTTTTGCATCCTTACCAGATGGTTAAAGACCACCGTAGCAACGCCGAAACGGGTAAAGTTGATGCGGTGCTTGACGGCGATTTGGAAATGTTCACAAAGGCATATTATCGTGGCAAAAACGCATAAGGATTTACAAGCAGACCTCCATATTCATACCGTTAGCAGCGGGCATGCTTACTCTACTGTTGGCGAAATAGTGGCTGAGGCTCAAAGAAAAGGTCTGAAAACCATAGCCATAACTGACCACGCTCCGGCCATGCCGGGCGGCGCTCACCCTTACCATTTTAATAACCTGCGGGTTATCGAAGACCACCAGGATGGCGTACGTGTTTTAAAAGGAGTAGAAGCCAACATAATCGACGTTGACGGGACACTTGATTTACCGAAAGAGGTACTGGCTCATCTTGATGTGGTGCTGGCGGCTTTTCATGTACGTTGCGGCTATGAGGATTACGGAGCGGAAATTAACACTCAAACACTTATAAATACCTTAATAAAATACAAGGTGAATATAATTGCCCATGCCGGAAATCCGGCTTTTAAATTAGACTATGACAGGGTCGCTCAAATCGCCAAAGAAAATGGCGTTTTAGTCGAATTTAACAACAGCTCTTATTTGGCTACTACGAGCCGGCGCGGCGCTTATGAATTTGATTTCGAGCTGGCTAAGAGTTGCAAGAAATACGGGACGAATGTTGTCTTAACCAGCGATGCGCACATTGCCGATGATATCGGCAGCTTCGAGGCGGCTTGGGATTTGGTCAATAAAGCCGGTCTGGAAGAGGGTCAAATACTTAATCTGGACAATGAACGGCTCCTGGAATTTCTTAACAAATAAGCGTTATTTGCTTTTCAAAAGGCTCCCAAAAGCCTTAAAATGAATTTCGGATGTTAAAGACGACTCTGAAAACCAAATTACAACAAAAAGCCAACTTAATCCGCCAAGATGTTATCAAAATGATTGGCGAGGCCGGAAGCGGTCATCCCGGCGGCTCTCTTTCAGCTGCCGATATAATCGCTGTTCTCTATTTTCATCATATGAACCACCGGCCCAAAGAACCGAAATGGGCCGGTCGTGACCGTTTTGTTTTAAGCAAAGGGCACGCTTGTCCAGCTCTTTACTCGGCTTTAGCCGAAGCCGGCTACTTCAGCCGTAAAGAACTTTTAAAATTGCGTCAGTTCGGCAGCTCTCTCCAAGGACATCCCGACCAACTGAAAACGGCCGGGGTGGAAATTTCGACCGGCTCCCTGGGCTTAGGTTTTCCGGCTGCTTGCGGCATGGCTTTGGCAGCCCGGCTGGATAATGCCGGCTACCGTGTTTATACGCTCATCGGCGACGGCGAGAGCCAGGAAGGCATTATCTGGGAAGCGGCTATGTTTGCCGCCCATCAACGGCTGGATAACTTAGTAGCTATTTTGGACAATAACGGGCTGCAAATAGACGGCTTGGTCAACGAGATAGTAAGGATTGAGCCGGTGGCCGAAAAATGGCGCTCTTTCGGCTGGGAAGTTTTTGAAGTAGACGGCCATGACGTCGACGAACTGGTTGTGACCTTAGAAAAGGCCGATGCGATAAAAGGGAAACCGGCTATGATAATCGCCCGTACCGTTAAAGGGAAAGGCGTATCTTTTATGGAAAACGAGGTTGACTGGCATGGTGTTGCCCCTAACCTCAAACAGGTCCGCCAGGCTCTTAAGGAACTAAAAAATAATGAATGATCAAGTAACGTATCATGCAACGCGGCAGGGTTACGGTGAGGCTCTTCTGGAGCTTGGGGCCGAAAATCCCAACATTGTTGTCTTGGATGCCGATTTGGCTAAATCAACGACCAGTATTGCTTTTAAGAAGCATTTCCCCGAGCGGTTCTTTGATTGCGGTGTTGCCGAACAGTGCATGATGGCAGTTGCGGCTGGCCTGGCAACTAGCGGCAAGGTTTGTTTTACCGGCTCTTTTGCTATTTTTGCTACCGGCCGGGCCTACGAGCCGGTTCGCAATACTATTGCTTACGGCCAGCTAAACGTTAAACTATGTCCCACTCACGCCGGAATTTCCGTGGGGCCGGACGGCTCTTCCCACCAGGCCATCGAAGACGTAACTCTTATGAGAGCTATACCTAATATGAAGGTGGTTGTCCCCGCTGATTACATAGAGGCTAAAATGGCCGTGAAAGCGGCAGCCGTTACGCCGGGGCCGGTTTATATCCGCTTAGGGCGGGCGCCGGTTGCTGATATTAACGATGCTGATACTTACAAATTTGAGTTCGGCAAAGCTGTTACCTTACGGGAAGGCAACGATATTACTATTATTGCTGCCGGCTTGATGGTTCAGGAGGCCTTGCAGGCAGCTGAAGCCTTAGCTAAAAAAGGGGTTAGCGCCGAAGTCATCAATCCGCGGACAATTAAACCTTTAGATGAAAAAACCATTCTTAACTCGGTCAGAAAAACAGGCCGGGCCTTAACGGCGGAGTGTCATACCGTTGTCGGCGGTCTGGGAAGCGCTGTTAGCGAAATCCTTTCTCAGTATCACCCGGCGCCTATGGCTTTTATCGGCGTAGAAGATAAATTCGGCCAGTCGGGCAATCCGGACGAACTCCTCAAACACTACGGCCTGACGGCCAAAGACATCGAAAGCAAAGCCCTGAAATTACTGGGATAGTTTTTAGCCGGCCTTGACTTTTTTAGCGAGGTCGTTGAAGTAGCTTGATTTGTTACGACCTTTGTTTTTGGCATGATAAAGGGCTTTGTCGGCTGCCGCTATTATTTCTTTACTGAACCTGGCGCTTGTAGGATACTCGGCCACGCCGGTACTGATTGTTAAAGGCAGGTTCTCGCCGCGGTAATGTTTTAAAATCGTCATGTAAGCATTTCGTAATCTTTCCGCTACCACCATTGCGTTTTCACCTTCAGTTTCGGGCATAATAATTGCGAACTCATCGCCTCCCAAGCGGCAGGCAATATCCACTCTTCTCAGATTTGCCTTTATCAAGGCAGCTGTGGTCGAAAGTACCTCATCGCCAATCTGGTGCCCCAATTGGTCGTTTACTAACTTAAAGAGGTCTATGTCTATCATGATAATTGACAGCGGTCTGGCGTAACGGGTGGCTCTGTGGAGCTCTTCCTCCAGCCTGGGGTCAAAAAAGCGCCGGTTATACAGGTTGGTGAGGTCGTCGGTCAGCGCTTTTTCTCTCATCAAACTGGAAAATTCTTCCAGTTTCCGGTTTTGCTTAATCAGCATCGAACTGGCCAAGCGGATTATCGTCAGAAGCAAAATGTATAGGGCGATTATTCCGGAGATTACTACGACTTTTTCGTGGTTGGCCGCTTCGGTTAGCGGCGCGATGTCCAGATAAGCTTCGTAACTGCCTTCTATTTGCTTCGAGTCCGGCGGCCGTATCGGGATATATGTTTCAACGGCTCTTGAAAAATCTTTTTTGTCATATTTATTTTCGGCTGCTTCACTTGTATCGACTATCTCGGCTTCGGGAGTTCCCTCCAATGCTTCCTCTAGCTCATGTTTCACTGGGAAAATTTTGCCGACAATACTTTTATCACTCGAATAAATAACTTGACCCTTACGGTTCCAAAGCTTGATTTTTAATATATTCGTTTCTTCAGCATGGTTATCAAAAAGGGAGTCGATCTCTTTATATCTCTGAGCGCTTAAGGGTTTAGTGAAATCCTGTTTCGTCAGTTTAGAGCTTACAAAAAGCCTTATCGTCGAAGCGCTCACATCCGAGTAGGATTTGAGCAGGATATCATCAATCCTGGCGGCCATAACAAAATTTACAACCAAGGCAACGACGCTGATTAATATGATACTAAACAGCCAAAAGTTTCTGACTAATAATAAACGCACTTTTTCTTTGAATTCTTTTGCTTCTTCGCTCATATTTTGCTCTGCAAGCCGATTTTATGTTGACTACATATTCAATCGGCTGTTTGCTGGGAAACTTAAATTGTCTAACATCTGTTTTTACGGGTAATTAATACCTGATATGGTCGACTATGATTTGGCAATAATCGGCGGTGGAACAGCTGGTTATGCCGCTGCCTTAAGGGCGGCCGAAAACAATCTGAAAGTAGCGCTGATAGAGAAAGACAAGCTGGGCGGAGTCTGTCTGCACAAAGGATGCATTCCGGCCAAAGCTTTGATGGAGACTTCCACTCTTTTTTCAAGAGCCCATCACGCCGGAAGCTTCGGCATCAAGCTGCAAGATTTAAGTGTAGACTGGCCGGCTACCCAGCAATATAAGCGCCGGGTTGTCGATGAGCTGTACACCGGCTTGGTTTCTTTGGTCAAGGCCCGGCCGATCGATTTGATCCAAGGTGAGGCCAAGTTCGACTCGGCAGATACCCTGAACTTGGATGGAGACGGCCGGCAAATTACAGCTAAAAATATAGTTGTAGCAACAGGCTCCCATTTCCAAGATTTAGAATTCGCTCCTCTTTCCCAACACATTCTAAGCAGTGACGGCATACTGGAGATCGAAGAGTTACCAAAAGGTCTTTCGATAATCGGCGGCGGCTATATCGGCATAGAGTTCGGCTCCTTATTTAGCCGCTTGGAAACGGATGTAACCGTAATCGAAGCCGCTGGAAATATCTTAACTAATCACGACCAAGAGATGTGCTCACTTCTTTTAGAGCAGCTTCGCAGCCAGGGAATTAAAGTAGAAATGAGCGCCGATATCGACCAGGTGAAAGAAGAGTCCGGGAAGGTTGAGGTAACAATCGGAAATTCGGCTGCAACCAGCACATTTACCTCGGACTTGCTCTTGGTGGCGGTGGGAAGGTCTGCCAATACGAAAAATCTGGGTTTAGGGAAAGCCGGTGTCGAGGTTGACGGCAAAGGGTTTATTAAAGTTGATGAGCACCTTATGTGCACTTCGGAAAATATTTTTGCTATTGGCGATTGCATAAATACTCCTCAATTAGCTCATGTTTCTTATGGCGAGGGAATTGCGGCGGCTGATTATATTGCCACGGGCCAAGCGGATTTTCCTAATTATTCGGCGGTTCCAAGCATTGTTTATTCCGAGCCGCAACTGGCTTCTGTTGGCAAAACCGAACAACAAGCCAAAGAAGAGGGAATTAATGCCAAGGTTGCTTATTTTAATTTTGGCGCTAATTCCCGGGCGGCCATCAGCCAAGAGCCGCAAGGAAAGGTCAAAATCGTTGCCGATGAGGAGGACAACATTTTGGGAATACATATTTTAGGGCCGGACGCTTCGAACCTTATTTCGGAGGCAATGCTGGCCGTCGGCTGGGAAGCGAAGGCTGGTGATTTAGCGCACCTTATTCATCCCCACCCGACGTTTTCCGAGGCGATAGGCGAAGCCGCCCTTAAATTAACCGGCAAACCTTTGCACAGTTTATAAGAAAATATGAAAATTTCAAACGAACAATTACTGGACATGTATTATCATATGAAGCTTGGCAGAGCTGTTGAGCACAATCTTGAGCTGCTCTACCGTCAAGGTCAGCTGCCCGGAGCCATCTATTCCGGCATTGGTCAGGAGGCTACCTATGTAGGGGCGGCTTCGGCTCTTGAGGACGGCGACGCTTTAGCTACAACGCACCGCGATATGGCGGCTTTGCTTGTCAGGGGCATAACGCCCAAAGAGGTAATGGCCCAGCATTTTGGCAAGGTGACAAGCCCCACCAAAGGCCGCGGCGAAGATAATTACCTGGGAAACTTGTCGCTGGGAATTTTTACGAGCGTCAGCATGCTGCCTGATTTATATCCGGTAGCAACCGGGGCGGCCTTGTATTTCAGGCACAAGCGGAAAAACAATGTGGCCATGGCTTTCTGCGGCGAAGGGGCGAGCGTGCGCGGCGATTTTCATGAAACTTTGAACTGGGCTTCGGTTTTTAATCTGCCGGTTGTGTTTATGGTTGTAAACAACCAGTTTGCTTACTCTACCCCCACAATAAAAGAGATGAAAATAGCCAATGTGGCCGATAGGGCGGTTTGCTATTCGATGGAAGGCCGCGTTGTCGACGGAAATAATGTCAACGAAGTTTTCCAAGTAACCAAGGCGGCGGTTGATAAGGCCAGGAACGGCAATGGCCCTACTTTGATTGAAGCGAAAACTATGCGGATGAAAGGCCATGCCGGCCATGACCCCGCCGATTATGTGCCGGAACAGTTATTGGATGAGTGGGTACGGAAGGATCCGCTAATGCGTTTTGAGAACTACCTTAAGGAGCATAACAATTTGAATGAAGAGCGCAAGAGCAAATTAGAAAAAGAGATTGAGGACCTGGTCAGTGAGGCTATTAGCTTTGCCAAGGAAAGCCCCTACCCCGAAGCCTCGACATTAACAACGGGGGTCTACAGTGACTGAAGCAGGTGTTCAAGTTAAAGAAGTTACATACCTGCAAGCCATAACTGATGCGCTTGCGTTGGAAATGGAGCGTGACGAAAATGTCATGTTGATGGGCGAGGATATCGGCGTTTACGGAGGCGCTTTCAAGGTTACCAAGGGTTTACTCGAGAAGTTTGGGGCTGAGCGGGTAATAGATACGCCCTTGGCCGAGTCTGCTCTGATGGGAGTGGCTATCGGTGCCGCTCTGATGGGCATGCGGCCGGTTGTCGAAGTGCAGTACGCTGATTTCATTCATTGCGGCTGGGACCAGCTCGTAAATGTTGCGGCTAAGATGCATTACCGCAGCGGTGATGCTGTTCCGATGGTGGTCAGAGGGCCTTCCGGGGCCGGTCTTCGGGCCGGGGCTTTTCATTCTCAAAGCCCCGAAACTTACTTTGCCCACACGCCGGGGCTAAAAGTTGTTGTTCCGGGTACGCCTTACGATGCCAAGGGCCTTTTAATAAGCGCCATAAGGGACAATAATCCGGTCATTTTTTTCGAACACAAGTATTTGTATAGGCGCTTGAAAGACAAAATTCCGGAAAGTGATTATGCGGTCGAGATTGGCAAGGCGGGTGTTTTGCGGCAAGGAAACGATTTAAGCGTTATTACTTACGGGGCGATGGTTTCAAAAGTTCTGGAAGCAGCCGCAGCGGCGGCAAAAGAAAATATATCAGTTGAAGTGCTTGATTTGCGGACAATATCTCCGCTCGACTGGCCGGCGATTATCAATACCGTTAAAAAAACCGGCAAAGCCATTGTGGTTTACGAAGCCAATTATTCTTTCGGCGCCGGCGCCGAAGTTTGCGCCGGCATTGCCGAGCGGGCTTTTGAGTTCCTGGACGGGCCGGTTGTGAGGATAGCTTCGGCCGATACGCCGGTTCCTTATAGCCCGCCGCTCGAAGATGCCTACCTGCCTCAGGTTGAGGATATATCGGCAAAAATAAAGGAGTTGGCGGCATATTGACAGACTTAGTGATGCCCAGGCTGGGTGAGACAGTTACCGAAGGCGTAATTGTTAAATGGCTCAAAAAAGAAGGCGACTTTGTTAACAATGAAGAGCCGGTAGTCGAAATATCTACCGATAAGATCGAGACCGATATTCCCTCACCGGCAGAAGGTACTTTGCAAAATATTGAAGCCCAAGAAGGTGCGAAGGTAACAGTAGGCCAGGTTATTGCCCAAATATCCGACTTCGCTAAAGCTACGCCGGACAAGGGGGAGGCCAAAGAGACGGTTGTTAAAGCTGTCGCAAAGGTCATTCCCCAGAAAAAACCCGAAGTTAAAGGTGTTATCTCTCCGCTTGTCAGAAAACTGGCCAAAGAAAAAGGCATAAACCTGGCTGAAGTTAAAGGCAGTGGAGCCGGCGGGCGTATTACTAAAGACGACCTCTTAAAACGTGAAAAAGGTGTAGGGGCGGGTTTTATACCCGCCCGTAAAGCTCTAAGCATCTCCCGGCAGCAAGAGATGCAAAATTTATTAAAAAGCCAAAAAAGCAGCGCTCACGTTACCGCCATAAACGAAGCTGACTTTACCTCAATAGACAAACTAAGAAGCCAATATAAAGAAATATTTAAGCAAAAAGAGGGTTTTTCCCTTACCTTTCTACCCTTTTTTGCCAAGTCAGTTATCCAGGTACTGCAAAAAATACCCGTTTTTAACGCTGAGTTAGCCGATAGTGAACTCATATTCAAGCCGCATGTCAATTTGGGTATAGCTGTTGCGCTTCCCGATGGATTGATAGTGCCGGTTATAAAACAAGCGGAAACCCTAAGCTTGGTAGGGCTCGCGAGGGCTATAAATGACGTAGCCGCCAGGGCCCGCAGCTCTAAATTGAAGCCCGATGAAGTTCACGAAGGGACTTTTAGCATAACCAATAACGGCTCTTTCGGCTCTTTGATCCAAACTCCTATTATTGTTCCGGGACAGCTAGCCATACTAAGTTTAGAAGCTATCAATAAAAGGGTAGTAGTTATTGATGATGCTATTGCCATTCGCAAGATGGCTTACCTGCCGCTTACTTACGACCACCGGATAATCGACGGCTCAGTGGCAAGTACTTTTTTGGTTGAGCTTAAGAAGGGTATCGAGACGGCTGATTTTTCGGCCGAATTGAGGTGAGGGACTTGAAAACTTGCAAGATTGAAAAACTGGGCCTCACCGATTACAAGACAGCTCTTGCCTATCAGCGGTCCTTATTCAAGAAGCGCCACACCAATCAAATAGGCGATACCTTGGTGCTGACTGAACACAAACCGGTTTACACTTGCGGGCGCAGTGCTGATGAGAGTTGCCTTATAAAAGGCGAGCTGCCGCAAGGTGTTGAACTTCTTAAGGTAGATAGAGGCGGCAGTCTGACTTTTCACGGCCCCGGCCAACTGGTAGCTTATCCCATCATTGACCTGGGCGAGACCAATATCATTTCCTATTTGAGGCAACTTGAGCAAGTGGTAATAAGGGCGGTGGCTGTTTATGGTCTCAATGCCCGCACCCAAAAAATTGCCGGAGTTTGGATAGGAGGCAAAAAGCTTGCCTCGGTAGGGATAAAAGTATCCTCCGGCATTACCATGCATGGTCTAGCTCTCAATGTAAATTGCGACTTGAGTTACTTCAAACCGATTTTGGCTTGCGGTTTAAAAGCGCCGGCCGTATGTATGAAAGAATTACTGGGATACGAGGTGGAAATGGAAGACATTACCGATTTAATAACTCTCAATTTTGGGAAGATTTTTAACTACCGGATTCAAGAGGAGGTTTCAGCAAATGAGCATATCAAGCAACAGACTCGAACTTAAAACCAAAACCAGAGCTAACCGTAATTACTTTCTGGTCAGGAAAATTTTAGAAGAGCAAAAAATGAATACCGTTTGCCAAAAAGCGGCCTGCCCGAATATTTACGAATGTTTTGGTGAAAAGACGGCAACTTTTTTGATTCTCGGAGAAAAATGCACGCGGAGCTGCTCTTTTTGTTTGATTGACACCGAAGACAGTCCGGGTGAACTAGACGTGGCTGAGCCTTACCGGGTAGCCGAAGCGGTAGCTAAATTGGGTCTTAATTACACCGTTATTACTTCGGTCTGCCGTGACGATTTGGATGACGGCGGCGCCAGTGTCTTTTTTGAGACCATAAAATGGATTAAGAGGCTCAATCCCAATACTCTTGTCGAGGTTTTGACGCCGGATTTCGGCGGTAATGAAAAGGCTTTGCAAACCGTTCTTAAGGCGTGCCCGGATGTGTTTAACCATAATATCGAAACAGTTAGCCGTCTTTATCCGGAAATAAGGCCGCAAGCCGATTACCGCTGCTCGCTTGACGTATTAAGAAAGGTCAAACATCAAGGACTGGTTGTGAAGTCCGGAATTATGGTCGGTTTCGGAGAGAACCAACAGGAAATAATCGATACGATGCATGATATAAGAGCTACCGGCACCGATATTTTAACTATCGGCCAGTATCTGCGGCCGACTTCGGCTCATTATGAAGTGAAGCGGTTTTACCGTTTGCAGGAGTTTAGTTTTCTGAAGCAGCTGGGCTTGGCCATGAATTATAAAGTGGTTG
>Ga0214473_10000614_pt1 | contig 49807 bp, 36 predicted proteins | sample RVTome_7_FD_203509 | JGI IMG/M metagenome (GOLD analysis project Ga0214473, IMG submission 203509) | Soil microbial communities from uranium-contaminated site in the Upper Colorado River Basin, Wyoming, United States - RVT98D197 | ecosystem: Environmental > Terrestrial > Soil > Contaminated >...
AGTTATTCCAGTTTTTAAACGAGGAAGAAAAGGCATACAAAGAGCGATCACAGCGGAGTATAAACAGTTTTGGGATACACTAAGGCTGCAACTAGTGCAACTAGGAAACCTTTCAAAAGAACCTCGAGACGGCATTACGGATAATGTTAATGATTTAGAGAACGGCTGTTCAATTACATACCAAGAGATTCCCCCGGTCGAGATAAGCGGGTCGGTTCTTTCCCTCTTTAGACTAGACAGCAAAGAAGATTGGCATAATTTTTATTATCAGGGAATTGTGCGACAGTACCTCGGAAAGTTTTGTACGCTTGAACTCCTTTCTCCGGAACACCTTAAGAAAAAGAGTCGGTTAAAACGAGCTGATATTGGAATTACGGGAAAATACTTGGCTGCGTTCCTGGATGGCCTTAAACCGGACCAGCGTGACGTTTTGGATAAACGACTTAAGAGTCTTTATAAGAGGTCCAGAGGTATACAAACAATAAGGAAAAGGGCTGGGTGGACTGAATTTTTCCTTAGAGAACCTTTTTATGATGACAAACTTAGAAAACTCCTCAAGAAAAAAATTCCTGCCCAACATATTAGCGACGGGATCCTTCGCATTATTGCCATCCTTGCCGCTCTCGAAGGTCTTGAGAATGGAAGCACAATTCTAATCGATGAAATTGAGAATGGAATTTATCCTGATCTGGCGCACATATTTATTAAGGCTGTTCAGGAAATTGGGGAAAAGAAAAAATTCCAAATCATTGCGACGACTCACTCACCTGCAATAATCAATGCATGGCCTGACGAATCGATTATCTTTGTTTGGCGGGATGAAAAAGGCCACGTCAAGGCTGAACCCCTGTTTGAAGATCCCGAGATGAAAGAAAGGCTGGATTTTATGAGCCCGGGAGCTGTGTGGCACAACACGCCTTCAAAACAAATTATCGAGACCCTTGAAATTCAACATGCTAGGAAAAAAGAGAAAGGGAAAAATTAAAACGGAATTCAAACCGATTCTTCATATTGAAATGCCTATCAAAGTGCTTCTTTCTGGTGAAGGTGTAACTGATCATGGAGAGCTGATTCCATCTGGTGGACTTTGCCAGTTTGTTAAACTCGAGGGGGCATGCCAACCCCTTATTCGAAAGTGCGCTGATAATAGAGAAATGGAGTTTTTAGTAGCAGAAAGATGGAGAGAATGGCCCACGTTCAACGGGAGTAAAATGCCATCGAATAACGTGTTGCCGGGTCACGCAAAAAAATCATATATATGCACACTTCTTGCGGGCTTGAATGATTGCCCGATTGTCGTTGTTTTAATTGATGGTGACAAAGCTTCGCGGAAAAAAGCTCCAAAACCCAAGCTCAAACCTGCTGTTAAGAAACGCGTTAACGAACTCAGGGGTGAATTGGAAATAGGCTTTTCCAAAGCCAAGGAAAAACTGGCAGATGGGATAAGCACTGTTCGCATGGTTCCAATGCGGATGCTTGAAAGCTGGTTAATGGCTGATGCAAATGCAATCAAAATAATGACAGGTGTCGATCCGGGGCCAATTCTCAAAGGGAAATATCTTGAAGGAATGTGGGGTAAAGAAGAAAATCCTGTAAGTGATCATCCTAAGTGCGTGATGAATCGAATCTTGAAAGGCAGTAGTTTTACTGCTGGGCGAGAGTCATTCAGGTGCCTTGCTGAAGAAACTGATCTAAAAGTTCTTGTTAAGCGGTGCCCTGAGAGCGCAAAGCCCTTCGTTGATGAAGCACAAGCAGTATTCGGTTCCGTATAGTTAATACAGAGCATCCGTGTACATTCACTGGAACTTCCCAATTTTTCTTGCTTTTCAATCGAAGTGAAAGGGATTTGTTTCATCCCATCTCTGCCATTTTCTCGAGACGCTTGATCCGCTCCTCGATCGGGGGATGGGTTGAGAACAATGTCCGGAAAAATCCACCGGACAGCGGACTCGCGATCCACTGGTGCGCCGTCGACGGATTCGCTAAATCCTTCTGCGGACGAATTTCCGACGCCGAACTAATCTTCCTTAGCGCGCTCGCGAGAGCCAAAGGGTTGCGGCTGAATCTCGCGCCCGACGAATCCGCTGAATATTCGCGCGTACGGCTAATCGAAAGTTGTATGATCATCGCGATTATCGGCGATAGCTCGGATAACAGCTACTTTTTCGGGGACGAAAAAGCTAGCTGTTACCGAGTTTCATTCTTCCAAATAGATTATAATTTACCCAGACGGTAATTTGGAGGGACTCGCCATGATCGAGAAACTCACTGACCTTCTGACTCATTTTTCTGTCTTCCTGAAAGCCGTAAATCCCGTAATCGTACTCTCTAAGCCGTGGATCTCAGCCGTTGAAATTATCGCGGTGTTAGCATCCTATCTCGGACTCAGGCTCACTTTAAAAAAACGTCACCAGTCGGACAGGTTCAGGCTGCGGAGATCCGGCCCTAAACAAATTTTTGAAAGAACCGTGAAGGTGGCGGGTGGTGTCGCGACCGCGGTCGGACTGACATCGTTATTCGCGATGCAGGCCCCCACCGATGATACGGAGGTCGTTGAGGAGGAAGAAAACGAGCTTCCCAAACATCAGCTTGGGGACATCCCCTTCCAGGCATCGATCCTGGGAAGCGGAGGAGTTTACATCCCTCAGGGTACCGAGGCGCAGGGGATCGCGGTTCTCCAGACGGAATTCGAGCTTGGAATCAATTATTTCGACACCGCGACTCAATATGGCAACGGGGAATCTGAAAGACGTCACGGTATCTGGTTACGTGAGCTCGAAGCTCAGGGCTTAAGGGACAAGGTTTTCATCGCGACAAAGACACTGTCGCGAGGGTATGTTCAGGCTAAGGAGGAAATTGAAAACAGTTTCGCGCGATTGAGAATCGAACACATCGACCTTCTGCAGCTTCACGCGGTCAACAATCTCGACATCTGGGGGCAGGTCAGCGGGATGAACGGCGCTCTGAAAGCTGTCGAGGATGCCAAAGCGTCCGGACGGGTCAGGCATATCGGCATCTCCAACCACAACGATCCTGACGCCCTTCTGAAAATCCTTGAGGAATATCCATTTGAGAGCGTCCTTGTGCCGATTGGCGTCGCGGACAGCCTTATCAAACCGTTTGAGGAGGAGGTTGTTCCATATTGCATGGCTAAAGGGATTTCAGTTGTCGCGATGAAGGTATTCGCCGAGGGAAAACTTACGCAGACCGAGGCCGATCTGGAAAAATGCTTTCATTACACCTTATCCATGCTTCCATCGACCGCAATAGTCGGGATGGCAACCCCGGCGCAGGTCATTCAGAATGTGGCATGGGTGAAAACTTTCGTCCCGATGACCGGGGATCAAAAGGCGGAGCTTGTAGAGAATGTCCGCGGCATGATCGACATCAGCACGCTGTGGTGGAAACAATGAACACACACCATGCGCTGTAAAAAAAACACCCTTATTAAAGGGTGCCTTGATTACCGTAATTTCAGGACAGGATCGATTCACACACTTTCATAATCTTCATACACATCGGTCGACATGCCGCTTTCGAAGTAATCGCCGTCATCATCCAGTACTTCATCCTCAAAGTCGAAATGGTCTTCGTTATATCCGTGGCGGCGTATCGCTAATTCATCGTCCGCGGGTGCCCAATCGTTGTTTCGGATAAGTTTGGCCGCCCGAGACGCGATTTCAGCGGGAACGAGGACCAGCGTCCCGGTTCCCGAATTGCCGTTCAATTTGAATTTTTTCTTGTCTTTGGCGGTTCCGCTGTATAGGGCGACATCGCAGCCCTTCGATTCGAGGAACATCCGCAGTGCCTCGGCATCCTCGGCATCGTCCACCGAACGGATCGTGAACCAATCGCGGTTGAGATACTCTATCGGCGTAGTAAACCCCGGACCGGTGGATCGATCTTGTCCGCATTCCGGACACTTGCGCTTTTGCGCGGGTAATTCAGTGCTGCACGATGGACACCAGGGCATTTTTTTCACCTCGCCTTTTCCGCCGGGTTACCGATTGACATTTCAAGTACCCTCTTCGTCATCCCAAACTTCCGGGTATAATACTAATCGGTTTCAGGAAAAATCAACCCAAGTTTTATATTCTGTTTGATGCAAAAAATCAACTGGTTCTTATATGATTTTCCCAAAAATTAACGCATTCGGTCTTTGGCATTGCTCAGCCGGGACACTCCGCCGCAATCTTCTCGGAAATATGATTTGTAAAGGTTTTCTTGAAGTGCATGTAAAAATCGTGCGCGAGCAACTTAGCCCGTTCCTGGTACGATTGTTTATGCGCCCAGAGTTCCCGGGGATTGAGCATATGCTTCGGTACGTTCGGACATTCCCTCGGCACCCACACCTTGAAAATCGGGTCCTGATCGTATTCTGCGTTGTCCAGTTCGCCCTCCAGAGCCGAATGGACCATCTGGCGGGTCAGGTCGATGTCGATCCTCTTGCCGGCGCCGTACGGGGCTCCGACCCATCCCGTGTTCACAAGAAAAACCTGCGCCCCGTTCTGTTTCATTCTCTCACCCAGCATTGAATCGTAAACGTGCGGGTTTCTCGGCATGAACGGCTGTCCGAAAAATCGCGAAAATGTGCTGACTGGCTCGATTATCCCCGTCTCTGTGCCCGCGAGCTTCGACGTGTAACCCATAAGGAACCAGAACATCGCCTGCTCGGGTGTCAGACGGGAGATCGGCGGGATAACGCCGTTCGCGTCGGCTGTGAGGAACAGGATCGTTTTCGGATGCCCCGACATCGAGCTTTCTTTTATATTTGTCAGGTATCTCAGGGGATAACTCGCGCGGGAATTCGGCGTGTAGCGGTCATCGTCGAAATCGAATTTCCCGTTCGGGTAGATCATCGCGTTCTCTACAATGGCTCCGTGGCTGCGGTAATCGTCTTTATGCATCACCGCGTTGTAAATTTCCGGCTCTTTTTCCGCGGAGATGTTTATAAACTTAGCGTAGCAGCCATTTTCGAAATTCGCGATCCCGTTATCCGACCATCCATGCTCATCGTCGCCGAGAAGCGATCGTCGAGGGTCCGCCGAAAGCGACGTTTTACCGGTGCCGGACAGTCCGAGATATAGCGCGCAATCGCCTCTGGGACCCTCAGAGGCCGAGCAGTGCAGGGGGAGGATGCCGTGATCCGGAGTGTAATAATTCATCACGGTGAACATCAGTTTCTTGATGCTGCCCAGGTAAGCGGAACCTATCACAACGCCCAGCCTGCGGTCGAAGTCCATCCCGATGATGACGTTCGATACTTCTCCCTGCGGCATTTTCCTGAGGCGGCCTTCATATTTCGAGCAGATCAGCTTATTGTACGGAATCACCAATACGGTGAACGGTTTGTCCGCGAAACAGCTTCTGTCGATGTCCCGGGGAATCGGACGGAACATGTTATCGGTGAAAAGCGCGACGGTCGCGAAATTCGAGATGACTTGTACCGGGAGGGCGTACGTTGAATCGGCGCCGAGGCAGCGGTCGGTCACATAAAGTGACTGCTTGCGCTTGAAAATTTCGAGAGCGTCCTCCATCGCCATGTCGAACGTCTCTTCGGTGATCGGAATATTGTTCGGGGATTCCCAGTCGATATCCTGCTGTAATTCCGGGCGTTTTACGATGACCGTGTCCTTTGGGCTTCGTCCGGTGGAGTCCTTCGGAGTCCACGTTGCCAGCGCGCCTGACTCCGAGACCACCGCCTCATGGTTTTCCACCGCAAGCTCGATAAGTTTTGAGCGCTCGGGATTGTAAAGGACATTCCTGTGAGTCGATAGAAACTGATTTATCTTCGGAATCCAATCCATCCGAAAAAGCCCCCATGAAAGCAAATTCCTAAGCCGGGAATATTCCCGGGAGTATTATCGATTCGAAGGTGCAAAAAACGCAACGAGGGGACCGAGCCGTCCCCGAATCCCGCTTAGAATGCGTCAATGAAATAATATCCTGACTGAACCGCTGATTTTTCAGGTTATATAACCTTTAAATACGCTTGCTGCCGTGATTATTGATTAATAACAGCCAGGAATCGGAGATGATAGCACGCAGGAAATTGATGTCAAGCCGTGGGGGATGAGAGGGGGCAAAAATACCTCACCAGGAAATTGTTCCGGACACGCCGTCGACCCTGACCATCGCGCCGTTTGGAACAGCATTGATAAGGTCGATTTCAGGCTGACAGAGTAGCGCGACCCCGGCCAGAATCGCGCCCTCGACAATATTCGGGTCTGCCGCCTTGGATAAAACAATCGCAGCCGGCTGTTTTCCCATCTTCGCGAGCGACATCAGCACCACGCATCCGCCGGATGAGCCTTTCGTTTCGGGGTAGATCATCACTTTTCCCGCGATCGATTCGCCCTCATGCTCGTGACCCTTCGCGATGATGAGGCCGGTGTCCATGTCGACATCGCCGAGGAACGAGAATGCGTCATGGCAAACCAGCGCGGGTCCTTCTGCGGTCCGTTTTACTATTCCTCTTGCTTTTATCGTTTTTTCCGGCATATGTTTAATCTTCTCAACTCCAAAGCCTGCAATGCGGGGACTGGCACACCGATTTCGCCTTACGTTATGCATCACTTTATTACATATCTCGACAGGCGAAATCGGGGTGCCTGTCACCGCATAACACCAGTCACAGCACACCTCAGACACTCATCCTTCGACCTCAGCGCCGTTCTGCAGCCGATTAGATCTCCGCAGTACCTCGCCATCTTGCCTGAATCCGTCACCATAGCGCGAATCTGCGGGGTCGGAAGACCGTACTCATTGCACGTCGATATCCTCATGTGGCTCTCGACCGGACATGTGTCGACAATCACCAGCCCGCCCGCATCCTCGATCGTCTTTGTGATCCCCTCCCATGACGCCGCGAGCTTTGTCATGCGGTTTGTCGTGACCCAGAACCTGACATCCGGATGCACCTTCGCGTCGTTTTCTTTAAACCAGTCCGCGACATATCTTAGCTGTTCAAGATTGTAATGCGGACATCCAAGCTCGACAAAATCGATCGGCTCTCCCTTCTGAATGTTCGTGAATTTATCGTATGCGTTACGGATATCGTCCTTTGTCACACGATGGATTTCCTTCGGTTTCGCACCCGAAAACGCATTCTCGACAGTGTCAGCCTCGGCGGTATGCGATGGAGCGTGAAAAAGAGTTACCGAACCTGACGTCGCGAGTGTCGCTCCGAGCGCGAGCATATTTGTCTGTGTCGGGATGCCGATATTGTCGAGCACCGGTACTTCGCTTCCCACAATCGACCCGATATGAACACCAAGTGCTGAGTAATCCGAGTCATTTTTCAGATCGTCCGGCGTCAGCTCGATATTGAAAAGATGCGTGCCCCTTCGATTTTCACCGAGCAGATATCCCATCAGCGGATATTTCCCGGTGACCGCAGAATACCGCGTGAAAACACCGCCGCGATTCGTCCGCGCCCCAAGAACCGAGTTGAAGTAAATGATCGCTGACGACTCAACTGAAATAATATTTGAATTTTTCGGGGGAATAAATCCGAGAAGCTGCGGAGTGCACGTGTAAGTTACGATCAGACCCATTTTACGATGCGCGTCGACCACTTGTGCCTGTTTGTCGCAGAGCTCGACCGGGCAGCCGTAGCATTTACCCTGTTCAAGGTCGCAGGCGAGCGTCGATGTTGTCGTCGGAATCCGAACCTTCGCGCCTGTTTCGGCATACTCGACCACATCCTCGACCATGCCCTTATAGATCGACATCTCGGCGGGGTAGTGGGCGTAGATGACATCGACAAATTTTTCAGCGTCGAAAGCGTCGGCGAACTGGATGAGGTAATCCATCGCCTTCGCAACGGGTTCGCCATAAATCCCGTCGAGCATTTGTTTTTCGATGTCGGTAAGTTTCATGTTTTTGTAACACGGGCTTTCCAGCCCGTGACCGAGTCGCACGGACATTCTTGTCCGTGCCGCGAGAGGTTTGGACATTCTTGTCCGTGCCGCCAACCAGCATGGACAGGAATGTCCATGTGACTCAGCCACGGACTAAAAGTCCGTGTTACATATCGTCATTATAACCCTCGACCGGTGCTTCTTACTATGATAAACACGGTTCTTCGCGATTACCGTTCTTACGGCGGAGCCCGGAGGTTCCAGCGTGTTGGTGTGAGCCGCGAATTTCGGGACCGCGGACGATGAAATTTCCAGCCGAAGCTTGTGACCCTTAAAAATACGAATTCCCGTTGCCCACATGTCGACTGTGACCTTAGTAATCTCATTCGGTGGGACCGGGTCCTGTTTTTCGAGGGAATTTCTCAGCGCGAGACGAATATTCCCGTCGTTTAATTGACGCGAAAGCCCGTCCGGATGCACGTCGCAGAGCTTCGCGCAGAACTCGGTGTCCTCGGCCGATGACGAAACGAATAATTCCGCGAAAAGACGTCCGTTAATGGAAAATTCCTTATCGAAAACAGGAGTGTCGAAGCATAAGACATCATCACGCTGCTCGACCGGCCTCGCGTCGAACGGTCCGCCGATCTGTAGCGTGTACGGGTCCTGCAGATACGGCGTCGGGTTGTCCGGGTCATATATATATTCATCGAAGTCAGAGCCGTCATCGGATGGCGCATCCAGCAATTTTCCATTGCCGTTCAGCGAGTTGGCTTTACCGCCCGAATGTAAATAGTAGGATTTTTCCTTCCCATCCGGTGGAGGCCAGTCGTCATGCCATTTCCACGTGTTCGATCCCATCTCGAAAACATAACATCGGCCGTTGTTCCCCCAGTTCTCCGGGTGTCCGCACATCGCCATGTCGAGCCAGTCGAGAATAAACCCGCTGATGTCGATAACCTCGTCCTCGCCGAAATCGACCCCCTCTATAACAGACTTAGTGTTTGTCGCGTGCGGCCACGGCCCCATCAGCAGATATTGACCGTCCTTCGATTTCGCGACCTTCCTGCATTCCGGGTAATTGTTGATCGTCGACGGCAAATCGTCATCGTACCAACCCGAGATATGCAGCGCGGGGATGTCCAGCTCAGCCATCCGATGCATATAGCAGGCGGGTTTCCAGTAATCGTCCTTCAGATGATGCTCCATCCAGTCGCGCCACGGCTTCGATTCGAATCCGAGTTGTTCATCGAGTTTATTCAGCGGACGGAATCCATAAAGCGACTTCCAGTCGTACTGCGAGATGTCCTGGTTTGTGTGTCCGTGCACCATAAGAGACCATGTGATCATGTTCCACATGACCGACCCGTTCTGCCACGGCACATTTATAACTGGGTCCGGAAGCGCGACTATCGGGATGATCGCTTTCACAGCGGGATGATGTCCGAATGTCTGCACCCATACCGAATATCCCTCATAAGAGCGGCCGTATAGCGCGATCCTGCCGTCGCACCACGGCTGCTCCGCGATCCATTTCTGCGACGCGAGCCCGTCCTTCGCTTCATTGAAGGACGGGTACCAAACGCCTTCGGAGTCGTGACGTCCGCGGACATCCTGAATCGCGACCGCGTAACCCTCGGAGGCGAACGCCCTCGCGAGAGGGACTTTTTTCACCGGGTCGTTGTTGTTGTACGGCGTCCGGATGAAGATAACCGGCCATGACGCTTTCGGGTCATCTTTAACGGGCAGGTAGACATCGGTCGAAAGCCGCACGCCGTCATCCGCGGGGCAATTTAGATCGAGAAGGCACTTAACTGGGTAAATTGGTCGTTTAGACATTTTTTAAACCTTGAAATAAGTTCTATAGAATAGTGTAAGAGATTTTAGGTGAGTCCATGGGATACGGCAAGCCGGGCAGGTATTTTGCCAGGTTTTCAATAAACGAAGTTGAACATTTTCCTTTTTCCGGAAATCGAATAAAATGTGCTTGTCGTTTCCGGAGGTAAAAATGCGTCGGAAGTTAATTCTACGGTTATCACTACTGTCCCTGCTACTGCTGATTGTCGCAATGTTCGCTTATCCGGCAGTCAGTAATTATTTTTCCGATGTGCCAACATATTATCCCGTGATTCTCACCGGACCGGATGAGAATTACACGATGGAATCGTCCCCGCTATATGACTGGGTCGAGCAGCAGATGCCGCCGGGCAGTTTGATGCGCCACCGCCACATCGGATGGTGCGGTACTCCGGGAGCTTCAATGGAATACACGGCGCAAGCCTGGATCAGCGAAGCTCCTGTTTCGCACATGATACCGCTGCTGCAGCACATATCCCCCTTCCTTAGGTCTGCGATCCATGAACGGTTGAAGGAACTCGGTGATAACGCTATGGCAACGATCAAAGATGCATACGAAAACGGATCACCGAGACTGAAACTGGAATTGATCCAGTATGTCAACTCAACCGCATCTCCGGAATTTGTTTTTGAGCTTTTAGACGATGTCATCAATGACAACGATAATCCTGTCTTTTTTGAGGATTCTGACTATTTCAGGCTGATGAGTCCGAACTCTTGTCCGAGACCCGGTCTAAAACCGTCGGATTATCCGTTCGACATCCTGAAATATTATTCCCGTCTTATTTGTGAAGCCGAATTTCCAACCGACCGCGGAATCGCGGCGATGAGGTTGGGCGACTTTGGTCCGGATGCGGAATCAACGATTCCGTACATTCTTGAATTATTCGAACAGCTTGATGAATACATTGAGACCTGGTGGGGCTTCTACAATGAAATGTCGACTGACAGCCTGCACGCGGCCGCCGCGATCGCCCTCGGTGATATCGGTGTTGCGTCGGACGAAGTAATATCCGTTCTCGAATTCCAGATGGAGTCGTCCCATATACGGATTAAAGCCGCCGCTGCGAGTTCACTTTATCTGATTGGCGAACGGCAGGACGAAATCCTCGACCTGCTGGTCCAATTATTGAATAATAGGGAAGCCGAGTTGTCCGACAGCGAATATGATGAAGACATGTACTACCCGGTTATTTGTGAACATCTCCTGAGAATCGGTGACGATGCATCGATCGCCCTACCGCGGTTTTATGAATTAATGGAGAACACCGAAGGTCTATCCAGGACTGCTGCTATCACCGCAATAAATGCTCTCGAATCGGAAGACAAGCGCGGTGTAAAATTATTCATGGCAATTTTATCGCATCCAGATCCGGACCTACGATCTTATGCGATCGATGAGCTATGGCGGTCTTACCGTAATGAGAAAGGCGTGCTTGACGCCTTGTACAATATGCTTGGCGATCCTGATGTTAACGTAAAATGGCAGGCCTGCCTGGAATTATGGAATTATGGGTATGGGGGACCATTAAGGGAGGATACAAGCAGTTTGGTGAAAGCGACACTGGAACTACTTAATGGTGATCCGGACAATTCGCATGCCAGAGATGTGCTGCAAATGCTTGGTTCACTTGACATTTGTCTGCCTGAAGCAATTCCCGGAATTTTAAATTTAATGGGCGAGTACGAGGGAGGCGCAGTGCAGGGAGCGATTTTTGCGATCCAGAACGTCAACTGCGATGAAATCGATGTTGATGATATGATTTTGGAGAAAATTATAGAATGCACTGTCCACAATGACCAGGAAACCCGCCGAACAATGGGATTTATTATCGACCATGTTGAGGAAATGACGCCAGTAGATCCTGAAAGGGCAATGTACCATTATCGGCAGCTTCTGGAAAATGACCCCGACATCATGGAAAACGTTGGCTTTCTCTACGGTGCGGCTTCACATATAATTAACGAAGTGACATCGACCGATGAAGATATTATTACTAACATGATGGCGCTTCTTGACAGCAGGCATGAAGGGATTACGGTGCAGGTTGCTGAAAAAATAGGGCAGCTTGAGGGGAATTATGATCGTGTGATTGATAAAATCCTCGTAATGCTGACAGACAACGATCCGCTTGTAAGGGAAATTGCATGCAAAGTATGTGAGGAATTAGGCCCGGAAGCCTCTGAAGCACTGCCGATACTCCGTGAAATGTACATGAATGATCCCGATGTCAAATGGGATGCGTATAGTGCAATGAATAAAGTTAAGTAGCAATCAAGGGTATGAACCAATGTCTAATAAACTTTCTTACTTCGAAATCTGTGGCTCGGACTACGAAAAATCCAAAGCGTTCTATCTCTCCATCTTCGACTGGAAAATCGAAAGATCATGGGGTGACCACCCGTACGGGATCATCCATCTCGGCGACGGGCAGGAGGGCGGACTTGAACAGGCTGCCCAGGGCAAATCCCCAAGGGTGATTTTCTATTTCGACGTGGACGATATCGACGCCACACTCGCATCGGTCGAAGAAGCCGGTGGAAAAATTATCAATCCGAAAACGCTCATCACCGAGGAGTACGGCTACTACGCCACCTTCTCCGACCCTGACGGAAACGTCATCGGGCTGTTATCGAAGTCGTAACGGCTCATTCAGCAGAAATTTAGCGTGGCAGATAATTCATCCCCTGATAAAAAAACACTAAAAATGCATGTGTTTTCCACATCTGTGGTATAATTATCCCCGGTGGTGAGTAATCACATGGAGATTCCGCGCATAAACATGGCCGAAGTGTTCGTCGACGGACGCTGTGTCGGTTTATTATCCGACATTAAGCTGAGCCGCAGCGACGCCGGCGAGTTCGATGTGGAGGGTGAGTGGTCGGGTTACTCGGATATTTTCTCGGGAGAGAAAATGTTCACTATCAGTATCCCGAGGTATGAGTTCAGGTTTCTTGCCGACAAGGTCGATGCCGTGAAGGTGAGGAACTCCGGACGGATATCGTTCAAGGGAGCGAGTTTCCTTCCCGACAGTCCCGGCACATGGTTCAATGAATTGCTCGAACCGCCCGACGATTTTGAAATCAAGTGATGTAATTCGCCAAAGTCACCCGGAAGGGTGAATTTTTTTATCACCTCAGCCAGCCTGCATCCCTGAGGATTTTCGCATGGTCGAAGGCAAGGTCCAACTCCGGAAGTTCGTTTCTTTCAAATAACCGGGCTTCTATGGCATCGTCCCGACCCTCGAGGCTTCCTGACAACACTCCCGCCCTGAAAACAATGCTCACCGTCTGACCCCTGGGATCGCGTCCCGGTGTGTCATAAACACCGATAATGCCCCTTAGCTCGACATCGACATTGCACTCTTCCTTCATCTCCCTCCTGCATGCAGAATCGACCGTCTCACCGATTTCGACAAATCCTCCCGGAAGCGCCCACCGTCCCTCGAACGGCGGATGTCCCCTTCTGATTAGAACGACCCTATTGTCGGGAAACTCAATGACGGCATCGACCGTCAGCGCGGGTCCTTTGAAGTGCTCCATTGGATCATCCCTGATTTGCAATTTCGTAATTCGGGGACTGGCAACAATTCGGCTCATGCAATTCTGAACGATCTTGAAGCCTCTACAGCCGAATTGGTGCCTGTCCCCGAATTAGTGTAGACTCTATTGGGCTTTTTATAAAGACGCGAGATGTAACAATGTCGGACTTCCCTCAGCCGATAGAACATGATGTGCTGCCAAAGGCTGTAATGGACTACTGCACGCTTGCCGTCATCGGTAAAGTCGCGTCCGATCTTCTCACCGGCGGACGCCTGATAAGGGTTGTCGGGATGCCAAACGGCGACATGATCCTCGCCTTCGACCGGTTCAACACCGGCACATCCGGCAGAAAACAACTCCCATCGGACTACGATGATCTCAGGGATGACGAATTCAACAACTGGTATCTGTCCGCCGACCCTCTCCAGTACAGAATTCATCCCTATGACGATAGGCTCCCCGACAAATCCACACAGTCGCATCTCGTGGACGTCGCATCGCATCATCTGAACGGCGCAAGACTCGATGACGTCACAGTTACGCTTCTCGAACGGATCATCACCTTCACGTTCTCGCGTCGGGACCTCACCGGGGAATCGTCCGAATACCGACTCATCGCCGAGCTGATGGGAAAGTACTCGAACATCATTCTGGTCAGCTCCGACAACATCATCCTGGCGACATTCAAGCCGGTGCATTCGTTCCAGAGCCGCGTCCGCGAAGTCCGCGCCGGAAAAACTTACATACCGCCTCCGAGACAGGACCGTATAGAGCCGCGCGAGTTCTCCGAATCCGAATGGGCTGACTTCATCGGGTCTGCGGGTCCCGATATATCTGTCGAGCGTCACATTGCGCGCACATTTCAGGGGATGAGCCTCGGCTGGGCAAGCAAGGTCGCGATGCGGGCTGGTCTTGACCCGGAGAAACCTGTGGTCGGAGTTAGTTCCGACGAGGCAGAGAGGTTAAGACTGTCGCTCAAAAATGTCACCGAGCAGGTCGGTATGTGCAAGCCGCTGACGGGCGAGTCGGTAGTGGAGTTCGTCCGGCGTGCTGAGTCGGATTTCATCGAGCGCTCTGAGGACTTCGAGATCGACCGTGCTCGTACCGGCCTCATGTCGGTGATTGAAAAGCGTAGGAAAAAACTCACGGCGCTCGCAGAGGGTCTGATCCGGGACCTTGAACGTGCCTCAATGGCCGAAACTTATAAGAAAAAAGCCGACCTGCTCCTCGCCAATCTTCACAACATCCAGCCTGCGAGCAAGTTTCTTGAAGTTGAGGACTGGGAAACGGGTGAGAAGGTCCGGATCGAGCTGGACCCGTACGCCACTCCGCAAATCCAGGCTGAGGGCTGGTATGAGCGTTACCGTAAACTTAAACGGACGGCGGGGATTGCGTCCGAGCGTCGAAACGCGGTGCTTGCCGAGGAGGAGGAACTCCGTCTTATCGAGAACCGCGCATCGGCAGCGTCGTCACTGGATGAAATTCGCGAGGTCAGGCAGCAATGTGTCCTGCATGGATTAATCAGCGAACATGAGAAGTTACCACGCGCAAGGGAGAGGGACCATAGACGTGAGCAGCAGAAATCGAAACCAGTCATCGGCGGCGAGATTCGGTCGGACCGGTACCGCTCCAATGACGGGTTTTTGATAGTTGCCGGTCTGAACGACCGGGCGAACGACGCTCTCAGGCGCGCGTCGTCCGGCGAGGATATATGGCTCCATACGAGGGACATCCCCGGCGGACATGTTTATATAATTACACGCGGGAAGGAGGTCCCGGAGACCACTTTACGGGAAGCGGCGATGGTCGCTGCGTGGCATTCGCAGGCTCGCGACGGGTCCAATGTCCCGGTCGATTATACAAAAGCGAGATATATAACACCGGTCGCCGGAGGTCCCGCGGGGAAGGTGATTTTCAAAAGAGAGCGGACGATACGTGTCACTCCGGACGAGAAAAGGATAGAATTGATGCGCCTTATGGCGGGTACGGGGGAGAATGTTGAGCAAAATTGATTTTCAAATATAATAAAAAATCCGATTAAAATCCGTTGACAAATATATCAGGGAATTGTTAATCTTACGCTATAAATCACGGGGCACAGCGGGCTGTTGGTAATTGTCGAAGCCCCGACTATTACACTGGAAGCGTCCTCGTGCGATCCCCCAACAAGGCGGTTCGCATGTACGTTTCTCAGTTCAGTACCGGAGTTGCTCTCAGTAACAAAAAGGAGGTCCATCAGTATGCCCAATGGCAAAGTCAAATGGTTCAACAAGGACAAAGGCTACGGCTTCATTGAGCGGGACGGGGATTCGGACGTGTTTGTCCATTATTCCGCAATTGAAGGCGACGGCTTCAAGACCCTTGAGGAAAACGAACGTGTTGAGTTCGATATGATCGAGACGGCGAAGGGTATGCAGGCCGTACGGGTTAAACGGCTCGCCCCACCGCCTTCTTATTAGTAGCCCAATTAGTAGACCTCCTAGTAGTAAACTCAAATTTGGAAAACTCAGGATCCCCGGTAAAAATCGGGGGTCTTGTTTTTATTAGATCGAATTTTCTGGTTCGTTTACCAGTAGAGATCGGGTGGGAATTTCGCTATGAAACCGCCGAGTGTGTAAGGGGGAGCGTACTGGAAGTCTTCACCGGCGCCGGGATCGAAATCAGTGTCATCCATGTACTTACCCGCGATATATAACTTATTGTCAGAACTTATGTTGATTATGGGATTATCTGACCAGCCGACATCCCGTTGCCACTCGATGAATCCGGTTACGGAAACCTTCAACACTGAATATTGGGATGAGTTAACGTATATCGATCCATATGAGTCCGGTGTGACGCAGTTCGACGCACCACCATGTGACCCAAAGCTCCAGATTAAACTGCCATTTGTATTGAACCTGCTTAAATACATGCTGCCTTTAACGCTGTTTACAGCCGGGCCGGGATCGGTATCTACACTGCCGAACATACCACTATACATACTGCCTGAAACGTAAACAGAAGAGTCGGCACAAATTCCCATCGCCGAGTCATATTCTTTAGCATTACCCCAGGTTCCAGCCCAGCGAAAAGTCCCATCCGGATCGAAAGATGTCAGGAACGAATCGTAACTGCCGTTTGATGTCCTTATCGCGGAGCCGGCTCCGGGATCGAAATCGCAGGTCAACTGGAATTTTCCTGTTATCCAGACACTGTTTTCATCGTCAATTGCCAGGCTATGAGTGTAATCCGGGTCTTCACCGCCCCATGTCACGGTCCAGATGTGAGCGCCGTTGGGTTCGAATTTTGATACGAAGCAGTCTTCGAACCATCCGTTGGCGGTTTGAATGTCCTCACCCATCCCCGGGTCAAAATCGAGCGAGTCAAGAAAATATCCTGCGACATAAATTTTGTCGTTTTTATCAACGATAACACTGGATGGCTCATCATTGCCTTCCTGGAATGGATTCGATACTGCGGAACCCCATGATATACCCCAGATTAGATCCCCGACGGGAGTAAATTTCAAGAGATAGCAGTCGAGGCCGCCGTGCGACGTAAGTGCGTAACCTCCATCCGGATTAAAATCGATTGTGTCTTTAAATGAACCGGCCACGTAAAAATTGCCCGAGGAGTCGACTGCGATTCCGGGTTTAAGGATCCCGTAAGCATATAAACCAGAGGTGTTGTCCGGCCATGTTTTTACCCAGAGAAAGTTGCCGTTTGTATCGTACTTGCATATGAATGTACCCGGACCTTGTTTTTCTTCCACATTGGGACCAGGATCGAAATCGACCAGGCCTTCAAAGAGGCCTATGACATAAATAGTCGATCCATACATGCAGGAATCGGTAATTGTAACGTCTCGGTGTTCTACGGTACTGGACCATGTCCGAACCCACCCTTTTTTCTGGCCCACGTGCGCGGTGCAGACCTGCCAGGCGTCGATCTGTCCGAGGTTTTTATCCGGGACCGAGCTTGTAACGCGGACCAGGACAGGATAGTCGCCGGGTCCGGCGCCTTTTTCGTTGGTTATATATCCCTGCCAGGGTTCCGAAGAGCCGGGTTTTTCAAGTTCGACAATTCCGTTGAACAATTCCGGCGACTCAACCGTTACTCCCGGAATCGGCGCATAGGCATATTCATATTTATAATATTCTACCTCTACAAAAGTGATGCTGCCTGGTTCAACGCCCAGGCCGGTAGCTGCACTTGCTGTAACATCTCTTGCTTCCGCGCAATTTGCCTCATCCGGGAAATCTTCCACCGGGTCCTCTATTACCGCGGGTGGTTTTTCCCAGGAACAATCGATCGCGTATCCGAATTCGATCTCGCCTGAAGGGAAATGGAGCCGTAATCCCCGGGTATCGGAAGTCCCGGCCTCAAAAATTCTGCGGGTTTTGTCTCGTTTATAAGCCACGTAGGGATTTAGCGTCGATGTCAGATCACCGCCAGCGCTAAGGTGTCCGGGCAGATATTTCAGCAGCAGCGGTCCGGGGACCTCGTACGGGTATTCTGTCGGATTGAAAAGCTCCGTGTAACCATCGGGATTGAGAAGTGTCGGGACATTATTCCCCCATGCGATTCTCCGTCCCGAATCAGGGAATAAATAACTGGCTTTCGAAATGAAAATGCCACGGACGTCGAACGCGGAGAATTTATCGAGTCCGGGGAAGGGATGATCGATTTTCAGATGCACGACAAGTTCGTTGTTACTGTAGAGGATTACATTGCTGACCGACAGGCAGGTGTTGCACGGGTAATCCTGCAGGAAATAAAGGGCGTTGATGTGCATGTCCGGCATACGTTCAGGGATAAGCTCGATATTGGAGCGGTCGGCGGAAATACGGATTGTCCAGAGACCCAGGAATGTGCGCTTGTCGAGGATGTCGGACTGCTGAAGAGCGATTGTCTGGTTAGTGTTGTCGGAATTATCGTCAGGCAGTACGGGATTATGGTTTGAACAGCTATTGATAATCAAACCAGTTAAGAGAAGAGTGAAAAGTGCAATCGTCCTCATGTACCACCTCAGGTTTCGGTCTCAGTACTCCCAAAACAATATTACCATAGATTGATTAAATAAGGAATTATCAAAAAAGGATTTTTCCAATTTGGAGATTGATATGCCAAATAAAAGTAGCGACAGCCGGGAGCTATCGCAAGCTGAAAATCCATCGACAAGGGTGCCGATAACACGTAATAGCCAATGATACGTATAGGTCTATGACTCTAAACTACGCTGACGACACGTAGGACCTCAATTTAATAGGTCGTCGCCACCAATTTGTATTTTAGGCACCTATTTTGAATTTTCACCAATTGCCGTTCGGGTCGAACTTGCTTACGAAAACGTCATAAACCCCATTCGACGTGTGGTCTTCGACGTCGCTTCCCGGATCGAAATCCGCAGTGCCTCCGAAGTAGCCTGTTATAAAAGCATTGCCTGATCCGTCCACGGCAACACCAACTCCCTTATCGGCCCAGGTGCGTGCCCAATAAAAGTTGCCTGCCGTGTCAAATTTACTTAGAAAAACATCATAGCCGTCAGGCGACGTGTGGTTATCGACGCCGCTTCCCGGATCGAAATCCACAGTGGTTCCGAAGCAGCCTGTCATAAAAGCATTGCCCGTTCCGTCCACCGCAACACCGCCGGCAAAATCGTCAGAGGAGCCGCCCCAGGTACATGCCCATTGATAATTTCCTGTGGAATCGAATTTACTCAGGAAAAGGTCTCCAGCCAATGATGTGTGATTATCTACCCCGTTTCCGGGATCGAAGTCCACCGTATTTCTGAAATTGCCGCTGACAAACATATTGGCGGAACCATCAACTGCGACACCCTTGCCTTGATCAAACTCATAGCCACCCCAGGTTCGAGCCCACTTGAAGACGCCGGCTGGGCCAAATTTGCAAAGAAAAATGTCATCACCACCATTCGATGTGTGCTCATCGACTTCACTTCCCGGATCAAAATCCGCATTACTCTCAAAATACCCGGTCAGGCACACATCGCCGGATCCAGTTGTGGCTACACAAAGACCTTCCTCAGCCCAACTCCCACCCCAGGTGCGCGCCCAATTGAAATTACCTGATGAATTAAACTTGCTGAGGAAAGTGTCATAACCCCCATTCGAGATATGCTCATCGACACCGCTTCCCGGATCAAAATCCGCAGTGTGGCTGAACCCGCCTGTCACATACACACCGCCGGATCCATCCACTGCGACACTAAGGCCACGAATGCCGGTTTCAGCGCCGCCCCAGGTAAGTGCCCACACGAAGTTGCCCGATGAATCGAACTTGCTGAGAAAAACACCCCACCAAGTGCCTGCCGAGTGTTCATCAACCCCGCTTCCCGGATCGAAATCCACTGTGCCAAGGAAGGATCCTGTCACAAACACATTACCGGATTCGTCTGCGGCAACACCATAACCAATGTCATCTTGATACCCACCCCAGGCGCGTGCCCACATGAAGTTGCCGGATGAATCGAACTTGTTTAGGAAAATATCATCGGCACCGTTTGATGTGTGGTTATCGATTCCCACCTCGGAGGGATCGAAATCCACAGTGTCCTGGAAATAACCGGTCACATATACATTGCCGGATTCGTCTGCGGCAACACCGTAGCCATAATCCTCAATAGTCCCTCCCCATGTGCGTGCCCATCCGTACTTAACCGTCGATTCACTTATGGTAATCGTAGTGAAGTAATGTAGCGCTGTGGTTCCCGAGCCGGTGGACGTGGCCGTAAATTCGACCTCGTAGTCGCCCTCAGCCGCGCCCTCATTATTCATCAGATCGACCGACCAGGTATTCCCGCTCTGATGGGTTAACGGAGTAAAATCCTCGCCGGTAATTACGCTGGCCTGCAATGTCACAGCATCCACGTCATCCTGCCAGTCGGAAACGGCAACGCTCACTTCTCCGTGAGAGCCGATATCGCTCGTAATATCCGCCTGCGTAAAATTGCCGATTGCGTATGGCTCGGTGCAATTCGTCGGCCACGATGCATCTACCGCATACTTGAGAAACGCATAATTCGGCGGATCGGGCACCCATATTCTGTAATTTTCGGTCAGCTCCGTATGGCCGGGGAATTTCCTTAGAGGATCACCTTTCGCGTATGCCTTGAATGGATTTATCGTGTCGCCGCCCGGAACATCGAAAAGTGGCGTCCATGCGTCCTCGTTTTTTAGCAGATGTCCAAGTTCGTTAGTGAACAAAATGCCCCGGACATCGTACCCTGAAACCGCAAATTTATTCCGTAGGGAAGCATCGACATCCAGGATCCGCGTGACCTCATCGAATGAGTTGACGTACAGCTTCAAGCAGTCGAAGCATTTGGGAGGCATAAGGAACGGAAGGACATTGTAATGGCTCTCCGCGATCCTGTCCGGTACGACTGTAGCCGAAAGCGTTTCAAGATCGATACCGACATCCCACATGCCCCAGAGTTGTCGCTCTGTATCGACCGATGCCGGTTGCCCGCCACTCGCCGGTTTGTCGGTCGGCTGAACCGGATTTGGTCCGGTGCCGGCGCATCCGAAAACGATCACAACCCATGCGAGCATGGCTGCAAGCGAATAGATTTTCATTTGAATACCTCCAAATCAATTGGTCCGCCGCAGCTGACAATTATACACTTGGAAATAGGCAATTTGTCAATCGCTCGGTGGGAAGAAATAGGCGCCAGAAATGGGTGCCGACGACCTATTTAAATGAATATGTATCCCTCAATATGCCGTCAGTGACCTGTTATTCCGGATTCTAAAAGCACCTTTCACATTTTACCGGTCATCCCCCCACCACCCTCAAAACCTCATCCAGCGATGTCTCCCCCTCGCATGCCCTTCTAATCCCGTCTGCGGCCAGAGTAACCATCCCATTTTTGATCGCGACCTCCCGGATTTCCCCCATAGTCGGATTTTTCCTTAACATATCAGCGATCGCGGGTGACATCTCAAGCATCTCGCAGATGATATTACGTCCTTTATAGCCGATATCCCCGCATTCCGCGCATCCCACCGCCTTTTTGAACTTCTTCGGGAGCTTCGTCCAGTCCAGCCCCCCCTTGTTGGCGATCTCGCGTGCCAAAGCAAGGCGGTCCGGCGGAGGATTATCATCCACGCTGCATGCCGGGCATAATTTTCTGATCAGCCGTTGTGATGAAACCAGCTTGATCGATTCCGCGATCACAAACGAGTCGCTGCCCAGGTCGAGCATCCGTCTGAGCGCTTCCGACGCCTCCTTCACGTGCATCTGGGTGAAAACGAGATGCCCGGTCAACGCAAGCTCGTGCGCCCCGGCGAGAGTGTCGGGATCGCGGACCTCTCCGATCACCACAATATCAGGATCCGACCTGAAAACCGCCTTGAGCGCCGACGCAAATGTGACACCGGCAGACGGGTCGATGCCGACCTGGTTTACCCACGGCAGGTAATACTCTATCGGGTCCTCTATAGAAAGCGTTTTAACATCCGGGCCGGTCAATTCATTCAGGCACGCGTACATGTTCGTTGTCTTCCCGCTCCCGGTCGGACCGGACATAATTATTATCCCCCACGGCAGATTGATGTTGCGATCCACGATCTCGCGCTGTTCCTGGGTGTACTCGATTTTGTCGAGTGTCAGAAGCTGGGATGTCGGGCTCATCAGCCTTGCTGTGAACGACTCGCCAAGCCCGGTAGGGAGAAAGCACACCCTGATGTCGACCGATTTCCCGAACGACTCATCGGCGGCGTTGTTTATTTCGGCGAATTTCAAGAGGACACGTCCATCCTGCGGTTTGTCCTTCACATTTACCGCGCAGTCGGCCATCTGTTTGAACTCCCCGAGAAGCGGCGTGAGCAGACGTCGGTCGAGAGTCGCGATGCGGTGTAAAACCCCATCGATTCGGAGCCTTAGATTAACCTCTGGATCCGCCAGATCGTCGGTGAAATTCGGCGCGATGTGAATGTCGCTCGCCTTTCTCGCGACACCGAGTAGAAAGATAAGGTGCGCAGCTTTGGTGATATCGACAAGGTCTTTCGGGGGATCGTAATTCATCCCGGCTTTTTTCAATTCATCAATCAGAACCTCATTGAAGGGTGAAATCGCCGCGGGAAGGTCGATCACCGGTTTTTCGCCCCTCATGAAGCGCTCGATATCCTCACGGTAGAATCGCCACTGACGTCCGATTTTCATCCCCTTGATCTTTCCGGAGCGCAGCCATCGGTAGAAGGTGGGTCGTGACGTTTTCAGGAGGTCGATGGCCTTCTCCATGTCGATGACGATTCCCCTTTTCGCGGTATCGTCTTTTTTGGAGCCGTTTGGGGCATCGCCGGTGGCATCGGCATTCACTGCCTGGTCAGGAATTTGGCCGTCCTGATTGACATCGCTGGGATTTGTGTTAAGATTGTCGTGCATCGATGAGCCTCCCTAATTTTATGTATCATAGTGTATCATGAGATTTATGAGATAAGGTCCAATACTCAATGATGGGTTTTCATCTTGACCATAATATATCATAACGACTATGATACGTCAAGTTAATTATTGAAAAATTAGCTGTTCCTTTGGGTTGAGAGTCTACCGCCCGTCTCTCCCGAAACTCCCATTCCATAGTTCCACCTTAATCCATCTTAATCGATTCTAATATGTCGGACTGCCACCGACACACGCTTCCATGCCGTTTCCGGTCCAAATCCTCGAGCTTTACTTCTTCTCCTTCATCATCATGCTGGTGCGAATTACCGCGTTCTTCTTCACAGCGCCAGTGTTCGGAGGCACATCGCTTCCCGCGCAAGCGAAAATCGGACTGAGTACCCTCTTCACCATCCTCGTCCTGTTCGCGACCGGACCTGTCGGGCCCGCACTCCCCGGTACAATCCCCGAAGTGGTATTACTCATCGCGGCGGAGGTCGCGTTCGGACTCACGCTCGGTTATTCCGTCAGCCTGGTCTTCGCGGGTGTGCAGATCGGCGGAATGTTGATGGGCTACCAGATGGGCTTCGCGGTCGCGAACGTCCTCGACCCGGTCTCGAACGAGCAGGTCTCGATCATCGGGCAGTTCCTTTTTCTCTTCGCGCTGCTCTATTTCCTTGCGATGGACGCGCACCACATCCTCCTGAAGGGAATCGCCGACAGCTTCCTCATTGCGCCCGTCGGGAGTTTTTCGGTCGATCAGGGCTCCGTGGCGTGGCTGGTCGGGATTTTCGCGCGGATGTTCTGGCTTGGACTTCGCATCTCGATGCCGGTTGTCGGCGCGATTTTTCTAGTGGATGTCGCGCTTGGAATTGTCGCTAAAACCGTCCCGCAGATGAACGTCTTCATTGTCGGGTTGCCGCTGAAGAGCCTTCTCGGGATGTTCATTCTCGCCATCACCTTTCCATTCTTCGCGCTGGTCATGCGCTACGACTTCGCGAACCTCGCCGAGGGTTTCTATGGAATGATGAGGTCGCTTTGATATCAATGTCCTTGTTCAAGGGAATGGTAAGCACATAAACTTAATTAAATAGGCGTCCGGCACCCATTTATGATTCAGGGGAATAGTAAGTACATAAACTTAATTAAATAGGCGTCCGGCACCTATTTATTTATTTTATTTACCCTCCCCCTATTTTTCGCAAGCTTTGAGAAAGGCTCTAATCCTGTCTGAGTCTTCATTCACATGCTCGCCTTTGTAGTAGATTTCGATAAAAGTCACGGTCGATGTTCTTTTATTGAACGCATAAATCACTCTGATTCCACTTTGCACCCCTTTCCCCTTTAAGGCTTTGCACGCGAATTTTTTGACTTTACAGACCTGGATTTCTTCGGTGCACATCCCGATTATCGGGAATATGCTTCGATTATCCAATTTATGAATATGATATATCTCGATTGCGGCTTTTTTCGCTGTTTCAAGGTCTTCATTCAGTGACCTGAACTTCTTAAGGAGTCTGCGCAGGTCTTTTTCAAATTGATCGGTTACCAGATACTCAATCCTGTTCATCGTAATGTCTCACGGATGTATCGGGTGTGCGGTAAAACACGGCTTCATAGTCGATCGGTTGGAGGTTGTCGGCGATGATCCAGGGTATATCATTATGAGAAATGACGCTTAATTCAGATGCGTTATAGTCGCTGAGCCTCGCCAGGACGTCGTCGATGTGCTTCAACTCCCGGGCGTCTTTCAGTTTTGTAAGGTCCGGTTCACGAATAGCGAGATATTTTTTCTGGTCGAAGTCAAAATATTTGCTCTTGACCACCTCGATTTCACCTGCACTGACTGCCTGCTCAATCAATTTGCTGAACTCTACTGGGGTTGGACCGTGGTGGTTTTTTATGTATGTCGCACCGATCAATTGCTCTTCGTATTTTTCGTAGAAATCAAAATCGATGAAATACAACAATTTGTATAGTACCGTCTCCCCGACATTCGGTTTTCCACCAACCTTGGTGAGAATATAAAGTAGCACTTCCTTGAATTTATCAAGGTTCTTCTGAGGAATGCTGACCCTCATTTCCGGTTTACCGATTTTTGCGGGACGCTTGTCGCACTCGACATCCACAACAACGTGCCGATCCCTCTCTTTAAGGAAATCTTCAATGGAAAGGCCAAATATATCGGCTAGTTTCCTGGCCTCGTCGATCGTCAGGTCTCGTCTGCCTTTTTCTATAAGCCCGTACGTCTGGCGCGACATTCCAAGTTTTGCGGAAAGAGACTCCTGTGACAGATTGCGGTTTTCTCGAAGTTTCCTGATAAATTCTGAAATCATTCTTTCACCTTCCATCTTAAATCGAGGTGAATGCCAGTGGCGATACAGCGCATTCTACAGTAACTTATACCATATGTTAAGGAAATTGTCAATGCTAATGTTAAGAAAATCGTACAATTGAGATTGTCGCAAACCTGCATCCCGGTAATTAGTACATTAAAGCCGGACAGCCAATTTCCCTCGATAGCTCAAAACGTATTATAATCACACTCATGCCGTGGGAACTTGACGAGCAGCAGCGCGACGCGGTCGAATCCACAGACCGTGCTGTCATGGTCGTGGCCGGTCCGGGAACCGGAAAGACACGTGTGCTCACAGCCCGCGCGGCATGGCTGACGGAAAGCCTGAATGTCAACCCGTCTCGTATCCTCGCGATAACCTACACAAACCGCGCTGCCGCCGAGATGCGGTCGCGGCTTGTTACCCGGAAAATTCAAAGCAGCGACGGCGAATCCGTCCTGTCCCCCGCAGGCGAGGTCGCGGTTCACACATTTCACGCATGGGCTTACAAGCTCGTACGGTCTCACGCGGAAGCCCTCGGATTCGACCGCGAGCCCATTGTGTTCGACGAGGATGCACAGGAGCAGCTTCTGAGAAAAATTCTGGGGCGAAATCGAATCCCGGAGGAAGTCCTCCCGATACGCAACCTCAAGCAGTTGATCGACCGTGAAAAAGCCGAGATTGCATGCCCGGTGACCGGTCCCAGGTTCGATCCCGAGCTCTATGAAACCGTCATGGGGATTTTCAGGGACTACCAGCTCGAACTTGAATACCGTAACGCGCTCGATTTTGCCGATATCCTCCTCGCGGCGCTCCAGGCGCTCTACCTCAATCCCGAAATCCGCGACGAGGTCAGAAACGGAATCGACCATCTGCTCATAGATGAATTTCAGGATATAAACCCGGCACAGTACAGGCTTATCGACGCCCTCGAGCGCCCCGGCATGAACCTCTTCGCTGTCGGCGATGAAGATCAGACAATCTACGCGTTCAGGGGATCGTCCGGTGTTTTTATCGACCAGTTCGTCGCCGACTTCGGCGCCCGATTGATCGCGCTTGGACCGTCGTACCGATGTTCCGATGCCATCCTCTACGCGGCCGGCAGCGTAATTTCCAGAAATTCACGATATTACCAGCGCACCCCGCTCGAGCCCGCGGGAATCAGAGAGAAACCGCCGCTGGGCGTGTTTGAGCTCGAGGACGAGGAAGAGGAAGCGCATGTTGTCGCTAAACTTATCAGGGGCTGGGCGAACGCGGGATGCTCCTACCGCGACATCGCTGTTCTTTATCGGGTTCACAGCCTCGGAGACGATGCAGAAAGCTACCTTATCAATAACGGGATACCGGTACTTAGGCTGCTGCCGGAGCGTACGCGCGAGGAAATTTCCGGCGACCCGCTTCCGCTCCTGAGGCTCGCATCCAGCGATTCGGAATGGGACTGGGACCGCGCTATCGGACTGCCCCGCGACCGTCTGGGCGAGCTTGACGACCTACGCGTCCGTCTCGCCGCCATTCGGGAAGGCGCTGAATTATATAAACTGCTGGGACGTCCCACGCGGTTTCGGAAACTTTCGGCTCTCGCGCAGAAGCAGCTTGCCCGATTAAATAGCTTTGTGAAGAATCTCAGAAGCAAAACTAAAACCGAAGCCCCGTCGCATCTCCTGAATCTGGTAGCGGCTCATTTGGACCAGTCGATGTCGCCGTGGAATCTCGCCGAATATAACTGGCTGAAGAACGAGGAGGGCCGCCTTGCCGGTTTTGAAAAAATAATCCCTGCCGCTCTTCTTGAAGAATGGAGAAAATCGAAAGACGGCATCAGGATCTGTCACGCTCCCTTGATTACCTCGCTTATTGCGGCAAAAATCCTGGAATACGGGTGCAGTGACGTTGCAGGAATAAAAACGGAATTGATTCTCATTCCCTTCGAGTTGAATGAAACGGTTAATCTTACACACGACGACCGTCCTGTTATCGTGATCGGCCTCGATCACCCTCCGGAGACCTTTTTCCCGACATCGACTCTCCTTCCGAGGGCGCTATACATCACATCTGACGGAATAACAGTCGACCATCCTGACGAGAGCGACCGTGAAGAACGATTCGCGTATGCCCTTTCCGCGCACCGTCTTGGAAGCGAGCTGGTCGGTTACCGTCCCGGCGGTGGCGAGGATGAAATTCTCGTGTTCTTCGACCTCGAAACGACCGGAGTTGAAATCTACCGCTCGGAGATAATCGAGATCGCGGCTCTGAAGGTCCTTCTAAAGGGCGGGGAGGCTCATGAGGTCGGGGAGTTTCATACTCTTATTAAGCCTAAAAGCCCGATTCCGTCAAACGCGACTGAAGTTCACGGGATAACGGATAAGGATGTCAAAAATTCACCGTCCGCGAAGGACGCCATCCCGCGGTTTCTCGATTTCATCGGCGATTCGCCGCTCGCTGGTCATAATATCGATTCGTTCGATCTGCCTCTCGTGAGGAGATTCGCTGGGGATCTTAATAATCGTGTCGTTCCCAACCTTTCACTCGACACGCTGACGCTGTCGCGGAGATTGTTTCCCGTCGAATCGCACCGTCTGGGGGTTCTTGCCGACAAATTCGGCATCGACAAAGGCAAGGCACATCGCGCGCTCGACGATGTCCGCACAAATGTTCAAATTTTCCAGCGCATGACGGAAATGGATGAGGATTTCCGATCGCGATCGTTCTGGCAGGATCTTCCGATCGCGCTCTCCCTCGCGCACGGGTCCGATCAGTCCGTAGAGTCGGACCCGAAGCCCCTCGATGAGGCCGCGTGCAGGCTGCTGCAGAAATATAAGGGTGAGATGGAAAATCACCCGTTCAAGCAATTGATTGGCGATAAAATAACGGACCGCGCGAAATCGAACCTCGTAAACAGGCTGAAAGCTGTCTCGCGAATGCAGGTGACAGTGTCGATCGAGGACGATTCGCTCGATAGGCGCGTTCAGTTTTTACGTGAGGAGGTGCTTCGATTGGAGGATGAAAATCCGGACGTGTCTCTCCCGGAATTTCTCGCGCACATTTCGCTTTTGACAGAGGGCGATTTCGATTCCGATGAGGACGCGGTCAGAATGATGAGTCTGCATGCGGCGAAGGGTCTTGAATTTGAGAGGGTGATTATTCTGGGAATGGAGCAGGGCTACCTTCCTCATCGACTTGCTCTGAATAAGACCGTCAGGGAGATCGAGGAGGAACGTCGGCTTTTTTATGTCGGGCTAACCCGCGCGAGGACCCGTGCCGCGCTGTTTCACGCCCGCAGGAGATTCGGACGGTGGCGGTCGGAGTCGATGTTCCTCCACGAGCTTCCCAAAATCGCTTATAAAAGATTCAGATCGAAAGATCGTGTGTCTGGTAAGTAATACTAATCCTATTTTCCCGGAATTTATTCAAATCAAACAATCCTGTGCCCGTCTCAAGCTGAGCGAGTCCCCGAGCGTTGCTTGAGACGGTACTTGTTAAGTGAAAAATGTTTAATCAATTTCTCTTAAATGGAATTGGTCTAAGATGTGGGGACTGTCACTGCGAGACATTCCTGACACTTGCCTGCTCAAGATCGCAATCCCGACACTCTTTATAACACGGGTCCGCGTGAATAATCACATCCGATATCCCGATCTCCTTCGCGATGTCCGCCTCGATCTCCTCAATCAGATCGTGCGCGTCCTTGAAACTAAGCTCTCCGCACACTTCCACATGCAGGTCGACATAAACGGTCACCCCAGCCAGCCTTGTCCTCAGGTTATGATAACCCCGGATGATCGGTTCCCTTTTTCTCAGGGACTTTAAAACAGCGTTGTCGATATCGGGTCCCGCCGAGCGGTCCACAAGCGCCTCGACACTGACCTTTAACAGTCCCCATGCCATATAGATCGAAATTGCCGTTACCGCGAGCGCGACAAGCGGGTCGAGAATTTTCAATCCCGGATTGATCCAGATAATCACCAGCGCGACGAATACACCAATTGATGTCCAAAGGTCGTTAAGCTGATGATACGCTGCTGCGCGGATAGCCTCGGACTTGTATTTCTTCGCTACGTTCAGCAGGCGTACAGCCAGCAGGATATTCACAAGAATCGTGAGACCCATCATGTAAGTCCCGATATCGATTCCACCCTGCGAAAGAACATGGTCGAGATTTATCAGGCCGATGATGGAGCGGTAAATAATGATCACGGTCGGGACAAAAATAAATGCCGCCTGCGCGACTCCCGCGACATTCTCAATCTTCCCGTGACCGTAGCGGTGTTCGTCGTCAGCCGGCATCGAGGCGACTCTGACGGTATAGTAGCTGACACCGGCGGCGAACAGGTCGAGTAATGTATGAAGTCCTTCGGATAATAGAGCGACGGAATTAATTGCTATCCCGATTATCAACTTGCCGGCAGCCATGAGGGCGATCAGCACAATCGCGAGCATCGCGACATCGGCAGGCGCCTTGTCAGAATCATTCAGCCTGGCTTGTGGATTTTCATGTGAATGCTTTTGAAGCCGTGAAGTCGAATTATGGTTATTCAAATTTTACCCCCGCAGGGAAACGAGATGTTACAATAAAGCGTAAATAGATTACAATTGACTTAGCTGAAATGTTTGTAAGCGACGTATACCGGAAATTGATGAACGATCCTGTCTGGGGCAGGGAGTGCGAACTTATAGCCAATATCCCGCACTCCATCGGTGCCTGTCCCGCGGTTGTCGGCGGGGCTGTCCGCGACCTCCTTATGGATCGAAAAATTAAGGACCTTGATATCGCCACATCGCGTCCCGAAACCGCGAGGGACCTTGCTCTTGAATTCGCGAATGTCACAAGACGTCGGCTGGTTGAATATACCCATGAACAGGCGATCTACAGGGTGGTCGCGAAGGACGATCCGCAAGTCGATTTTACCGATCCTGTCGGCGGGGGACGTGAATCCGACCTCGTACGCCGGGATTTCACGTGCAACGCTCTCGCGCTCGACCTCACCGGAGATACCAAGGGTGAGCTTATAGATCCGACACGTGGCCAGATCGATATCGAAAAGAAAATTGTGAGAATGACATCCCCGGCTGTCTTCATCGATGATCCCCTTCGACTGCTTCGCGCGTTCCGATTCGCGTCACAGCTCGGTTTTAAAATCGACGACCTAACACTGAAGGCAATAATCGAAAACGCGAACAGGCTCAGGGAAACGGCCGGAGAGCGCGTCCAGCTTGAGCTATGCGATATTTTCGGAAGCGGAAATCTCCGAAGGTTGATCGAGTCGATGGACAAGTCCGGAGTCCTGCATGTGCTCTTCCCGGAGCTGTCCTGGCAGAAGGGAATGGACCAGAACGATTATCATCATCTCGACGTGTGGGGACACACTCTCGAAGTGGTCGACCAGGTGGAGCGGATTTTCAAGCTAAAGGAGCAGATTCTCGTCCCGTACCGCGACAAAATACGTGAATATCTGGATTTTACTTACCCGTCTGGACATTCCCGCCTTTCTCTCATTAAACTTGCCGCGCTGCTGCACGATATCGCGAAGCCTCACTGCAGGGATGTCAAAGAGGACGGTCGAATAACATTTATCGGACACGAGCGAAAGGGCGCTGAACTGGTCCGCGAACACATGACCCGCCTGAAATTCGCCGCGTATGAGCGCGATTTTGTCGGCACGATTATCGAGGGCCATCTCAGGCCGATGCTTCTGACAAATGAGGAGGCCGAGAAGCCCCGCATGGCGTACAGGTTTTTCAGGGACTTCGGCGATGCCGCCCTCGCGATCATTCTTGTGTCGCTCGCCGACCGTTATTCCGCGCAGGGAGTGAAAATAACATCCGATCATAACGAGCGCCACGTAAAGACCATGGCGTATTTTCTCGACTGCCTCTTCAACAAGACAAGCGTCATCGTGCGCCCTCCGCAACTGCTTGACGGAGCGACTCTAATGCACGAATTCGGACTCGAACCGGGTCCGATCATCGGTCATCTCCTTCGCCGCGTGCAGGAAGCGCAGGTGATGAACGAAGTAACTACCCGCGACGACGCCCTCGAGTTCTGCCGGAAGATAATATCTTCTAACTAACCCAATCGTGTCATCGGCATCCTGCCGATGGTATTTCAGCGTCATTCGCATCTTGCGAATGAATTAAAAAAATGCATGCCCAGGGATGGGCATGACACCTTGTATGTGGTATCTTTATTTTGAATAAACTTAATCATGTGATTTACCTTATTCGCTTCACTGGGGAGGTTTTAAAATGCGGGCATTACTCACCATTATCACGCTGGGGATTTTTTCAGCTATTATTGGTTGCGCAGGCGGACATTCGCCGGTCACGACCGATCTTCCGGATCAGCAGCCTCCAAAAACCTTGTCTTACGACAACAACCGTGTCGTCTGGGGCTTCTGGGACGTAAAAATCCCGGAAATCGGCGCTTCTCCCGAGATTAGTCCAAATCGGGAAATAGCAATGCATTTGAATATACTAAAAATGCTTGAGTCTAAACCATGTTCAGGCTGCCTAAATATTGAGGACTTCACATGGCTGCCCGACAACACCATCCAGTGCGATTTGTGGCTCCATCATCCGTTTTCCGAAGCGTTGCGTTTCACCGGATTCGACGTCCGGGGTATCTTCATTTCGGACGGAGAGACTTATTTCCCGGAAAGCGATAAATGGCTGTCGTTCGACGGTACTAATCCGCGACTTTTGAATCCCGACGGATATACACATCTTTTCAATCCGACCGATTTCCCCGAAGGCTCAGCTCCGTATCCTGCGCTTGCCTACATCAAGGGGAAGATGGCGACTAATGGCGACCTGTCCGCGACATTGAATCCGTTTGTGGCATACGGAGTCGCTAATGAACGACGGATGTTCCCGGTTGGAGCATCGGAATCGCGCACCGTCCGAATTCATGTTCCCCTGGCGCCAATAAAATTCGGGTACGCGGTCGATGTTTCCTGGGTTCCGGTGCAGGATGTTGTCGATCCGCTGATTGACTTCCCCCCGCAGGCAAACTGCCACGAGCCGTACAGCCTGGAGATGGAATTGACCGGGCACATCGATGAAACACAGGGCAGCTCGACTCCTGTGCATGTGGCCGTGTTCGATCACCAGGGCAAGGATTCAATTGGATCGGTATCCATCGAATGTCCCGACCTGTTTGATGGCGAGATAACTTTGGACTATTCGAGCCAGACCGGTGATGAATCGTGGATGTGCACAGGGACAATAGCAAATTCGCTTGGCGTGTCGCAGGGCACGTATCCGGTTTTGATCAAGGCGGTGTCATTGGATCAAGATCCAAACCCCGGACAACTAGCGGCATACCAGGTTGGAGAACTGGATGTTTTTCAGCCTGATTCCGGAAATCTAATCTGGGCAAAACGCGCTGGAGGACATAGTTCTGATCAACCCAATGCAATTACCCCACTTTCGGATAATTCAACGATCGCAGTAGGATTTTTTGAATACAATGCTATTTTCGGTGAAGGAGAGCCAAACGAGACGACCTTAATCTCTGAGGGAGATTGGGATGCATTTATTGCGCGCTACAAGCCCGATGGCAAATTAGCCTGGGCTAAGTGTATTGAAGGGGTTGGAGTAACCAACGCATACGGAGTAACAGCTCTTTCGGATGATTCATTTTTGGTGACAGGGTACTTCACAGAGACAGTTACATTCGGCGAAGGAGAACCGAATGAGACCACTTTTAATGCAGGTTCTTATGGCTGGTGTTGCTTTATTGCCCGTTATAATCCTGACGGTACCCTTGTGTGGGCAAAACAAACGAAAGCATGGCCTGCATCCGGGGGGTCGTTGACAACTCTCTCAGACGATTCTGTGGTGCTTACTGGTGTGTTCTGGGGATCAGTAATATTCGGTAAAGGTGAACCAAACGAAACGATCCTCACAGAGACCGCTGGAGGCGCCAGATTTATTGCCAGGTACAATTCTGATGGATCACTTGTGTGGGCTAAGCACATCGCCGATACAGATACGTCGCAAACATCTACTTCGGAGGATGTTGCTGTTACAACCTTAACAGACGATTCGGTGGTAATTACCGGAAAATTTGAGGAGTCTATCACATTCGGGCAGGGTGAACCAAATGAAACCACATTGTATGTTTATAATGAATTAATTACGAATGATTGGGATATTTTCGTCGCTCGATACATGCCTGACGGCACACTTGCCTGGGTGAAACAGGCGAGCGGCCCTGCTCGAGAAGCAGCATATGCAATAGCTGATCTCTCAGATAATTCCATCCTGGTGACAGGTTATTCTCAGAGTTTAACAACTTTCAATCCGGGGGAAATTGGTGAGACAACATTGGATTCTGCTGGGGCTTTTATTGCGCGGTACAATCAGGATGGCTCATTAGTATTGGTGAAATCCATCAGTTCTAATGACTCGACCTACGGATTTGGAATCACTGCGCTTTCTGACGATTCCTACGTTGCGGTCGGCGATTTTATCGGAACCACTACATTTGGCGAGGGTGAGCCTAACGAGACTGTCCTGGACTCCGATGGTGGTTTTTATGTGGCCCGGTACAATCCCGACAACACCCTCATGTGGGTTAAAGAATCCAGCACCGCCATGCAAAGTATAAGCCAACAGATTATGGCATTATCTGACGATTCGACAGTAGTTATCGGTGGATTCGGTGGTGTCGTATTATTTGGGGAAGGGGAACAAAACGAGACCGCTCTAATTTCCGATGGGGATGAGGATATTTGCATCGCCCGGTTTAGTCCATAGTTCAGTATGTTAGATACCTTCATGGCCTGAAGAAGTAAACAAAAAATCCCGGACCTTCCCGGGACTTTTTTTATCCAAACTTATAAATAAATTAATTACTGCAACACAATATCGAACTCATTCGCGTTATCGTCCTCGTTCGGTGGCTGGGCCGAGTCCTGCGCCCGGACCGCGAAGTAATACGTGATATCCGGACTGAGCCCTATCACATTGTCCTGTAAGATCTGATCCGGTGTCGGTTTTTGAAGCGGCGTGAACATCTGACTGTTTGCGGTCTCGAAATCTATCGGCGACGTTGTCGACCAGTAGATGTTGTATCTCACCGGCTCGGAAATATCCTCGGCAGGCTTGAAAAACACCGTGACCGTGTCGGTGTCGATCTGTTCCAGGTCGATAATTCCAGTATAGGTTATAGGTCCGGGAAGTGTTGGTGGGTCGTAATCATCTTCAGGAGATGTCCCGTTCGGGAACGGATCCGCTCCGTTCATCAGGCCGTCGCCGTCGATATCTTCGTCCTGGGAATTTATTGTCCCGTCGCCATCGATGTCCAGATCGACATCGTCGCGCTCACTGTCATTATCCTCGTCACCGTCGCCCTCGTCGGACGATACCCCATCGTCGTCAGCCTCTGTCACACTGCTGTCGAATGCCCCGTCGCCGTTTGTGTCGACATGAGTTATCCCGTCAGCATGGAAGTGAACCAAACCTCCGGTCCCGGTGTTGCGCGGACGTCCGAACAATGCGTACGAGAAATCGTCGTCGTTCATCCCGTCATTGTCGTTATCGTGGATGGTCTTGGACGAGATTTTGACATCGCCGCTCAACGGCGCCCTGTACACAAGGATCATTGTCCGGCTCGTAGTGCTTTCGGAGATCTGTATCGGAGCCTGATATGTGTTCCCGTCCTGTCCGGTGATGTTCAGGCGCAGATATCCGGTCGGCAGTTCGCTGAACGTGACGTGTCCCGACGGTCCCACGGTTGTCTGGGCGACGAACGACTGGTCCGGCCCCATAACGATGACCTCGAGTCCCGCTTGGACCGGTTTGTCGCCGGTAAAAACGTTGAACGGGAAACTGTTCGGGTGGAATCCCAGATCGGGAAACGCGTTTGCCGACCTGCTCGAAAATATTTCCGCGAGCCTTTCTATCGGCGTGTCCGGGTCGGCGAGGTATTCTTCACCTTCAAGATCGAAATCGGCGATTAGGTCCCCTGTGGCGCCGGTGCTCCCGCCTCCGCCGCACGACAACATAGCCATCGCGAGTCCCGACATCAGGATAATAAATAAGAACAAGAAAATTTTTCTCATACCGCCGCCTCCGAGGTATCCATCTTTTTGCAGGGTTTGTGAAACAGATACCCCTGCGCAGTTGAAGTCCATTATACATTAATTATCATAGTTTAAGGCAAATTCACCAGGTTTGATATATTCATCGACCGGCGGCCAGGCCGAGACGTCGGACTCTTCGTCTGAGTTGGCGGGATAATACAGACGGACAATCCCGTCCTCCCTCATTCCAAAGGTGTTTAGATATCCGGTCCGCGTGTCAATAGGATAGGCAAAAATCGTATATGTATTATTTCCGATGACAGAACCAGTGTCATCCAGCCTTTTTCGAGTTACATAACAGGCGATGCTGTAATTCCTGAAAACCGGGAATGATAGTCCATTCGAAGTGAGGAACGAATTGTCTGACAGAGCTGTACGGTCACCGTAATGACCAAATTGATTAATTTGACGGTATTTTGCCTCTATATCGGCGATAGCCTCGAGTCCCCGTATCGCCGTGTCGCGTTCCGATAACAGTTTTTGTTTAAGCAGTTGCGGAGTCAAAATAGCGGATATTACAGCCGCAATTATGAGCATCGCGGTGATTACCAGGAAAATCATGATGGCCCATCGAATCCTTAATTTGTGAAATTCCTGTTTTGACGGATCGGAATCGATCGATGCAGGCTCGACCATGTCTTCCGATTCCGTTGGCTCCGAATATTTGTCTTCCGGATTCATCGTTGCCTATACCCATTTTTATTATAATATTGGATCCCAGGTTCGCACATCGTCGACATCGTTATTGTTGTCCGGGTTATAGACCCGGACGACCATGTCCTCCGATATCCCGAACGTGCTCAGGTTGTCAAAGCCCCCGTCGAGCGGAAACGCGATCACCGTAAACCTGCCCGGGTAAGACCGCCCACCTGCATCAGTACTATCGGTTGTGGCCGGCATATCGCTCACGAACCATGATAGCGAGTACTGCTCGATCATGTCCCCAGGCGTGGCTTCACCGGGAACGTAACCCTGTTTTTTAAGTGTCGAAAAAGTGCCGTAAAGCTTGTTGTTGTTCGTGCTTCGATACGCGGTCTGGCTCGATCCTATCGATTGAAGCTGGGATATGGTTTCCTTTTCCCGGATATCACGTCTGGCGTTGAGGATTTTCGGCACGGTGATCGCGGAGATCAGCGCCAGGACAATGACCACCGCAAGGATTGCGATAATCGTGAACGCGCCCCGTGGTTGGCCGAGAGTTTCTTCAGACGATTCGGGTATCACCGGGGCGAGGTTGTCGGACGTGCTGTCGAACGGTTCCGCCGGCGGCATTTCGTCCATCAAATCGTCCGTCCCGTTCTCAATCTTCTCGTCCATAGTCGAAAACCAGGTTTATTTATAATAAAACATAATAAAACAGATTTTCGGTCCTCATGTCAAAATATCCTGGTGCAGAAGTTTGTAACTTGCACGCCATTCCGGGTCTTCGATTCGTGCGAGCATATCCTCGACCATTTTCCTCGCGATGTCGCCCGTCACCCTGGCGGCTTCCTCAAGACCGCATTTTTCCTGCAAATATTGTAACCGCTTCAGCGCGCCCGGACCCATTTTGCTGATCGCGTCAATCGTCTGATCTTCCACAAATTCATTTGTCTCACCGCAGACCTTAACTGAATCCTCTCCGAGACCCAGCCTTGCGATAAATGCCTCCAATCGGGCTTCGATCAGATGCGGCGCGAGGCTTCCCCTGCGTTCCGAATCGACCGCCTGGTTTGCGCAGTCGAGCGCGACCTTGTGGCGTCCGGCTAGATTGTGCACACGCGCCAGTACCGAAAGCGCCCTTGCCTCGCCCCGCTTGTCGCCGATCTCCTGATGAATGACCATCGCGTCCGCAAGACGGTCGGTTGCCCTCGAATATTCGCCCCGCTCGACATCCACGTGCGCGAGATGATGCAGCACTATCGCCTCTCCGGAACGATGTCCCATCCTTCGACGCGCAGCTAAACTCTCATCGAAATAATTCTCGGCCTGATAAAAAATCCCGACCTGGTGAAATATATTCCCGAGATTCAAAAGCGTTCTCGCGCGGGACGTCATGTCGCCGGTCTGCTCGCTTATGTTTAATAACTGTAGGAAAAATTGGTGCGCCAGCTCCCACCGTCCCGCGTCATAATGGATCAGAGCGAGCGACCCGAGTGGAAACGACCCGGCGTACAAATCTCCGATCTCGCCCGCGATTGTCCGCGCCTTTTCGAATTCCTCTATCGCCTCATCGACCTGCCCGGTTTTTTTCAGGCTGATCCCGAGATTGTTGTGTGTCTTGACGAGTTCCGATGACGGCGGCATCTCTCGGAGAGCTTCGAGGGAGAGATGGTAATTAATTATTGCGGACTGGTCGTCGCCCTTGAGATGATAAACGGAGCCCATGTCGCGAAATATTCCCGCGCATTCGTACCCATGAGCCTCCTGGCACCGCTCAAGCGCGAGCCTGTATTTATCCAGAGCGACATCCCACTCCGAAACATGACGGGCATGCTCGCCAAGTAGACGGTTCGCCTTGCTGAGCATCGCGGGATCATTGAGCTCGGTTGCCAGATCGAACACAGCCTGCGCGCTCTGAAGTTCGATCTCGCGTTCGCCGAGAATTCCCGCGATCTCGCTTCTCTGGCACAACAGCCCCGCCACGACTGGTTTGAAATGGTCGGGCTTTCCGAGACGCTCGAACGCCTCCCATCCCCATTCGGCATGCTCGAGCGCGAGACGGTTCGAAAATTCATCCCTCGCGCGCAGGCACGCGATGGGGAGATAGACCAGAAGGTCCTCATCCTCTCCGGCACGGCTCAGATGATATACAAGTTTGTAAATAACCGGATGAACATCGTCCGTATCGGCAAGAATATCGGCGGCGAATCTATGATATTCCACTCTCAGTTCCGGAATTATCCCCGAATACACCGTCTCGTACACGACATGATGATCGAATCGATATCCCGCCTCATAGCAGACTATCAAACGCCTGTTTTTTTCGAGCTTTTGAAGCACACGGAGCAATTTTATTCTCGGCGTCTCGATTAATTTGCACAGCAGCTCCGATGTGAACCTGTACCCCAGTATGCTCGCGGCTTCCAGAATTTCACGCTCGTTCTCGGAAAGCCTCTCTAATCGATATGCGACAATGTCCCTCAACGACGGAGGTATCTCGATTTCGGATGATATCCCCCGCATCTCCCATCGTCCGTTATGAAACCCGACCTTGCCCTCGTCGAAGAGCAGGTTGAGAATTTCCATTATGAAAAACGGATTGCCCTCGCTCTTTTCGTAGATGCGGTCGGTCAGGTCGTCTATGAACGCAGCCCCGGGGAAACTTTCATAAACGATGTCACGGCACGCGTCGCGGTCGAGACGTTTCAGCGAAATCCGCTTTACATTAGACTTTCCCGCGAATCTTGCAAGCACTTCAACCAGCGGATGCGATTCCCCTTCCGGCGTCTCCAACTCCTCCTCGCGAAACGCCTCGATTATCATCATCGGAGCGTCGATCGGTCCCGATGTCAGGTAATTCAACACATTGATCGTGTTGACATCCGCCCACTGAAGGTCGTCGAAGAAAAGTATGATCGGAATTTCGCCCGCGATAGTCGTGAAGAGCGTCTGAAACAGGTGCAGCAGGTTCGACTCGTTCAGCACACCGCGCGCGTCGCCGGATTCGCCGTGACGTCTGTGCGTGACAAGCTCCAGGAACGGCGGGATCAGCGGTTTCAGGTTCGGCAGATATTCACCGAACAGCGCGACAAGATCGATCTCCGGTTCATTTTCGAGCATGAAGAAGTCGCGGACCATCTCGATAAGCGGCCCGTACGGAACATGCCTGCGCTCCTGTAGCGACCGTCCGGCCAGAACCACAAATGGATTTTCCCCGGCTTCGAGTTCGCCAACAAGCTCCTCAACCAATCTTGTCTTTCCGATTCCCGCCTCTCCTCCGATAAAGACCGTCATTCCTTCGGGCTTCGATTCGCCATCGGTTACGTTCGCGAATCCCAGTGACGATTTCGTCCACTTACGGAGATCGTCGAATTCTTTTTTCCTGCCATAAAGCGCGGTGCGTCTCGGTACGCGGACCATGCGTCGAAGGCTGGTCGATGTGCTCAGTTGCGATAGCGACATCGATACAGACACTCTCGCCCTGTACCAGTCGCTGTTTTCACGCTGTTTGATTATCTGTCTGATGACCGACGCGTCGCTCAGCCGGTTTTCGGGCTGGATTTCGAGCATGTCCAAAACGAGCATGTCGAAAAATGGCGACAGCGTCGGGTTCTGACGGCTCGGCGGACGTACCGGGCTGTTCACTTTTTCGTAGACAAGCTCACGGATGTCGTCGGATTTATACGGTCGCGCCGCCGTTGTCAGTTCGTAAAGGACAATTCCGAGCGAATAGATGTCGCAGGATGAGTCCAGCGGGTCGCCGGTCAACTGCTCCGGACTCGCGTAATGGTACGTCCCGATGAAATATCCGGATTTTGTCAGTTTAAGCGAGCTTTCGATGACTTTCGCGAGGCCGAGGTCGAGGAGCTTGATGTTGTCGTCCGGCGTGATGATGATATTCTCGGGTTTGATATCGCGATGGAGAAGTCCGGCCCGGTGCACCGCGTCGAGCGCTTCCAGAACCCCGTCCGCGACATGCAGCACCCATTCCTCGCCGTACGCCTCCCTGCTTTCGATCATTTCAGCGAGGCATTCGCCCTCGACATACTCCATCAGTATCGCGTGGGACGTTTTCGTCCCAAGATCGATCTTCCGGACATCGTACACCTTGCAGATTCTGTCGCAGTCGATCCGTCCCGCGACCTCGGCCTCGAGATAGAAGCGCCGCACAAGCTCCTCGTCGTCGAGAAGGTGCGGGTGAAGGATTTTGAGCGCGGCTTTTTCGCCGGACCCCTTCTCGGCGAGCATGACAGTGCCCATGCCGCCTCGTCCGATGTAGCCGGTGATGGTGTAGTCGAGATATTTATCCCCGATCGCAAGCATCAGTGTCAAATCTTAGCCCTATTTTGCTCTCAATGCACGATGAAACGGGGGAAATCCCGAGTCCTAAAAATGCCCCCTGCGGCGCCCATAAGCGGAATCCACTATTCAATGAAAATTTAATATCATAAGTCAAACCGGGTGGCGCCCATAAGCGGAGTGAGTCCTCGAACGTAGCTTATGGGTGTCCTCTATGATCATTGAAAATGCTCCAGATTTACCACCACAGGCCCTTTCTCTCCAGTTTCCCAAAAACGGGCACTCGACCATTCCCATTCAACAGCATTTTCACATAAGCCTTCCACAACAGGATTCTCGTGAATGTAGGTCACCTGCTTAAGAATTTCAGAAGTTGTCCAGTAATTTCTATCATAACCGCCTCCATCCTGCCAGAACCGATATTTTGGGTCTTTCAATCCTGTTTCTAAATTACGCAAAGCGGATGGCTTATTTGCTTTGAGAAAATTTATAATCCTTCTGGAAGAAGACTGTTTAATTGTTTTAAGTATTTGAGAAACAGAATATGATTCTACGCAGGGGAATATAATAATATGTATGTGTTCAGGCATGAAAACGTAAGCCCAGACGTGAAAATCCAGCCGGGCTGCGGCGAGGTTAATCGCATCTGAAAGGATTTCTTTGGGCATCCTGCTTTTCAGAAATCTCTTTCGATGGAAGCAGGTAAAAGTAAGTTCGTGCGCTTCACCAGGAGAATTAAAATGCTGGTATTTAAATTCGGAAGTGTATGGAGTCATTTGTGGAAATGGTAGCAATTTCAACACCCATAAGCTACGTTCGAAGACTCACTCCGCTTATGGGCGCCACCCGTATTATATATTAATAAAGTAATTAATCATCAATATTTCGCTCCGCTTATGGGCGCCACCCGTATTATATATTAATAAAGTAATTAATCATCAATATTTCACTCCGCTTATGGGCGCCATCCGTATTATATATTAATAAAGTAATTAATCATCAATATTTCACTCCGCTTATGGGCGCAATCCGGAGTTTCCGGAATTTACCATTGTAAGGATAATCCTAAAAATCCCCTACTCCCGAATTCGAAAACCCGGGAGTTCGCAGGGACATTAGGTGAGGGATTTATGTGGTCTTTATCTTAACGAGATCGTAACGAGCTTTTTACTTCTAATATTTCTGTCGTTACGTCCCTTCCCAAACTGTTCCTTTTTCATGTTTCACTACCTGTTAATGCACACGACCGACCAATCCGACAATTTCCGCTTAAAATATTTGAGAATCTATACAACCAGCATGAATAAAGGGATCGGGAAGTGAGTTTTCAGCCTGAAAATCACTCCAATCCGGACACTTTGAAAGCCAATCAAGCGATTTCTCTCATTCTGATAGATTAACCGTGCTCACACGGGGTACAATATCGCCAAATGATTTATCAAGGGGGCTGGGGCTGACGAACATGACTCCTGATCCCGAAAAACTCTCGAAAGCGATCGACAAGGTCCGTCAATTTATCGACGACAAAAAAATCCCGCTCACAAAGGTCAGCGAGAAACCCATGCTCGACCTCCTCGACGAAGCGGGTAAATTCTGCAACGCCGTCGCGCCGAGCGGAGGGACTACCGTCACAGGGGGGGGACTCGAAGCCCTCTACCAGATAGCGCTAGCCCTCCTCGGCTCGACCGACCCAGTCGTAGTCTCCGAGATCGCGCTCGATGAGGCTATCAAACATCTCGGTTGCGAGCGAGGAATGCTGGTCGAGGTCGATAAAGACGGCGGGATGGCAATACGTGTCGCGAGGGGTGTCGGCGACGATGAGGCTCACGACATCTCCTCGACCCTCGTCGCGGCCGCGGTCGAATCCGGCGAGGGAATCATTTTCGACTCCACCGACGGGGTCGCATCCGAAAGCCTTGTCCAGAGGCAGGTCACATCGAGCCTGCTCGCGCCGTTCGCGATCGACATCGACAGGTTCGGGGTGATTTATGTCGACTCCCGCGACCCGTCCGTCCGTTTGGGCGAGACTGAGCTCCAATTTCTCCAGCGTGTCGCGGACCTTGCGGCCCCCGCGATGTCGTCCGCCATACGTGTAACCCGCGACCTCGAATCGGGACGCTCCGGCGCGTTCGGCCACGTCACAGGATCGTCACCTGAAATCGCCCGACTCGTTCAGCGCGCGCGACGTGTTGCGCGTACCGATGAAAATGTTCTCCTGCTCGGCGAGTCGGGCACCGGAAAAGAAATCTTCGCGCGCGCTATTCACTTAGAATCGAAACGCGCGAAAGGTCCGTTCGAGGCGATCAACTGCTCGGCGATTCCCGACGAACTCCTCGAAAGCGAATTATTCGGATATGTCGAGGGTGCGTTCACCGGAGCGAAAAAACAGGGCAAGCCCGGAATTTTCGAGCTCGCTAATAACGGCACACTGTTTCTCGATGAGATCGGCGACATGCCCGCGCTCCTACAGGCGAAACTTCTGCGAGTCCTGCAGGAGCGAAAAATCAGGCGGGTAGGGGACACAAAAGATGTCTCCGTAAATGTACGCGTGATCGCCGCGACTCACCAGGACCTCGATAAACGTATGGAGGACGGATCGTTCCGTGAAGATTTGTATTACCGCCTCTCAACTTTCCCGCTCCAGATTCCGCCGCTCCGCAAACGGGGAACCGACATTCTCGAGCTTGCGGATTTCTTCCTCGAAAAATATTCGGCGGAATATGAAATTCAGAAACCGTCCATGAGCCCGAAGGCCGCGTTTTTCTTCCTCGAATATCCGTGGAAGGGAAACATCCGCGAGATGGAAAATCTCCTCAAGAGAATTCTGATCGATCACGAGCCGAAAGTTATTCATCCGAAACATCTTCCGCCGGAGATGATCGACGCGCAGGAGTCGGCGATCAGCGATTTCCAGACACTTGAGGAGCTCGACCATCAGCATGTCCTGAAGGCGCTGAACCTCGTCAAAGGGAACCGCTCGAAAGCCGCGAACCTGCTCGAGATCAGCGAGGCGACGCTGTATCGCTGGATCAACGACATGAAAAAGAAAGGCGTCTGGCCCGGCGATGATGCTGACTTAGAAAAGGAATGATCATTTAAAATAGGAGTTACAGCCATGTCCAAAAATCCCGACTGCATCTTCTGTAAAATCGCCGCCGGAGTTATCCCGAGCGAAATTATCTGGCAGAATGAAACCCACATGGCTTTCCTCGACATCTTCCCCATCAGAAAAGCGCAGGCCGTCGTGATTCCGAAAGACCATCTGCCGTCATCGATTTTCGCCCTGCCTGAGGACGAATATTCCGGACTCGTTAAAGCCGCGAAGACTGTCGCGACGCTCATGGAGGAGAAACTCGGCGCGGAAAGGACGATGGTTGTCGGCGAGGGACTCGAAATCGACCATGTTCATCTAAAACTTTATCCTCGATTCCACGGCGAGCATGGACTTGTGCACGGCGGTCCGCAGGCGGATTTCGGAGAGCTCGCCAGACTCGCGAAAACCATCAGGGGCGAGTAGCCGGTAGATTATTGATGACAATGCGCCGCTGTGTTAAACTTCCATCTCCTTGATTTGACCTGTATCAGGCGGTGGATAAAGGTGAATAAATATGATTAATAACCTTGACGCTGAAGGCGTGAAGGCCAAGGTTGACGCTGAAACCGGGGCGGACCCGCTTGTCCGCGCCATATACGAAAAAGTCGCCGAACATCCCGCGCAGTACGGGATCAATCCTGCCGGACATGGGCTTGAAATCACCTCCACGACAATTATCAGCAACTTCCCTAATCGCTGCAGGATAAAAGTATTCTCCCCGGAGAGCGGGAAACTGATAGCTTGGTTCTATAAACCCAGCGCTGTGCACTTTTCACGCGACCGCTATTCACTCGGCAGCGTGCTCATCGACAGGGACAAATTCGATCTCAATACGCTTGGGAATGCTGTGAGCGAATGGCTCGTATGGCTCGACAGCGGCCTCGATCCCGCGGTACGTCCCGCAAACTGGAAAAGCGCGGTCCCGTATGATATTCCGCAGTAGATGAAGCCAGGGATGGCTTCAGGCAGGGCAGCAGATGAAGCCATGGATGGCTTCAGGCAGGGCAGCAGATGAAGCCAGGGATGGCTTCAGGCAGGAAGGCACGGATGCCTTCCCTCCGGTCTATTCTATAGTCTCAAAAATCGGATCGTTATACTGAGAATCCAGCGTGACCACCCGAATCAGTCTCCCCGACACATCCACTGACCCCTCCATTCCCGCATGGGTATGTCCCGCGACCGCCCATTTCACCTTGCTGAACTCCTTCACGATTTCCCCGAAAGTTAAATTTCCATAATACGCGTTCGAAAATCCCCATTTGAAATTTCCGGGCTTTCGCTTGATCTGCTCCTCGAAAATGGGCGAGTGTGTGACCACGATAATTTTTTTGACATCCGGATTTTCCTGCGCGGATTTCAAACGTTCCCTGAAACCTGGCTCGACCATTTTGCAGAACTCGACATCGTTCCACGGCCAGTCGCACATCCACGCGTCCGCGTCGAACTCCGCTTTCCTGAGCCAGGTTTCATCAGGCGTGGAAATAAAAGCCGGATCTTGCGCGGAATAATCGTACCACGCGGTCGAACCTACAATCGCGACATCTCCCACAATCAAATTTTCGTTTTCGAGCCACGTTGTATCGGTTCGCTTCGCGATTTTCGGGAGCATAGATGTCCAGACACGTTCGCTCGGTGTTTTTTTATCGTGATTCCAGACATCGTGATTGCCCGCGCACGCAGCTACCGGTATGCCCAGATGCTTGAACTCGTCAAGGACCAGCTCGATATTCTCGACACCCTCGCCTATGTCCCCCGCGATTGCGACAGCATCGGGTCTCGCCTTCCGGATGTCCGAGACAAGCTGCATCACACGTGGGAGGGAGGTGATACCGAGGTGGATGTCGGATGTGACGATAATCCGGGGCATGTTGAGGACTGTATTATGTTAAATGGCCTGGGATTGGGCCGACTTTTTCCTTCAAATCTCGTTCTTTAATTTGTACAATTGATTCAGCAATATTTTGAACTGCCCTTAATAACCACATTGATGTCTGCGTTCCAACAGAATAATTCGCTTCCCCAAAGCAATGAATACGTCCATTTTGAAGCAAATCGTCAACTTGCCCAAGTTCTGTTTTGTCACCCGGTTTATATACTGCACAAGTACAGCCACCCATACTTTTTACTAATGAAAATACCGGCACATCACTTGGACCATCGGCAACATAAATCATATTTTCAAATGGAATCCTGCGATTCTCTTTAGAGATTGGTGAATTGACATCGATCCCGGGTTCCACATTCGCGCCTTTATTGATTTCGAATATTGCCCTGGTTTTTGTAGTGTTATCAAGAACGTAACCGATGTCTTTAATGGGTATTTGGGCATACCCTTTTCGAATCTCTTCCGTTGAAGCATATTCGAGGGCAAGAGGGTATTTTTCTTCTTCCGTTAAGTACCCGGGTGGAGCAATATCAGATACAAATTCGCATGCCCAGACACCATTAATATATTTGGCAATTTTACTGCCCAAGATCATTTGCCGGAGACCTGTGCTTACAACATAGATCTCAACTGCTATTTTAAACCGTTCGTACTTTTCTTCTTTGATAGATTTTTTTAGTTTCTCAAAAAATTTGGGTAGCCCCGGATAAAATTTGATTTTTGCGCCTAAATTGAATAAAAGCTGATTATTAAGGTCATTGAATTTTCCTTCGCGAACATAGGTCAAAATATGGTTCAAGTACAAAGTGTCTTTTGAAACCAAATCAAGGCCTCGAGCTTTGTAAAATTTTTCGAGGCCTTTAACTTCCTGCCAAAACAATTCCTCATCAACTTCAAAATGCTCAAACAGTGGTTTTTGCATGTAATCAGGGGTCAATGTCTTATCGAAGTCCCAGATTACTGCGATTGTCGTTTGCGGAAATACGTCTCGTGTCATTTCCTATCGAGGCTTGTTCTTTGGAGGAAGGTCGCCATACTCCCTTTCATAAGACTTTATCTTGTCACAACCAAGTTTACGTGCCGCCGTCTCAGTCTTTCTTGTTGCAACAACATGGATTTCACTTCCTGGGACTTCCCTTACATGCTCATCTATACGTCCCTGCAAGTTTTGTGTCACACCATAACCAAGGACTGTTTCTCCCTGACTCCATTCATACATTTTGTATCCTGTTGTCCTATTAGAGGCTGACTTTTTTGGGTTGGTTTGCTTTCCATTTAGTGTGTGGTTTTGCTTTGTTTCTTTGCGTGTTCTGGTTTTCGACATCGTCCCACCTCTTAACGGTATAGTAAACAATTGTTGGGTAATTCTACCGTGTTTTAGAATTGTTTTCAATGCCTTTTATGGCTTTTTCGCTAATTTTTCCTCTACTCGGTGTAATTTCGTATTCGGCATCAAATCCTCCACCCGCTTATGGTATGCCTTCGACGCCTTTATAAATTCGCGGAACAGCGGATGCGCGCGCTGCGGACGTGACTGAAATTCCGGATGCGCCTGTGTCGCGACAAACCACGGATGATCTTTCAACTCGATCATCTCGACCAGAAGATTGTCCGGCGACACCCCGCTCATCACCATCCCGTGCTCTTCGAGGATCGGCCTGTATTTGTTATTGATCTCAAGCCTGTGACGGTGCCGCTCCAGCACAGAATCGGCTCCATAGGCCTCGTTTGCCTTCGAACCCGGTTTCAGGATGCATAAGTAATGTCCCAGACGCATCGTGCCGCCCTTGTGTGTGATTTTTTTCTGATCGGGCATCAGGTCGATAATCGGGTCGGGAGTGAGCTCGTTAAATTCGGTAGAATTCGCATCCACGATGCCGCATACATGCCTTGCGAACTCGATTGTCGCGACCTGTAGTCCGAGGCAGAGTCCTAAAAATGGGATTTTCTCCTCGCGCGCGAACTGGCAGGCGTTTATTTTCCCCTTGATGCCCCTGTCGCCGAATCCGCCTGGAACCACGATGCCTGAGTATCCGGATAAAACATCGCGCCATGCCGGATTGTCCTCCAGGTCCTCCGACAGTATGCAGTCGACATCCACAGTTATCCTGTTCGCGATACCGCCGTGCGCAAGCGATTCAAGAACTGATATATAAGCATCCCTGAGCTCGGAATATTTCCCGACCAGCGCGATTTTTACCGCACCCACAGGATTCCTAATCGCCTCGACCATGTCCTCCCAGTCGGTCAGGTCCGGTTTGCCGCACTTCAGATCGAGGTGCTGCACAAGCCTTTCCCCGAGCCCGAGCTTCTCGAACACGAGCGGAATGAAATAGATGTTCTCGACATCGACATTCGGGAAGATCGAGTCGATCGGGACATTGCAGAACAGCGATATTTTTTTCTTGATGTCGTCGTCCATCTGGCGGGTCGAGCGGCAGAGCAGAATATCGGGCTGGATGCCGATCTCCCTCAGCTCTCTGACCGCGTGCTGCGTGAGTTTTGTTTTCAGCTCGCCCGTTGTGGACATCACCGGGAGGTAAGTCAGATGGACATTGATCGCGCGGCCGTGCGGAAGCTCCATCTTGAACTGCCTGATCGCTTCGAGAAACGGCAGGCTCTCGATGTCGCCGACCGTCCCGCCGATCTCGACAAAAATCACGTCGGGGGACCCGTTATCGGACGCGCTTAGCTGATGGATCCTGTCCTTTATTTCGTTCGTGATGTGCGGGATGACCTGCACCGTGGCTCCGAGGTAGGACCCCTTGCGCTCCTTCTCGATAACGGCCTTATAAACCTGCCCGGTGGTCGTGTTAGATTTCTCGGTCAGGTCGATGTCGATGATGCGCTCGTAGTGGCCGAGGTCGAGGTCGGTTTCCGCGCCGTCCTTGGTCACAAAAACCTCACCGTGCTGGTACGGGCTCATCGTGCCGGCGTCGACATTGATGTACGGGTCGATTTTAAGGACGTTGACCTTCAAGCCGCGGCTTTTGAGGAGCCTTCCCATGCTTGCCGCCGCGATTCCCTTGCCCAGCCCCGATAAATTTCCCCCGGTCACGAAGACGAATTTGGTCTCAGCCATGCGTGTCCCCTAATGACGTAATACGGGATTATAGCACATTTGCGGTTTAGGTGAATTTCAACTTAAAAATAGATTAAAATTTATTCATAACCTCACGGTCCTGAAGGATGGTTATTATGTAGAAGAAAAAAGCAATGCCGTCCCGACTGTGGACATCACTCGGAGATTAATCATGAAATACACGACTATCCTGGCTGTTGCGATGATTCCTGCAATGTTTACACCGATATTAGCTTTCGCCGGCGACCACTCCGCCATGGAGGCTGTCCTCCAGAGCCGTATCAGTTCGATTGAAAGCGAAGGCAACTCCGTCTTTTACTCCGACATCGGCGAAATTACCCCGTCCCCCAATATCAGCTACTTCTTCGAACTCGATCCCGGCTATTACATCTTTGCCGCGGACGGGGGCGAGGGGATTCTCGACCTCGATATGTATGTGTATGATGAAGACGGGTACGAACTCGCGAGCGACATGCTGGACGATAACTGGCCGATCTGCGAGGTCACTCTGGATGCCCCGACAGAAGTTACGGTTGAGGTAGCGGCGTATTCGTTTGCCAAGGGTATTAAATCCGAATATTTCTGCATAGTTGCCGCGGGAGAGCCGTCCCAGACAGGAAAAGACCCGGTCAGCCCCGGGACGATTACCGTCGACGGCATAATCGATTACTGGGAAAATTACGCCCATGACCAGGGCTACAATGTGTTATTCACCGAAAGCGGTGTCCTGAACCACGACAATCCGGACACCTTCGAGCTTGACCTTGAACGTGGCAATTACGAGATCGCGGTCGAATCGATTCACGAAAATGACGATGTCGATCTTTATATTTATGATGAATCCGGGAACATACTGATCAGCGACACCGCTCCCGACAATTATCCGATCTGTTCTTTCGAGATCAGAACGGCCCAGACTATTACCGCGAAAGTAATGCCGGTGACCTATACGGTCGGCGGCACAACGGAGTATGCCATCGTTCTTTCCGCTGAGGGCGGCGGGACAATCGACGGGTTCCCGACACTTCAAAATTACGACACCTCAGTTCCGTTGACCGAAGAGGCCGATGCCGAATTCATCGCGAGTCTGCTCGGCGATTACATGGACATGCTCATCGACAGAAATTTTCAAAATATCTACGATGAAACCGGTGTGATCAAGCAGGGCGAAACTATTCGAATCCCGATTACACTCGGACGAGGCTCATATATGGTCTACGGTCACGGCGGTTTGAGAATTCTCGACATGGATCTTCGGGTTTATGACAAGAACGGCTATATTGTCGCCGAGGACACTCTTTTAAATAACTCGCCGCTGTGCGAATTCTCCACGCAGGAGAGCGCGATGTACGAGATAGAAATCGACGGTTACGAAATGGTTTCGCCCTGGAATCAGGGGAATTATTTGTTGGTCATCGCGAGGAAGTAAGATAAATTCCAGTCCGATTTCAATTTCAAATACTGATCGGTACCCCACCATTTATGGTGGGTCGGTTATTTTTTTTTAATATTCAACCGACCCACGCTGAAGCGTGGGGTACCGATTTTTCCGATTCAAATCAAAATATTATTGATCTGGTACCCCACCATTTATGGTGGGTCTGTTATTTTTTTTTAATATTCAACCGACCCACGCTGAAGTGTGGGGTACCGATTTTTCCGATTCAAATCAAAATATTATTGATCTGGTACCCCACCATTTATGGTGGGTCGGTTGTTTTTTTTGAATTAATCAACCGAC